>Ga0208277_1001301_pt1 | contig 14586 bp, 15 predicted proteins | sample ETNtaG_5_FD_185782 | JGI IMG/M metagenome (GOLD analysis project Ga0208277, IMG submission 185782) | Marine microbial and viral communities from oxygen minimum zone, Eastern Pacific Ocean - ETNP201406SV205 (SPAdes) (version 2) | ecosystem: Environmental > Aquatic > Marine > Oceanic ...
TGCTTGTAACTGTCCAAGCTCACCAACTTTTTTTGCCGAAGCGGACCATTCGCTCAATATTTTTTCTGACCAAAAAGCGCTGTCATGTTTTGATTTAACAGCATCCAACAAGATTGTTCGCATCACTGTAGGAAATAAAACACAGGTGTCGATCAAATAATTCATAACGAAAAGAAAAGAGATTTCAGGTATCCGTTTTCAGATAACATCGGATGCACCGGGTGGTCTGGACCTGCAAATCCAGTAAAAATGATAGAAGATCTTCTTCCCGCGGAATTGATACCTCTAATACAGGAATCTCGAAATTTAGATAGTGAAGCTGCATGAGAGCACGAACAAAGCACCAAAATACCTCCCTCCTCAACTAAACCAGCAGAAATTCTAGCAAGTCGCTCATAAGCGCGAAGACCTGAGCTTAATGCTTGTCTTGAGGGAGCGAACGCAGGCGGATCACAAATAACGATGTCAAACTTTTTTCCTTCATTTCTTAGACACTTTAATGCATTAAATCCGTCGTCTTTTATTATCGAAAGCGCAGACTTGAAGCCACTAACTTCAGCCCCCTGCTCTGCCAATTCCAAAGCTGCCTGAGATGCATCGACAGCCGTTGCCTCAACAGCTCCACCAACCAGAGCTGCCAGTGCGAAGCCACCCACATGAGAGAACACATCTAAAACAGTTTTGTTTTTGGAGATACTAGATAAAAATGCATGGTTCAGCCTTTGATCATAAAAAAGGCCGGTTTTTTGACCATAGTTAAGATCTGCCATGTAAATGGCGCCATTCATCGGCACCTGCAAAGGAGTGGTTGGGACAGATCCATGAATTAAAAGTGAGCAATCATCCAAACCCTCTAAAGTTCTCGCGCGACTATTTGCGTTTTTAATAATTCCTTCTGGATTAAAAAGTTCTACCAGCGCGTCAGTAATATTATCTAAATTATTTTCAGCCCAGACAGAATTCGGTTGGATAACAAAAAAATCACCAAACCGGTCTATTATGGTTCCAGGCATTTGATCTGCTTCTGAATTTATGAGCCTGTAGTAAGGATCCGTGAAAATACCTTCCCGCAAGGCCTTGGCCGCACTTATACGTTTAAAAACAAGTTCTGAACCTCCAATTTTATTGGCGGTTTTTGTAACCACTCTTGCAAAAATTTTTGATTTTGGATTGACCACTGCTGTTGCCAAAAAATTCCTGGCACTATCTTGCAATTCTACAATTTTGCCAGATGTAAGTTGTTTTGTCCTTCGATCTAGAACTAACTCGTTGTCATATACCCAAGGAAATCCAGCTAGAATTTTATCTGGTGAAACCTTTGGTTTTAAACGAATTATTGAGTGCTTATCTTCTCCCGACATAAATTATTTTTGCACAAATTAAAGCAAGATAAAAGACTTCCCATATGTAAAAGTCTAACTTGCACAAAATTTTTTAATCCTATACAAAGAATTAAGTTAGCGCTAACATTTTGAACTTCTTTTGGGGAGAGTAATTCCAAATAACTTAATAAAAAATATTTTGGATCTCAAAAATTATGCCATTAAATAAAACACTTTTAAAAGTAACCGATAGAATTACAGAGCGTTCAAAAGATAGTCGGGAAAAATATGTTGGTAGAATGAAGTCCGCAGTAGAAAGAGGTCCTAGACGCGCGCATCTTTCTTGCGGAAATCAGGCACATGCTTACGCTGCCATGGGAGCAGACAAAGAAACATTAGCTAATAAAAGAGTGCCAAACATTGGTATAGTATCAGCCTACAACGATATGTTATCAGCTCATCAACCTTTTTATAATTTTCCTGATTTGATAAAACAGGAGGCAAGAAATCACGGCGCCACAGCGCAGGTTGCTGGAGGCGTTCCTGCAATGTGCGATGGTATAACGCAAGGTGAAGCAGGTATGGAGTTATCCTTGTTTTCGCGTGACGTTATCGCCATGTCTGCAGGTATAGCTTTAAGCCACAACACTTTTGATAGTACAATTTATTTAGGTGTTTGTGATAAAATCGTTCCCGGTTTGGTCATGGCAGCTGCTACCTTTGGTTTTCTACCTGCAATTTTTTTGCCCGCTGGGCCGATGACCTCTGGCCTTCCCAATGATGAAAAGTCTCTTATCCGTCAAAAGTTCGCAACTGGTGAGATTGATCGCGCCGAATTAATGAGTGCAGAAATGAAAAGCTATCATGGCCCTGGGACGTGTACATTTTACGGAACGGCCAATTCAAATCAAATGCTTATGGAATTCATGGGACTACAACTTCCCGGATCATCTTTTGTAAACCCGGGGACACCGCTTCGTGATGCTCTCACTAAGTATGGAACTCAAAGAGCATTAGATATTTCTTTTTCTAGTAATGATTTCTGCCCGGCCTATGAAATCTTAAATGAAAAGGCATTTGTAAATGGAATAGTTGGCTTAATGGCAACAGGAGGCTCAACAAATTTAGTACTTCACATTCCCGCAATGGCTAAGGCAGCAGGTATAAATTTGGCTATGGAAGATTTTGAAGATATAGCAAAACTAATACCCCTCATGGCTAAAATTTATCCAAATGGCTTAGCTGACGTAAATCATTTTCACGCCGCTGGTGGGCTTTCGTTTATGATCAATGAGTTGTTAAATGAAGGCTTACTTCACGATGATGTGAAAAATGTAAGTGGGCATGGAATGAACCAGTACCGAAATGAGGCTCGGCTAATAGACAATGAGATAAAATTTACACCAGGTGCCGTGACTTCTGCTAACCAGAAAATTCTTCGCCCGTTGAGGGATCCATTTCAAAGAACTGGGGGGTTGAAGCAAGTTAATGGTAATTTAGGTAGTGCTATAACAAAAGTTTCGGCTGTTGAACCAGATCTCAGGGTAATTAAAGCCCCAGTTCAAATTTTTCACGATCAAGAAGCAATCAAGACAGCGTTTAAAAACAATGAATTCAAAGAAGATACCATATTTGTGGTTCGTTTTCAGGGACCGCGTGCAAATGGCATGCCCGAGTTACACAGTTTAACTCCAGTACTGTCCGCCTTACAGGACCGAGGCTTAAAGGTTGCATTGGTTACCGATGGTAGAATGTCCGGGGCATCAGGAAAAGTGCCATCCGCCATACATGTTACACCCGAAGCTGCTAATGGCGGGCCTATTTCAAAACTTCGAGATGGTGATATTGTTTTGCTAGATGCTGACAATGGAATACTTGAAGTTCAAATTGAGAACTTTGGAAGTAGACCCTCGGTTTCTATCGACCTTTCTGATAATCAATATGGACTAGGCCGAGAATTATTTAATATTTTTAGAGAACATGTTGGCCCAACTTCAGAAGGTGCAAATTCAGTTTTGTAAAAAAAATGGACCCTTATCAAGCTAGTAAAGAAACCGAAAAAATATGCCAATTAGCTCCGGTGATCCCTGTTTTGGTTGTTCACGAGTCTGGTATAGCAAAACCTTTGGCAGAAGCCCTTATATCTGGAGGCTTACCCGTTTTAGAGGTCACACTACGAACACAATCTGCATTAAAAGTTATATCAGAAATGGCAAAAGTACCGGGAGGAGTAGTAGGTGCCGGCACTATTACAAAATCTATTGATGTAAAAGACGCTATCAATGCTGGCGCCAATTTTGCTGTTTCTCCAGGATCTACAGACGATATATTGGAGACCTGTGCACAGCAAAACCTCCCAATTTTACCGGGTGCTGCAACATCAACCGAGATAATGCGTTTATTTGATCTGGGATATTCTGTGCAAAAATTTTTTCCTGCTGAAGCGATTGGAGGGCAAGCCGCCTTAAAAGCCATTGGAGGGCCACTTCCAAATGTAAAGTTTTGTCCAACAGGTGGTATTACTATTAATAATGCCAAAGGCTATCTAGAATTGGAAAATACTCTATGTGTGGGAGGAAGTTGGGTTGCACCTCAACATCTAATCGAAAACAAAGACTGGAAAAGTATCACCGATTTAGCAAGGACAGCATCAAAAATAGCTTTTTAAAGTCAGTCAGACTCAGATCGATGCCTTGATTTCCATCCTCCACGCCTTTTGGGCTTAACCATTGTCAGAAGTCCCTCCTCCAGCGTTTCCGTCATTGGATGATCGGAAAATTCAGATTGATATCTTTCAAGCAAATTTTGAATACTTATGTTCGCGTCCTGCTCTATTGGCAGACTTAGAGCCCAATCCAAAAATATGCTTCGACATTCAGACCGCGTAATGTTTTCTATTTTGTAAGCTTCCTGGATCAAAGCTTTTGGATCGTCTAGATCACCTTTCATAAGTTAGTTAACCCTTCTCATGAGACAAAATTTTATCAATGACTTTGTTTATTTTATTAGAAAGATGATGCAAACTTTTTTTAACTTCAGAAAGGGTTTGTTTTTCAAAAATCTCAACCTGGGCCCCGTTATCTAAAACATCCAAATTTTCAAGCTCAACTTGTCCTTTAAACAAAATATTTAGACCAATTTGCCATGACCATAACTGAGTTGCAGCCGCTTTTATCTCAAAAAATTCTTCTTGAGATATGAATTTTCCTGAAAAAAGAGCCTCCAGACCAGCAGCCGTTGAGCGAGAAACAGATCGGTTGACCAGACATCCAGCCTGAGAAAGTAAATCTATGTCTTGTAAGCGTCCTGGCCCAATCTTAGCATCCCAAGGATTTAAAGACTTTGCTTGAAATATTCTGGCTCTCATATTGATTAGTTCGTTAAAAACGTTCTTTCGGTCATAAGATTTTAATAGAGAACTCCTGAAACTTTCAAAATCTTTCAACAAGGAGGCTTGTCCTGCCACCGCACGGGCCCTCGTTAATGCTAGATGTTCCCAAACCCAAGCTTCATTTTTCTGATAATTCTGGTAAGAATTCCAGGAAGTTGCTACTGGACCTTGGAAACCTGAAGGCCTAAGTCGCATGTCAATTTCATACAAACGCCCTTCCGTCATTGGTGCTGATATTGCCGTAATAAAAGCTTTTGTTAGGCGAGAATAGTATTGGCGCGCCGAAAGCGACCTGTCTCCTTCAGATTGATCATTACCGTCCGCATCATAGATTATAATTAAATCAAGGTCTGAATTTGCATGTAATACACCAGAACCTAAACTGCCCATACTTATCACAGCTGCTCCATTTCCTGGCTCAGGACCAAATTTTTTAGCAAATTCAAAAATAACTTCCTTCCAAATAATGCTTAAAGTAATTTCAGCTAATTCCGCATATTGAGCCCCTGCTCTTTTCGCACTTATCTGAGATCGCAAATAATGCACCCCAATCCTAAATTGCCATTCTTTGCACCATCGACGCATTAAATCCAACTTGGCTTCATAATCCATTTCACTTTCAAGCATTACTTCCAGCTCACTTGAGAGAAATTTTCTACTCGGCCAAATTTTCCAAAATTCTGATGCTATGACTGAATCTAGAACATCGGTATTTTTCACTAAATATTCTGAAAGAGCTCCAGAGGTACCCAAAATATCAATAAGTAAATCTAAAATCTGCTTATTATTTTCAAATAGCGAGAATATTTGGATACCCGCTGGTAGCTTAGAAAGAAAATTACCAAATGCCTTTAAAGTTTCTTGTGGTCTCGCAGTTGAATTTATCTTTTCTAACATCACAGGCTTTATTCGTTCAAATATCGAAATCGCCCTCGTTGTTCGCAGGGCTGGAAAGCTTTCCCACTTTTTTAATTGATCCTTAAATTCTTTTGAAAAGCTTAAACTTTGAATAATCTGATCGGTATTTTGCGGCTCAAAAAAACCCTCAATTGCACTATTAGTTTTACTTAATCTATTTACTAACTCTTTCCGCAAATCATCTTTTTCTGCTCCCATTAAACAGGCAAGTCGAGCGAACCCTTGATCAGAGTTAGGAAGTTCATGAGTCTGTGCGTCATTTACCATTTGTAAACGATGCTCAATTGTTCGGTGAAACCGATAATTTTCAATCAAATCTTTTACTAAAACTTTTGGTAACCATTTTTTGTCAGCAACTGCCCGAAGAGAGGTAATTGTTGCTCTCGATCGAATACTTTTATCTCGACCACCAAAAATAATTTGATGAGTTTGTGTAAAGAATTCTATATCTCTAATTCCTCCCCTCCCAAGCTTCATATTATGCTTAGGTAAAGTTATATCCCCTTTTTTGGTTTTGTAATGATCTCTGATCCGCAGTCGAATGTCATGCGCATCGGAAATTGCAGCGTAATCAAGGTATTTGCGCCAAACAAATGGCTCCATATTTTTTAAAAATTTAATCCCAGCTGAATGGTCACCAGCACAGACTCTAGCTTTTATAAAAGCCGCCCTCTCCCAAGTTCTGCCGAGGCTTGCATAGTATCTTTCTGCAGCATCAACACCCATACAGACCGGAGTGACTGATGGGTCAGGCCGCAAGCGTAAATCTGTTCTAAAAACATAACCATCTTTCCCATGTTCATTCAAAATACGATACATATTTTTCGTTGCATTTATAAAAATGCGCCTCACATCCTGAAACTCGTCAGGGTGAAATACTTCCTCATCAAAAAAACAAATTAAATCAATGTCTGACGAATAATTAAGCTCAAACGCACCTAACTTGCCCATGGCTAATATAAAAAAACCTACTTTATTTGGATCTCCATCGTATTGTTTGGGGAATTTGCCTTTTTTCAATTCCTTTAAAAAGCTCGCTCGCCAAGATAAATTTATAGCCTTGTCTGCAAATTCTGATAAATTCTTTGTAACTTCTTCAAGAGACCAAGTATCAGCTAAATCATTCAGTGCGATCCATAGAGCCGCTCTTCTCTTGGCTACCCTCAGTTTAAAATACAGCGCGTCATACGTTTCTGAATCTAAGGGCCCCAACAGAGATAAAATATTAAAATCTTTATCACCTACAGCATTCACCAACCAACTTTTCTCTTTTAGTATTTGAGAATATAAGTAGGGGCTGCAAGATGCTACCGAAGCAAAAAAATTTCTCAATTTTTCTGAGTTCTCGGGAAATAAGTTATAAATCTCCTGGGCTATTCGTTGATCAAAAACCTTGGGAACTCGTTTAGGCTTCAACTCAAATGTCATTAAATTGATCTTTCACCTCAGTGTAGCCGTAGTATGAAGAAATTTAGCCAATCCGTCAAAGACCGTGTTTTAACTATTTTTAATAGCTTAAAACAGTCAAAGATTAGGTCTTGGACAAATTTATTTAGATAAAACAGAATATTGTTGTTTAAATCCTAAACTTTATTGCTACAGCAAAAAAAATGTCTAGAATACTGGCATGCGTCACACTTTACCACTAGCACCTCAATTTTACGTAACTGCACCTCAGGTATGTCCCTATCTGCCTGATAGAATTGAGAGGAAACTGTTTACATCGATACAAGGCGATGATGCACAACTGCTAAATGATTCACTTTCACAACAAGGCTTTCGGCGATCTCAAAATATACTATACAGACCTTCATGCAATGAATGTTCAGCTTGTTTATCTGCCCGCATTGACGTAAAAAAATTTAGTCCCTCTAAAAGTCAGAAAAAAATAATTCGACGAAACAAATTTTTAACCCGAAGATCAAACAGTCCTTGGGCAACGGAAGAACAATACGATCTATTTCAAAAGTATCTGCAGAAACGTCATGCTAAAGGGGGAATGGCAGATATGGACGTTTTTGAATTCGCAGCGATGATTGAAGAGTCTTCAATAGAAACGCGCGTGATAGAATACCATAATAAAAATTTACTTGAGAGCGTGTGTTTAACAGATTTTCTTAGTGATGGTCTCAGTATGGTCTACTCTTTCTTTGATCCGGGTAAATCAAAACAATCTTTGGGAACCTATATGATTTTGGATCATATAGCATTGGCTTTAGAGCTTGAAGTCCCTTATCTTTATTTAGGTTATTGGGTCCCAGGTAGCTCTAAAATGGATTATAAAGTCAACTTCAAGGGCGTTGAGATTTTCCAAAACAACTCTTGGCAACCACTTTCTGAGGTTGATAAATCTACTCTTGAATTGCATCCACTGAACACAGCACCTGTTTCCGAGCAAGTATCTTCTTTGTCTTTACCAGATAGCATTATAACTTAATCGTTGCTCTAGACGAGGAGTAACAGATACCTTATATAAACAGTCAAGATAACAATGAGTTCATCAATGAATGAAGTAAGTCCGCCTATGGAAGGTGCCCCATTGATCACCCCGTCTTCGACGGACCATCCGCTATACAACTCGATTGTCGAGGCTTGCCGAACAGTATTTGACCCGGAAATTCCTGTAAATATTTATGACTTGGGGCTCATTTATACCATTGAAATCACTGAAGATAACGATGTTAGTATAATTATGTCACTAACGGCCCCAGGGTGCCCAGTGGCCGGGGAAATGCCCGGATGGGTAGAAGACGCAATTAATGGAACAGGTGGAGTAAGACAAGTCTCTGTAGATATTACTTGGGAGCCACCGTGGGGAATGGATATGATGAGTGACGAGGCTCGTCTTGAGCTAGGGTTTATGTAGGTAGATAAATAAAATGTTTGCTATCCCAGGACAAAATGCAATTAAGTTGACCAATAGTGCTGTCTCACAAATAAATAAATTAATGGGTTCAAAGAAATACTTTGGCTTGAGAGTTGGCGTTAAAAAAGGTGGATGCGCAGGTATGGAATATACGATGGAGTATGTTACAGAACCGGATCAAAATGATGAAATTATAGAGCAAGACGGAGCACGGGTACTTATTGCACCAATGGCTCAAATGTTTCTTTTTGGGACAGAAATTGATTATGAAACCTCATTACTTGAATCCGGTTTTAAATTTAATAATCCAAATGTCACCGAGGCATGCGGCTGCGGAGAGTCAATCAAATTTGAAAATATGTAAATTAACTTTCAATCATAAAGCATTGAAAAATATAATATACTATAAATTTGATGAATAAAAACCCACTCCAAAAATACGAAAAGAGGCTCAAATGTCTAAATTAGTTGCCGGTAATTGGAAAATGTTTGGCAATAAAGAAATGATTGCCGGCATAAAAAAGATCGATCAATATTGCAAAGAAAAAACTTGCGAAGTTGCAATATGCCCTCCCTTTCCACTAATTTCGGCTGCGCATGAACAAACCAAAAATATAAAAATTGGAGCACAAAATTGTCACATTAATATAAATGGGGCTCATACGGGTGAAGTATCGGCAGAAATGCTCATCGAAGTGGGTGCTCAACTTATACTTGTGGGGCACTCGGAACGTCGCCAAGATAATTATGAAACTAATGATATAGTTAAACTTAAATCAGAGGCTGTTCATAGAGCAGGAGCAACAGCAGTCGTTTGTATTGGCGAAACATTGGAAGAAAGAACAGCAGAGAAAACACTCTCAGTGTTACAAGAGCAAATGCTTAAATCGCTTCCTAAAAATATTACCCCAATAAATACCGTCGTTGCTTATGAGCCTGTATGGGCAATAGGTACAGGGCTGATTCCAGAGACAGATCAAATTCGCTCTACACATGCATTTATAAGGGGATTTTTAGCAAGTACTTACGGAGCTGAAGCCCATAATGTAAAAATTTTATATGGCGGGTCTGTGAAAGGTTCCAACGCAAAAGAAATATTTTCGATATCAAATGTAAATGGGGCTTTAGTTGGTGGAGCCAGTCTTAAAAGCGATGATTTTATAGAAATAATTAAAGCTGCATCAAATTCAATATAAGCAATGTGAAAGACTTATTTCACTATTTAAGAGGGTAAATGTTACCAAAAGTTGCACAATCTCCAACAAATGATGATTTTGTTCAAAATCCCTACCCTTTCTATGAAACCTGTTTAGCCAAAGGAGGTAAAGTCTTTTGGGAGGATTATAACATGGTTTCTTTGTTTAAGTATGATGACGTTTCCAATATTCTAAAAGACAGGAGATTTGGTCGCGAATGTCCAGAAGAGAAAAAACAAGACCATCGTAAGGAGTTAGCGGCCTTTTACGAGCTGGAAGACCATTCAATGCTCCAATTAGAACCGCCTAAACATACTCGTCTCCGTGGCCTAGTCTTACGAGCTTTTACAAGTCGAAAAGTTAATTCAATGGCTGCAGAGATCGAAACTTTATGCGCTCAACTGATGCAAAATTTTTCCAGCAATCAAGTAAATATACTTAACGAGTATGCCAATAAAATCCCTGTCATCATTATTGCCAGGCTCTTAGGGGTTCCAGAAGAGATGAGCGACCAGCTACTAAAATGGTCTAATGATATGGTCATGATGTATCAAGCGCGGCGAACAAAAAAACATGAGGGACGCGCCATTAAAGCTTCAAAAGAGTTTTCGGCATTTATGCGAAATTATGTTGAGGAACGCCGAAGTAAACCTAAAGATGATTTAATTACTCATTTGATTTCTGCGGAAGAAAACGGCGAAAAGTTAACAACGGACGAACTGATTACCACCTGTATCCTTTTATTGAATGCTGGGCATGAGGCAACAGTTCACTCCTTAGGAAATGGTATTAAAGTCTTACTGGAAAATAAAAAAATTTCGATTGACTGGCAGAGTGAAATAAAAATCAGTCAGCTTATTGAGGAGATTTTAAGGTTTGACCCTCCACTGCATATTTTTACTCGCTATGCGTACGACCAAATTGATCTTGGTGACTATACCTTAAAAAAAGGTGACGAAGTTGCGCTGGTTTTGGGTGCAACTGGAAGAGATAAAACATTATGGAGCAGTCCTGAATGCTTTGATCCTAATAGAATTATCAAAAAAAATACATCATTTGGCGGCGGCATACATTTCTGTGTTGGTGCAGCTCTTGCTCGTCTTGAAATGCAAATAGCTTTGCCAATGTTATTTACGAAATATCCGAAAATGGAGTTAGCAGAAAAGCCTCGCTACGCTGATGTTTACCATTTCCATGGATTAGAGAAATTATTAGTTAACTTGAAAGGTTAGCTGTGGCGTTTCTTAAATTTTTTAGTTAGATAAAACGCATCTAAGTTTTTAAATTTATCCTTCTATATCAATTAGAGACATAAAAAATCCTTAAAATGAAAAATCATTCTTAAAACAAAATTTTTTACATTTTTTAGGTGCATTAAGCTGAAGAAGTCTGCTATCTTCCTTACAGTTTAGTAAAAAATTAACAGGCTTAATAAAGTGAATGCTCCAAAGGTAACGCCTACACTTCCAGACGCACAAACTGTAATTGGAGTCCAACATTATACAGATCGATTGTTTTCTTTCAAAGTTACCCGCCCTAAAACACTTCGCTTTCGATCTGGTGAGTTTGTTATGATTGGATTGCTAAAAGAAGATGGAAAACCTTTACTTCGTGCCTACTCAATTGCCTCGCCTGCATGGGATGATGAGCTGGAATTTTACTCCATAAAAGTTCAAGACGGCCCCCTTACATCTAAGCTCCAACATGTTAAAAAAGGTGATCAAATCATTCTCAGGCCGAAACCCGTAGGAACATTGGTTCATGACGCACTACTGCCTGGCAAAAGAATCTGGTTCTTTGCGACTGGAACGGGCATTGCGCCATTTGCATCCCTGTTAAGAGAACCTCAGACTTATGAGGACTATGACCAAATAATTTTGACCCACACCTGTCGTAACAGAAATGAATTGGCTTATGGAGAAAATTTAATTCAGGAAATTAAAAACGGTGGAGTAATGTCAGAGTTAGTAGGCGATGAAGCCATAAACAAGCTAATTTACTACCCTACAACCACTAGAGACCAAAGTAATCAAATGGGCCGCATTACAGATTTGCTCGAAAATGGTAAATTACTTAAAGACTTAGGCATAGAAAGTATCGCGAAAGAAACTGACCGTGCAATGGTATGCGGATCTATTGGCTTAAATACTGATTTGAAAAAAATCTTTGAAGAATTTGGACTTAAAGAAGGAGCCAACTCAGATCCCGCTCATTACGTTGTAGAAAAAGCATTTGTAGGATGATTAATACAAATAAATCCTGCATTATTGGCAAAATAATTGAAAATTATCAAAATAAAGAAAAATTGTACCTTGAAAGAGGAATACAGCATGACTATTTTGCCGAACATTATTTCGTAACTAATAAAGGAACAAAGCAATAGCTCGCAAACCGCACAACGCGCCCCCCTCGCGCGAAACTGGACCCAGAGTAAATGATGGTATCCAGAGCCCAGAAATCCGATTAATAGGCGCTGAAGGAGAGAATGAAGGGGTAGTATCCCCAGAAAAAGCACTCTTAATGGCAGAAGACGTTGGCTTAGATTTAGTCGAAATTTCGCCTAACGCTAGTCCACCAGTTTGTAAAATAATGGATTTTGGAAAGTATAAATATGAACAACAGAAACGTGAGTCTGAGGCTCGTAAGAAACAAAAAATAATTGAAGTTAAAGAAATAAAATTCCGACCTGGAACTGATATACACGATTATGATGTAAAAATGAGAAGCGTGTACAAATTTCTTGAAAATGGCGACAAAGTGAAAATTACTATGCGGTTCAGAGGGAGAGAAATGGCCCACCAAGAGCTTGGCAGAGAATTACTCGAGCGAGTAGCTGATGATGTTAAAGACCATGGCAAAGTTGAGAATATACCAAAATTAGAAGGGCGGCAGATGACTATGATGATCGGGCCTATGCCAACTAAATAAACTTAATTCAAAAATTGACCAAAAATTTGAGGCGTTTTAACGCCTTATTTTTTATTTATCAGTCAAGTTAGATAATTTGAAATTTGACTAATTTTTTTCTTAATCTTAATCACGTGAACGACTAAAAAGCCATTTTCTTCATTTACATTAGCATAGCTTAACATCATTTAACTAACCGAAGCGTCGCGATAACCTCTGATAGAATTGAAACTGCTATTTCCTCTGGCGAAGACGCACCTATGTTGAGGCCTATTGGACCGTGAACACGATCAATTTGTTTTTCTGTAAAGCCAGCCTGTTTGAGCCTGTTAATACGTTGCTGGTGTGTTTTCTTTGAACCCAATGCTCCAATATAAAATGCTTCACTCTGCAAGGCTATGTGCAGTGCAGGATCATCTAATTTCGGATCGTGAGTCAAAAGAATAACTGCGGTTCTATAATTTGGCTTAGTTTTAGTCAAAGCTACGTCAGGAAAATCATTAGATATTTCAATGCTTCCAAAACGTTCACGATTTGCAAAACTTTCTCGCGGATCGATTATTCGAGGGGAAAAACCAGCTATTTCAGCAATTGGCACAAGGGCTTGAGCAATATGTACCGCACCTACTATATCTATCTTTAGTTTAGGAGAATAAACATTTAAGAACGTTATTTCGTCCTCTTTAAACCCTGATTTGTCCCTACGAATTCTATCCTCGTAATCGTTGTAAACCAAGCGACGTTGCATGGTTTTTATATTGATTTCATAGATAACAGACTGATGTTTGGCTATTGCATCCACTAATTCTTGCAAAAGGTTTTGTGGCATTTGTTTCCCAACAGGTTCTACGAGTACTCTCATTTTACCTCCGCAGGCCAAACCTACAGCAAATGCGTCATCGTCACTAACGCCATATTCTAATACTTTCGTTTTGCCGTCCTTTAGAGAATCTAAAGCTTCCAAAACTACTGCTCCCTCAACACACCCACCTGAAACTGAACCTTCCATATGCCCATCACCTGATACGATTAACTGAGAACCAACACGACGCGGAGCTGACCCCCAAGTTTCAATAACCGTCGCAATAACTGCTCCAATGCCCTTTTCATGCCATTGAGATGCAACTTGGAGTAAATTATCAGATTTTGACTGCATAAATCCTTAACCTAATGGGAGTATCTAAATTTTATTCATTACTCTAATTTAGGGTGAATGAATTGGCAAATAACTCAAATTCAACACTTAATAGAATCTTTAACTAGAAAGCCTTTAAAATATTGTGTAACGCCATTCTATGACTAAAGAACTAGTAATAGTGCGTCCAGACGATTGGCATCTCCATTTGAGAGATGAAGACTTTTTGCCCATTACCGTAAATGAGTCAGCGAAATCTTTTGCAAGAGCGATAATAATGCCTAATTTAGTTCCGCCAATTACAAAGTTAATTGATGCAGAAAATTACAAACGACGCATATTGAGTGCCCTGAAACCCAATTTGTCTTTTGACCCTTTGATGACTCTTTACTTAACAGAAGAAACAGACCCTAAAGAAGTGGAAGAAGGCTTTCTAAGTGACCAAATTTCAGCAGTAAAATTATATCCAGCAGGAGCAACAACGAACTCTCAATCTGGCGTCCGTAACTTTGAAAAAATTAAATCTGTTCTAGAAATTATGGCAGAAATTGGATGCCCACTGTGCATTCATGGAGAGGTAACCGAAAAAAATATTGATATTTTTGATCGAGAAAAGGCTTTTATCGATAACGTTCTGAGTAAAATCCGTACTGATAACCCAACTTTAAAGGTTATCATGGAACATATTACCACTAAAGACGCAGTAGATTATGTTTTTTCAGAAAACGAAAATTTAGCAGCAACAGTTACTGCCCATCACCTTTCCATAAATAGAAACGATTTATTGGCCGGCGGCATAAGGCCTCATTTTTATTGTCTACCAGTGGTAAAACGAGAGACTCATCGATTGG
>Ga0208277_1001302_pt1 | contig 14586 bp, 11 predicted proteins | sample ETNtaG_5_FD_185782 | JGI IMG/M metagenome (GOLD analysis project Ga0208277, IMG submission 185782) | Marine microbial and viral communities from oxygen minimum zone, Eastern Pacific Ocean - ETNP201406SV205 (SPAdes) (version 2) | ecosystem: Environmental > Aquatic > Marine > Oceanic ...
ATTCCTGAGACACTATTTTGCCATACCAATGAGATATGGATAAGGAATGGAGTTCGAGTAAATCAAATGAAAAAACACCAAAAATATGGTGGTGATATATTTGAAAAATGCCTTGATATGTGTAGGATTTCTCCTTCGTCTTCAATAATGAAAAAAGAGATTTTTGATATAGTAGGTCTTTTTGATGAATCACTTAATATCTGTGAAGATTATGATTTATGGTTACGTATTACATCTAAATTCTCGGTTTCTTTTTTAGACCAACCACTAATAATTAAATATGGTGGCCATTCAGATCAATTATCAAAAGCAAGCGGAGGAATTGAGAAATATCGTATATTATCTTTAGAAAAAATCTTGAGTTCAGTGAATCTAACACAATCTCAAGCATTCCATGCAAGAGATATGTTAATTAAAAAACTTAATATTTATATTAATGGTTTGAAGAAGCGATGTAGATTAGAAGAACTCAAGCTAGCTAATCAAAAGATAAAATATTGGAGCGATTGGGAGGCTTGAATGAGTTTTTATAATGGATTATGTTTGTATCAAGTTGTTAAATTGCGCAAAGTATGGAATGTTATATATTGAGCACAAAATTAATTAAGTTATGGCTATGAGATTATATAAGGTATTATTAATTAGTATAATAGCTATCGCAGGAAATTTATTTTCGTCAGATTGGGTAAGTCTTGGGGTATCAAGCCCGTCTAAACCTATTTGGGATGTTGAAGTTATTTCTGATAATGATATAGAAATAAATTTCCAGCTCGGAGGTTATTCTTTAGAAACGCTTCAAAATGGGAAAAAACGCATTAGCTTTCCTGGCGGTGTATCAATTTTGGAGGAAGGAGCTCCAAGTCTACCTCGAATGGCTCGTTCAATTATTATTCCCGATATTGCTAATATGGAATTATCCATATCAAAAGCTGAATTTATCGATATTCAAATGTCAGATATTGAGCCATCAAAAGGTAATTTGACTCGTGATATAGATCCTTCAGATATTCCTTACACATACGGGAAACCCTATGAGCTTGATGATTTCTATCCTGGTGAGATTGCTTTTATGCGGGAACCTTATATCTTGAGATCTCTTAGAGGACAAGCAGTGGTTTTGCAGCCCATTCAATACAACCCCATTCAGCGATTATTAAGAGTATATACCAAGATAAATATTTCCATAAAACAAAATGGCGTTAGTCAGATTAATCCCTTAATAAATCGACCACCGCAATTGGAATCTAGAGAATTTGAACATATGTATAGTAACCACTTCATTAATTATCCAAATAATCAGAGATACGATGTATTAAGTGAACAAGGTTCTATGTTGATTATAAGCTATGGTGAATTCATGGATGAAATGCAATCTTTCGTGGATTGGAAGAATTATAAAGGCATACCAACGCAAATAGTCGACATTGCTGACGTAGGTGATGAAAACGACATGGCGCAGTTCATAGAAAATCAGTATAATGAAAATGGAATTGCATTTGTGCTCCTAGTAGGTGATATAGATCAAATTGAAACTATTCGTCGATCTAATGGAGCGGGGTCAAATAGTCCTTCAGATAATTCACTCACTTTTGTTGCAGGAGATGACTTCTATCCAGATTTAATTATTGGACGTTTTTCTGCTGAGACAGGTGAGCATGTCGAAACAATGGTAAATAGGACGATTGCCTATGAAATGAATCCAGATCCCACAGGAGAATGGTATAAGAAAGGATCAGGTTTTGCATCAAACCAAGGCCCTGGTGATGATGGGGAAGATGATGATGAGCATATGGATAATATACGAGATCTTTTATTGGACTATACTTATATTGAAATCGATCAAGTCTACGATCCAAATGGTACCGTTTCTGATGGAGAGGCAGCTATAAATGAAGGTCGCTCCATCATTAATTATACAGGGCATGGTTCGAATGGTTCATGGGGTAATGGATGTCCTATGAATAATACGGATGTCAATGGATTGACAAATACAGATAAGTGGCCATTTATTTGGTCTGTAGCGTGTGTAAATGGAGAGTTCCATCAAGGGACCTGTTATGCCGAGACCTGGCTTCGTGCGACCAATGACTCTGATGGTAGTCCAACTGGTGCAATAGCAACTTTAATGTCGACTGTGAACCAAGCATGGAATCCACCAATGGAAGGACAGGATGAGATGAATGCTATTTTTGTTGAGTCTTATTCTGATAATATTAAAAGAACTTTTGGTGGTTTATCATTTAATGGTATGAATCAAATGAATGATAGTTATGGTTCGCAAGGTTATGATGAAACATTTTATTGGACTTTATTTGGTGACCCCTCTGTAGTTGTTCGGTCAGATACTCCAACGGAAATGACAATTGTGCACAACAGTACTCTTATAGTTGGTGCTACTGAATTAAGTGTTGATACGGGTTTAAGTGGTGCGCTAGTTGCCATTTCTTTAGATGGAGAACTATTAGTCTCCGGATATACTGATGAGACCGGATCTATTAATCTTTCATTTGAATCTCCAATGGAATTTCCCGGTGCAATTAATATTATTGTAACGGCCTATAACAAGATTCCCTATGAATCTACCATTAATATTATTTCTCCTGAAGGTGCATACATGTTATTAGAAGATTATATGGTCTCAGGCGGTGATGATGAGTTATTAGACTATGGTGAATTGGGTAGTCTATCTGTTATTTTTGAAAATGTTGGCGAACATTCATCTGGAGAATTATTATTTAATATTGCCCATCAAGGGTCGATGATTGATATGTTAACAGGTGCTATCAGTCAAGAGTCCATTCAAGCTGGAGATCAAACTGTTATTGGACCATTCGAATTTGATGTTAGTTGGAATGTAGAAGATGGTGCAGGTATACCATTATTAGTTACAGCGATAGGTGATTCGGGTGAATGGGAATATGAGATAGAGATTCCCGTAGAGGCACCTTCTTTTATACTAAGTTCATCTGATTTAGTTGATAATGGTAATGGTACGCTTGATCCTGGTGAATCAATTGTAATGCAAATATCTCTAGAGAATGTTGGAAACTCGCCAGTGAACTATCCTACTTTTGAGGCTATGATTAGTGATTCTTATTTAACTATAGGATCTGTTGTTAGTGACAATGCTTATTGGTGGGATGTTGGTGATGTAGTGAATGTATCTATAGAAATAACTGCCTCTAATGATGCACCAATTGGTTCTTCGTCTATCATTGCTCTAACAATAGGATCTTTAAATACTACTTATAATCATACTTTCCCAGTGCCAATTACGCTTGGTATTATGATGGAAGATTTTGAAACAGCTAATTTTTCATCTTTTGATTGGGTTCATCGAGGTGATACTGATTGGATAATTGATACGGATTCATACTCAGGCAGTTTTTCAGCAAAATCTGGTGAAATTGACCATAATCAATCTTCAGAATTAGCTGTTATGATAAATGTATTGTATGAAGGAGATATTCAGTTTTGGTCTAAGGCTTCATCTGAACAGGGAAGTTCTGGTAACATATATGATTATCTAGAATTTTATATTGACAATGAACCCCAAGAATTAATCATTGGTGGGGAAACAGATTGGAATGAATATATAGTCGGTCTCCCTATTGGAGAACATGAACTTAGATGGGTATATGAGAAAGATGATGATCAGAGTTCTGGAGATGATTGTGCTTGGATAGATCGAATCCAATTCCCACCTGGAGCTGTGATTCCACTCAATATTGACTTTGGGGATTTGAATTTTGATGATATTGTCAATATTCTTGATGTTATTGTAACTGTTAATTTTGTTATCGGTCATATTGATATAAATCAGCAACAAATTCAAAATGGGGATATGAATTTGGATGGTATTATCAATGTCCTTGATATACTCATGATAGTTGATTCTGCTCTCTCTGAGTAGAGATACTAATCACTTTTAATTGATAATTGCTCCTAATGCAGGAGCTAATACTGTTGCTGTAAATGTGAACGAATTTTTTTTAATCACAATAGACTTTATATTGAAAATAATTGCATTCAGATTAATAAAAGTTTTAAAGCAAATAACTTATTATTCATTTTTTTTTATTACTTATGTTATTTATGCCAATAAAGCTCTGACACTAGAAGAAGTTTCAGATTCAATAATCATTGATGGGTTAATAGAAGATTTTGAATGGGTTAATGCTGAAATAGCCGAAAATTTCGTTGAAATAAACCCGGGTATTAATAATTCTCCAGCATTGGTACGTACAAAAGTTCGAGTGGCTTATGATAAGAAGAATTTATATATAGCTTTTAACGCATATGATGAATCTGAATTAATAAGAGCAAATCAGTCAAAACGTGATGACATTGCAGAGGATGATAGGGTAATTGTTAGTATTGATCCAAGAAATGATGGGGTAGTACAGCATTATCTTTCTTGTAATGCTTATGGTATTCAGTTAGATGGTCAGAAGATAGGTAATAACGAAGATGATAACTGGGATGCTATATGGTATTCAAGTGGAAATATTACTGAGGATGGCTATGAAGTAGAGATGGCAATACCCTTTTCAACTTTCAGATCAGCAAATTCTGATAGTTTAAACTGGAGGATAAACTTTTTGAGATTCATACCTCGAAAAGAGAGTGCTCGAATAGATTCGTGGGTGCCTATCGACCGAGATAATACTTGTAATCCATGCCAATTTGGTTACCTCAAAGGTATCAAGGACGTTGATATAAAGTCTCCCCTTGAATTACTCCCAAGTATCGTTGGCTCATATGAAGATTCATTTTCAAGTAGTCTTGGATTTGGTATATCATTTCCGATTGGAGAGACTACAACTGCAGAGGTTACTTTTAACCCTGATTTTAGTCAGGTCGAATCTAATGAGACAAAAATAGACATTAATAATCAAACAGCATTATCTTATCCTGAGACAAGACCATTTTTCAATGAAGGAATAGATTTATTTAATACAGGTTCTTTTGGATGGAAACCTAAAGTTCGTACTGTATATACTAGATCAATAAACCAACCTAGTTTAGCCGCAAAAGTTCTTGGGCAGACAGGTAATACACAGTATGGCTATCTAGGATCTTTGGATAGAAATGGTGCATTTATTATTCCATTTAATGACTTTGGGGGGACTACAACTAATTTAGGTAAGAGTAATTCAAATATATTTAGATTAAAACACTCAATAGATGAAGGGTCGTACATTGGAGCATTATACTCTGATAGAAGATATGATGGAGGAATGGGTAAATCAGGAGGTATAGACGGACTGTACCGCTTCAACAAAAATATCAAACTAGACTTCCAGCTATTTTTATCTAATACAGTTGAGCCCAATGATACTACAATCTCCTCATCTTTAAATGGACATTTTTTTGGTAAAGATTCACTTACATCAGACTTTGATGGGGAGACATTTTCAGGACACAGTTTTTATGTGAGCCTTGAAAATTGGAAAAGAAATCGCGCTCTGACATTACTTTATGCTGAAAGCTCTCCAACATTCAGAGTAGATAATGGGTATATTGATTTCAATGATAGAAGACAGTTGGTAGTAACTACTGGCACAATGCTTTACCCAAATAATGATATATTTGAGACTTTAAGCTTTTGGTTTGGAACAGGAAGAGTTTTTTCTTTCGATTGGAGTATTCTTACTGATTGGATATACCTTAGTCACAATGGGCAAATGATAGGACAATTTGGATACGGTATAACACTTTTTGCAGAGGATGAATATTATAAAGGTCTTCTCTTTGAAGATAATTATGGTTTAGAGGTTTCATTGAAAAAATCATTTTCAAAAAAATTGTCATTAAATTTTACACCTCAATTTGGTACTGAAATTATTCGAGTAGATGAACCTTACCAAGCAAGGAATGTTAGTTTTGGTTTTGAATTAAATTTAAGGCCTACAAATGAATTTAAATTTAGTTTTAAGTTGAATCAATCAAGGTCTATCAAATTTGATACTGGTGATGAGGTATATTTTGATCTTGTAGCTCGTTCTAGATTTGAATATCAGGCAACAAGTGCATTAAATTTCAGACTTGTAATCCAATATCATGACTATTATGATACTTTTGACTTGCAGCCTTTAATCAGTTATCAGCCAGGACCATTCTCAATTTTTTACATAGGAACTAGTCAATCTTATATGATTGTAGGTTCAAATTGGGAGCAATCATATGGTCAAATATATCTTAAGGTACAAAAATTATTTTCTTTATAGATTCACCTAATAAAAATGATAAATGATATAATAAATATATTCAATTCCTTGCCAAGCCAGCATGTGATTTACGGAATGTTAAGTACAGTTCTTTGCATAGCTGGAGCTTGGATTTATGGTAATTGTTCTGAAAAAGTTAGACTAGTTATATTGCATACTATTGGTTACTTAGTTGTCTTTAATGAAATTGTATTTCAGTTATATATGTTTTATTATGGAATATGGTCACTTAATACATCTTTGCCTTTAGAATTGTGTTATATATCTGCTTTGTTAATTCCTATATACGCTAAAAATAAAGATAACAGAGATTTGAAAAATTGGTTCTTTTTTGCAGGCTTTGGTGGCTCATTATTTGCTTTTATAAATACTAACTTATCAGAGCAAGAACATATTTATGTTTCTATACATTATTTTTTTGCTCATGGCCTTGTTATATTTGTCATGCTTAGTATTGTTCTAGATGGTTATCGGCCAGTTTGGAAAGATTATTTTAATACCATTAAATGGACTACAATATTAGTAGTGATAATAATTATTATAAATTTACTTTTGGGTAGTAATTACATGTTTACGTTTGAAAAGCCTGCAGGTGTAAATTTTACTCTTTTGATGCCCGATTGGCCTTATTACTATTTGATAATGTTATTTATAGGTTTGTCGTTTTATACTATAATGATGACAATATCGCATTTTTTAACTAAAAAAATATAAAAACGCTCAAAACGCTCAAAATGTCTTGTGCCTTTGTTGTTTTATTTTTAATATTATAAGATGAATCAGTTATGAAAAATATTTTTAATATATTAGGATTTAATTTCAGTTGGTGGGCTTGTGTCCTAGGAGCGGCAAAAGGTTTTTCATATGCTGGTCCAGTTGCTATGCTAGTATTTTTAGTTCTTCATTTTTACATTAATTCTTTTGAGTCTTCTGAAATTAAACTGATTATAATTTTTGCATTTCTTGGGACATTAATAGATACATTTATGGTATATACAGGTATGCTTTCTTACAATGGGCTATATGAAGAAAATATTATTATTGCACCATTATGGATTACTGCAATGTGGTGTGGTTTTGCCGCCACGGTGAATCATTCAATGGCATTTTTGAAAGGGAAATGGATCTATTCGCTTATTTTAGGAGCTATATTTGGTCCACTAGCCTACAAGACTGGACAAGGACTTGGTGCAATCAACTTTAACGCAAATCACCTAAGTATAATTATATTGCTAGCTGTTGTTTGGGCATTTAGTCTGCCATTAATTTTCTTTGTCAATGATAGATTAAGGCTCAGCTATAAATGACCGGGTATTTTTTTATATTTATACTGATTTTTCAATTAGATAATGTTGTTGCTGATGATATTCCAATTAAAAAGCATGAGAGCTTATTTAATTCTTTGAAAAGTCCTAAAGATTGGAAATTAATAAATCAGGATAATAATTTAACGCTCAGCGTTAAACCAATAAGCGGGATGGAATTAGCTGCTTACAGAGTACAAAAAAGAACAGATGTCCCTATTGATATAATCCAAAATATTATTATGGATGTTAAAAACTATGATAAGTACTTTAATAAAAATCAATCTCCTGCGTTTAAACAGCTTGAGCAAGGTCCCGGCTGGGTTGAAGGACATCATTATCTTCCAATTAGTATCCCTTTGGTGAAAGATAGAGAATATTTTTTTAGAGTTCATACTAATGGTTACAATAATGAAGATACAACTTCAATAGTGCATTGGTATTTGATTAAAAATCCCAAAGAGAAACAAAAAGAGTTAAATAAGCAAACAATCATCTTAAATTATGGAGCAGGCCTATGGATGGCAGATTCTTTTAATGATAAAACTTATGTTCTTTCATATTGTTTGTTTCTCGATCCAAGGGGTTCTATTCCAGATTTTGCTGTTGAATTAATCAACAAGGCAAATATTGTCAATATTTTTCAAGATGTCATTGCGGAGGCTTCTGGCAATACAATAGAGACATTGCCTTGAGGAAGGATAATTTTGCAAAAGTATTCTCCCTCAATATTAATTTTCACTTTTTTTCTATTCCCATGTTGTGATGATAATTCTAATTCAAAAAATTTTATCAAGATGAAAACTGTAGAATATGTAGATATTAATCGATACATGGGAGATTGGTATGTAATAGCCAATATTCCAACTTTTATTGAGAAAAGGGCAACAAATGCAATTGAATCATATAAGTTGGGTGAAGATGGAAGGATAGAGACATCTTTTAGTTTTTTTAAGGATTCTCCTTTAGGTGAAAAAAAAATATATAATCCAATTGGCTTCATAAAAAATAAAGAAACTAATGCGGAATGGAGGATGCAATTTCTTTGGCCTTTTAAGATGCCTTTTTTAATAATAGAGTTAGCCGAAGATTATTCTTATACTGTGATAGGCATTCCTTCAAGAAAATATGTATGGATTATGGCTAGAGAGCCTCGACTTGATTCTGATATCTATGAGAAAATATTACAAAGGTTATCAAATATTGGCTATGATATATCGACCATCAAGAAAATCACTCAAGAATGGAATTAACTCAAAAATAGCTATGGCAAGATTTTAGATTATGAAGATTGCAATAATTGGCTCTGGAATTTCTGGTTTGACATGTGGTTATATTTTAAACAAGCATCATGATATTACCATTTTTGAAAAAAATGATTATATAGGTGGCCATACTCATACGCATGAGATTAATTACGATGGTCACAGTTTTAGCGTTGACTCAGGTTTTATTGTTTACAATGAAAGAACGTATCCCAATTTTATAAAAATCCTTGATCAGCTTGGTGTAGATAGGCAATTAACCAGAATGGGATTTAGTGTAAAATCAGAAAAAAACAATTTAGAATATGCGGGCCATTCTCTTGGTGGGCTTTTTGCTCAGCGAACTAATTTACTTAGACCTTCTTTTATTAGAATGTTACGTAGCATGTGGAAATTTAATTCTGAGGCGATGAATGATTTAAAGAGCAGTACTTCTAGTCTTACTCTTGGACAATATCTTAAATCAAAAAACTATTCAGAAGAGTTTATTAAACATTACATTGTACCCATAGGCGCAGCTATATGGTCTACTGTTCCACAAGAAATGATGAATATGCCGGCTATCTTTTTTGTCAGATTTTTTGATAATCATGGACTCTTGCAAATAGTTGATAGACCTAACTGGTGGGTAATTAAAGGTGGATCAAAGACATATGTTGAAAAAATGATAAGTGGATTTGAAAATAATATTAGGCTTTCTTCACCCGTAAAAAACGTAAAACGTCAGAAGGAAAATATTACCATAAGTTTTGGTCTTGATGGTGAATATAGTGAAGATTTTGATACTATTATCTTTGCCACGCATAGTAATCAGGCGCTAAAGATGCTTGATTCTCCTACAAATGAAGAAGAATTGATATTAAGTGCAATTAAGTATCAAAAAAATGAAGCTCTTCTTCATTTTGATGAATCTATTTTACCAAAGAGAAAAACTGCTTGGTCTAGCTGGAACTACTTATTGGATTTAGATCAAAAAACTCCAGTTGCTTTGACCTATAACATGAATATACTTCAAAGTTTAAAATCAAACCGTACTTTTTGTGTTTCTTTGAATAGTGGTCATCTAGTTGACCCTTCAAAAATAATAAAACATCTTAACTATGATCATCCGCTTTTCACTGTATCAAGTATAAAGGCTCAAAAACGTAAAGATGAAATATGTGGAGTTAATAATACTTATTTTTGTGGAGCATATTGGCGAAATGGTTTTCATGAAGATGGTGTTGTCAGCGCTTTGGACGTCTGCAAAAAATTTGGCCAGAGCTTATGAGGTCAATAAACAAAAGTTATATATATACCGGTACTGTTAGGCATCGTCGTTTCACTCCTTTTAATCACTTTTTTTCATATCCATTATTTATGGCTTATCTTGATTTGGATTCGCTGAGTACGACATTTAATAAATCTTGGTTTTGGAACATTGATAGGCCTGCATTGGTATCATTTATGAGAAAAGATTATCATGGAGATGAAAAATTAGATTTAGTTGAAGCTGTTAAAAAAACAATTTTTGATAAGGCAGGATATCGTGTTAAGGGGCCAATTAGGTTATTAACTCATCTAAGGTATCTAGGTTATTGCTTTAATCCAGTGAGCTTTTATTACTGTTTTGATGAACAGGACTCAGAGGTTGATGTTATAATGGCTGAGGTAACAAATACCCCATGGGATGAAAGATTTTCTTACATAATAAAAGAAAGAGATAAAGAAGGTAAATATAAAAACTTATTTTCTAAATTTGATAAAAAGCTGCATGTCAGTCCATTTTGGGGTATGGATCATAAATATGAATGGCTATTCTCACAACCAAACGATAGTTTGATGGTGAATATGAAAAACTTTAAGGATGGAGATAAAGTATTTGATGCCACACTAAGCATGAAAAGGCAACCTTTCACAAAAAAAGAATTATCAAAACAAGTTATCAAATTTCCGTTTATAACATTGGTTGTTGTATTTCGTATTCATTGGCAAGCCTTTAAATTATGGGTTAAGAAAGCACCTTTTTTTGTACATCCGAGTAAAGCAAGCTTAACAAAGGGGAATTAATTTATGAGTAGCGGCATGCAAGTAAATCATCTTGCTGAAAATATACGTCATTCTAATAGAGTGACATTTCTAACATCTATCTTCAAGAAAGGATTAAAATCGAAACTCAGTAATCTAGTTGAAGGTTATATCACAGTGCGAGATGGAGAAGAATCTTTCTCTTTTGGAGATTCAAAATCAGATTTTAAAGCTAATGTTGATATTCATTCACAAGAATTTTATACTATGACCGGTAGTGGTGGTGCACTAGGCATTGCAGAAGCCTATATACTGGGTTATTGGTCTGCAGATGATGTAGTAGTATTAATGCGTATTTTATTAAAGAACAGATCTATTCTTTTATCAATAAATAATGGTTTAGCAAAAATCTTAAACCCAATTAACAGAATCATTCATAAAAGTAGACAAAATACGCTGAGTGGAAGTAAGGATAACATTCTAGCACATTATGATTTAAGCAATAAATTTTATGAACTATGGTTAGATCCGTCAATGACATATTCATGTGCTTATTTTAGTAGTTCAGATTCAAAATTAGAAGATGCATCCATTGAAAAATTAGACAGAATATGCAGAAAGTTAAAATTGTCGGACAAAGATAATATTCTTGAGATAGGAACAGGCTGGGGTAGTTTTTCTATTCATGCTGCTAAAAACTATGGATGCCAAATTACGACTACAACCATATCTGATGCCCAATATGAATACGCAAAATCACGTATCATAGAAGAAAGACTTGATTCGAAAATTACAATAATTAATAAAGACTACCGTACTTTGGATGGTTTTTATGATAAAATAGTTTCTATTGAGATGATAGAAGCTGTGGGATATGAATTCATACCAGTTTATTTTAAAAAACTTTCCTCATTACTGAAACCAAATGGTCTAATGGCATTACAAGGTATAACCTATAATGATCAAAATTTTGATTCATATAAAGATTCTGTTGATTTTATAAAAAAATATATTTTCCCTGGGTCGTGTTTAATATCTGTTTCGCAGATAATTGATGTTATAAAAACAAAGACAGATTTATCAATGATAGATATGGAAGATATCACGCGCCATTATGCTGAAACTTTGAAGAGATGGAGAAATAATTTTATGGAAGCTTTACCTGAGGTTAAAGAGATGGGGTATTCTCGCTCATTTATCAAAATGTGGGAATTTTATTTTTTATATTGCGAAGCAGGTTTTTTAGAAAGGAACATTGGTGACGTTCAAATGGTTTTTGCCAAGTCAGGTGCCCGTGACATTAACGTGGAGTATTAAATGATATCCAAAATTATCGAACTAGCGGAAAAAGGAATCTTGCCAGATTATTTTATTAGAGCTGGTATAGTTAAAAATTGCGAGCAGAGGTTAAAAAATGAGTTCTCATCTGACAATGAAAAAGTATCATCCAAAAAGCGAAAATGGATATCTCAGATGAAAGAAAGTCCTATAGCTTTAGTTCCGGAGAAAGCAAATGAACAGCATTATGAGGTCCCTCCTTCATTTTTTGAAAATGTTCTTGGAAAGCATTTAAAATATAGTAGTGGATATTGGCCTGAAGGCACTAAAACATTGGATGATTCTGAAGAAGAAATGTTAAAACTTAGTTTTAATAGAGCTGAGCTTTTAGATGGACATTCAATTCTCGAACTTGGATGTGGATGGGGATCCTTAACTTGCTATATGGCACAAAAATTACCAAATAGTAAAATTACTGCCGTAAGTAATTCGAAAGATCAAAAAAACCATATTTTAAATAGGTGTAAAGCTCAAAGTTTGAAGAATGTTGAAGTTATAACAGCAGATATGAATGATTTTAATACTGAAAATTGTTTTGATCGAGTTGTTTCTATTGAAATGTTTGAGCATATGCGTAATTATGAGAAACTATTATCGAGAGTTTATTCTTGGTTGAATAATGAAGGAAAATTATTTGTTCATATTTTTTCTCATGAATCTGTTGTTTATCCTTTTGAAAACCAAGGTGAGGCAGATTGGATGGCTCGTGAATTTTTCTCTGGTGGTATGATGCCCTCACACGATCTCTTGTTACATTTTCAAAATCATTTAAAAATTGATGATGTATGGAGAATGTCAGGGCAGCACTATGAGAAAACATCTTTGGCCTGGGTTAATAAAATGGATCAAAATAAAGATCAAATTATGAAAATATTTTCTGAGACATACAGCGACGATGCAAAACTGTGGTTTCAAAGATGGAGAATCTTTTTTATGTCATGTGAAAAATTATTTGGTTACGATAATGGTTCCGAATGGGGTGTCTCTCATTATAGGTTTAAGAAAAAGTAAAATGATATGATAGTAATAATATTTTTTCTTGCTCATTGGTATTTGTCTTTGTTTTTTCAAACATTCTTTTTGCATCGCTATTCATCGCATAGGATGTTTCAAATGACTCCTTTTTGGGAAAAGACTTTTTTTCTTTTTACATTTTTTTTTCAAGGGTCATCATTTTTACATCCTGCTGCCTATAGCGTTATGCATCGTAATCATCATGCGTATACTGATACTCCGAAAGATCCTCATTCTCCCATTTATATTAAGAACATTATCTCATTTAATCTGGCTACTGTAATAGAATATAGAAAACTTGTTAATGAGTTCATGTATGGAAATAAGATTATCAATGATGTTCCTAGGTGGTTTGTATTAGAGCGTATAGGCGAATCATTAATAACAAGATCTGGATTTATTCTGTTATATACACTATTTTATATAAACTTTGCTACTGAAACATGGCAATACTTTTTGCTGCCATTTCATTTTTTAATGGGTCCTTTGCATGGATTCATCGTTAATTGGTTTGGACATAAGAGAGGATATCGCAATTTTGATGATATAAAGGATAACTCAAAAAATACACTGCCTATAGATTTTTTAATGATGGGTGAGTTATACCAGAATAATCATCATAAAAGACCGAATGATTTAAATTTTGCATTTAAGTGGTTTGAATTAGATTTTGGATACATGGTAACTATGTTCTTAAAAAAGATAAAAATTATTTATTAAAATAAATGCATCATAAAGTAAAAGATTATTTGAATGTTTTTGTTGTTCTTTTTATAGGATTAGCTGTTTCAATCGCAGGATCCGACAATGGCCTATATTTTAAGGAATATCCTATTTTAATTATATGCATGCTGGTGAGCTTTTTTGTTCATTGGATTTTATTTATTCCTGCATTCATTTATAGAACTGAAAAATTTTATGATATATCTGGGACGCTGGCTTATGTGTGTGTGATTTTTACAGTTGCATTTTTAACATGGTCTTCTTCAGATGGAGTAATTAATTCTCGCTCATGGTTGGTAATTGTTTTAGTCATTGTATGGGCATTAAGGCTAGGTATCTTTTTGTTTATTCGTGTCTTAAAGGCTGGGGAAGATCGAAGATTTAAAGAGGTGAAGCAAAAATTTTCTGCTTTCTTAGTATGGTGGACTGTATCTGCGCTTTGGGTCTTTTTAACTACAGTAAATGCATTAGTCATGATAATTAATAATGTTGAGTATCATAATGATTATTTTTTGTACATAGGCTTGTTTCTATGGATTATAGGATTCTTATTCGAAGTAATTGCAGATGAGCAAAAGCGTAGATTCAGGTCAAATGCCTTACATCAAGGGCAGTTTATTTCTAGTGGCTTGTGGAGTATTTCACGGCATCCAAATTATTTTGGAGAAATATTGCTTTGGATAGGTATGAGTATAATTGCATATC
>Ga0208277_1001303_pt1 | contig 14586 bp, 15 predicted proteins | sample ETNtaG_5_FD_185782 | JGI IMG/M metagenome (GOLD analysis project Ga0208277, IMG submission 185782) | Marine microbial and viral communities from oxygen minimum zone, Eastern Pacific Ocean - ETNP201406SV205 (SPAdes) (version 2) | ecosystem: Environmental > Aquatic > Marine > Oceanic ...
TTTGATGCGGATCTTTTCCATATCGTCTGATGCCTTCGATTGAACAAGCGTATTCCAGCCGAGGTTGCCGTTGCTTGCGACAAAGATGTCTTGTTCAGAATCCTCGTCACTTAGTCCATAATTGAAGACTTTTGCTTCATAGGATGCCCCTTGGAATGTTTCCTCACAGAGGTTTGCCAGGTTAGGGAGGGGTTCGAAAAGGTATAGTGAGCCTTCGAAGTCAATTTTCTCCGCCAATAAATGGGAGAAGTAACCAACGTTTGCACCTATATCGAAGATGACTGAATCTTGTTTTACATATGGGGTGATGGCTGAAATCAACTCTTCATATCCCGCTTTTCGGTGCTCAAACCACTTCATAGCTTCCTTATGACTGACTGACATGGCTGAGTGTTTTGTTTCTATCAGCGAATAAAGACGGTGTTTGAGGCGAGAAAAGAATCCTCTTTTGGTTGAATTCCCCGATGTTTGGTTAGCCGCCATGTCCTTTTTCCGGGACCCTTTTCTTATTGTTGTTTCCGAGATTTTCTCTCCTCCGTCGTAGCAAAGGAAACTCACCCGTTTCGTCAATCAACCCTTGATTTGCCTCATTGAGCCCTGCCTCATCTTTAGGAATTTGATTATAAGATTCCGGTTGAATTCATCAAATGATAGCAATGCAGATGTCTCCCTTTGAGTTTGTGACCATATTTTGTTCTTTGATCCTGGGGCTGGCTCTTTCACACATCCTGAGGGCAGTAACCGACTTGTATGAGATAAGAGACCGAGTCAAGACATATTGGCTCAATTCATTGTGGGTGGTGACTGTAATCATGTGGTCAGTATATGCATGGTGGGGTTTGTGGCAATTGTCCATTGATCTAAACGAATGGCATTATGCCCAATATTGGTTTCTCGTGACAAATCTAGCCTCAATTTACTTTTTTACAACGTTAGTGCTACCAAAAGCTACGGATGAAGGAATCATCGATTTAGAAAAGCATTACTATTCCGTACACCAAGCCTTTTTCTTGATTGTAGCATTCTCGCTTTTCACTTCATCAGCAGTGAATTATTCTCTGTTTGGCAAGGCATTGATTTCTGATATGACCGTGATGCCATTCATCGTGGGGTGTGCTGCACTCGGTGCTGCATTTACCAATTTGAAAGGTTATCACAAATTCATTGGAATATTCATGTTCATCATGTTCTTATTCTTCCAAATAAGCGATGTCACCGTCATCGAATATAACGCATAACCGTTCAAATGAATGCCCTCACCATCAGTGTCTTTCACAAGGTGTTGAGGTAGCGCAGGTCTTCCAAAAAGAGGTCGAGAACCCAATCGTTGTCGCCCCACCAGACGCGCTGGTATCCAAAGCGGTCGACCAGAATGGTTCCAGTTTCATGGTTCACGGTGTAATCGTCGGGGTGATGGCGTGCGCTGGAGTTGTTCTCATATTCTTCAATCGTGAGTCCAACACCGAAATTGATCCACACGTTCTGCAAGGCATTCATGGAAGGGCTGTCGCTTTCGTTGCTCGATGTTGTGAGATGGGCCCATTCTGAATTCGTTCCCGTTTTCCAATCATGGAGAACCGTTACATTGTCTCTCCAGGGGTCAACGGTGATGGTCATGAAGGTGGTTTTGTTCAATTCATCCTCCGTCAGTTGCGACTTGACCCATTTCATGTTGTGCGTGACAATCGGGCAGATGTCCAGGCAGTTCGTGAACAAGAAGGCAATGGCAAGGGTGGTGTTGGCGGCTTCTTCAGAATAGGTCCAAGGCGTTCCTTCGCTGGAGGTCAGCGTAAAATCCTGAACACGAACGTTGTCGAGAGGTTCACCGTGCGGCGTCCAACGGTCAACGGATTCTGGGGAGAGGCACCCTGCAAAAAGCAAAATCATGCACATCAGCACGGGCATTATTCGAGAAAGCATGCGTCCACCTCAAATCCGATAGGGTAAATCAATGTCCAACTGAACCAAATAAAGCCCTGTTGAGATGCAGGAAGCATAGGTAATGCCGTCGTGATGTTCGACCGCCCACAAGAACGGTACCCAACCAAAGTCGTAGAAACTGGAGTCAAGTGGGGTGCCGTCTTCTCCGTGTGGAAGGTAGTAGCCCACGGTCGCTTCTTCATGCACGGCGATTCGGTCTTCGGGGTTATCCGGGTCGACCAAGGTTTCAATGTCCACGACCCACAAGCCGGCGTGGTAGTGAGAGATGTACAAGCGCCCATCCCAACCACCACCGTGACTTTGGTCGGTGGTTTCGTCGGTTTCAAAGTAAGCGCTGTCAAGGTTGTGAGGTGAGAACAAAAGCCACTCGTCTTCATTGGAATGGGCTTCACAATCAGCACCATAACAATGGTCTTCCGCGTACGGTATTTCCCAGTCCCGTATCAATTTCGGTTTGAATTTGAATTGCCCGTCCTCCATCGTGTACTCAGTGGTGTCAATCAGGTACATGATACCGACACCGACGCTCGTGCTGAGGGTTTCAACGGCGGCGGAGACCAGGTGAACGGGTTCATCTGAGTAGCCAACGTGGGACAAATCCACCATCGTTGGGAAAGGTTCAGCGTAGTGAATGTACGACACTCGGCCACCGTTTTCGTTTCCTGTCGGGCCGCTGTCCGGTTGGCCGTCGCCGTCCAAGTCAAGGAAATCCATCCACAAGCCGACTTCGGGGGCTCGCCAACGGCACATGATGGGGTTGCCGAATCCAGTTCGACAGGTGGTGGCGTGAAGCAGGTAGGCTTCTGGAGAGTTGGTTGGATGGGGGACATCCGTCACATCGCCGATTCGAAGGCCGGCTTCCCAGTAGCTTCCGTAGACGAACGTGCGACCAAATCGGGGGTCGTTCGGGTCCTCACCTGGCCACGTTTGAACGGTCATATCGTGAATGTAAATCCACCCTCCCATCGTGGTCTCCCAAGCCACTTCGTATTCACCAACTTTGACGATGGTGTGGCCAAGACCTGAGGCGGGAACATTGGGGAGGTTTCGGGCCGCTGAACCGACCAAATTGAGGTGAGCAATGGTGACGCCGCCACAGGCTTCACCGATGGCATCGTTGCAATTGTCATAATCTGGATTGGCGATGAACATGTACCATTCGCCGTCGATCATGTGCGTGTAAAGGTTGTGGGGCCCAGTTGGATGGTCAACATCGTACCACGAGTCAATCCAAACAGGGTTCGTTTTGTCCGTCACGTCGATGAGGGTAACGCTGACTTGAGCGGGGTCACTCCACTGGCCGATGTTGGGGTCGGAGTTGCCCGGGTCAACGAGTTGATTTTGCTGGATGATGTATTCCCGCCCGTTGTATTCGAGGTATTTGACGTCCAAGACCTGGGTGTTTGGGTCATTGTACACACCGGTAACGGTGGTGTTGTTTGGGTTGGTGACATCAACGATATGCATGTCGTTCCATCCGGCAAGATAGGCGTAAGTCTCGCCGTCAGGTGTGGTGGCCACTTGTACTTCGGCGTTTCCAGGCGTGGTCAGGGGATTGAAGTCGAGAAGTTCCATGTTGTCCGTGCCCAACTCGTGTTGACTGGCGTTTTTGTGGTCGTGACCCTCCTCCTGAATCAACGGGTCACCGGCTTTCATGGTCGGGTTTTCCTCGATGCTCTCTTGGACATCGTCGCCGAAAACCAGCATCGTCGCGGAAGTAAGAAAAAGAATCGTAAAGATACCAAGAAGGAGTTCCTTACCGCCCATGCTTGCCTCAACTCACCCATCCGTTTGGTCTTTATGATTTGGGGATTACGGATAATTCATGCGAAGTGGGGTGTGTGTCGCCATGATCGGCTCACTTCTTCTGGCGACGTTGTTGTCCCCAACCGTCGTGGCTCACGAACAAAAAACACTGACGGTCATTCTCACGGACGAAGGTGTAGTCGCTGGAAACGTCACGGATTTGGCCTTCGTTCAAGGCAACTCGGTTTGGTTCCGCATGGAAGACAGTACCAACAACACCACCATGGTGGTGCAAATTGATACGAATCTTGACGGCGTGTTTAACGCGTCCGATGATTTTGATTCAGGTGAACTCGTGAATGCCTGTGAGCTCGATGAGAACGGGTCCTTGGTGGATGAGACATGTGCCGTTTCTGCAACCCATCAATTCATGCAAAACGCAACCGTAGGCACCTACCTTTTCTGGGTGCATCGAAACCATAACGGTTCGCAAACGGTGTGGAACCATTCCATTACCGTCAACAAAGACGTGCATGAAGAAGACGGCCCTTCTCCCGGAGATTGCTTTGGTGTCGGTTGTGATGTGGAGGAAGGTGAGCAAGAAAGCGAGGCGGAAGCGTCGTCCGCTACAGACTCACCAATGATTCTGATACTAGCCGCCATCTCACTCATTGGCATGGTCGCCTTGACCATCTCAATCGCGACGGAACGGAAGGAAAATGAAAACCCCTCGATGACGAAGGTGACCGAACCGATTGTCATTGGACAGTTCAAGAAGGAAGAAGAATGAGTGGTGACCGACCAACCTGGCCGATGATCTGGCCTTGGAATGATGGAAAAGGAAACCGAATGCATTGGCGCGATATTCTGAATTCACGCCGCTTCTCGGTCAGCTATCTACTGATTATCGCACTGTTGTTTGCATTGTTCGGCCTCGGGCCTCGTAATTGTCCGATACCATCTGATACAATCATCTGCGATTTCGTCATCCGGCCTTACAACCTGTTTGAAGCGCCTCACATTTTCGTGTTCACTCTATTCTCCTCGTTTTGGTTCCACAACAACCCCGATCACATCCTGTTGGTGGCCGCTTTGATTGTCGTCTTCCTGCAGACTGCAGAAATCCGAATTGGGGCAAAGCGAGCAATGATTGCGATGTTCAGTATACACGCTCTGGTTGTAGTGATGATGACGCTATACCTCTCCATGGGTGATTACCTCAATCCAGAGGTTGATTGGTACGAATTTGGACTCCGAGGTCGGAATTACATGGGTGGCTCAGTCGGTCTATTCGGTGTCGGTGGAGTTCTGTTTTCACAGATCAAACGTCCAATCGTGGGCGCCCTATTCTATTCTGGTTTTGAATTCTGGAACGCCTACATCTACGAAGGTGCAGCGCTGTATGTCAGTATGGGGCATGTCACCGCTTTCACGCTCGGGTTCATACTTGGACGATATTGGTTGCATCAAGACAGTAAACAATTCGAGGCGATTGCCGTCGGACAGCTCAAGGAAGAAGACCTGCCCGGAGAAGAATGAGTTAGCCTTCGATCAACGGGCAGTTGGCGTCGTTCACCGTTTCAATAAAATGCCTCGAAAACAGGGGTTTTGGTCGTTGAGTCGTTTGCTGTCGGTTCTTTTTTGACATATTCTCATGAATACATTGTCCCTGTTCCCTCATCAAAGAATCGGTCCAAATTATGTCACGAATCCGTATTTTTCCATGATTTGAATCATGAGAAAATACCCTAAAATGGTGGTCAAGAGGCCAGCACCCAGTGCTGGATAGAACTCCCAGCCTCGTTCGATAAGGAGTGGCATGACGATGAACATCAGCAGCGATGGAATGAGGAGCCACGCAATGTCCTTGGCAAAACCCGAGATTTCTTCGGCAGATTGGCCGTCATGATTCATCCATATCATGGCGAGGACACTGACAATCGGGACTGAGGCAAGGACTGCTGCGAGCAAGGTATTGCGCTCACTAACCTGTACAACAGCGAAAATAATGAGGGTGGTGAGGCCAATCTTTCCGGCGTCAGGGACCCAACTCATGTGATGTGAGATGAGAAGGTGGAGTTCAACCTTTGCGGTAATTTGGGGTTGAATACCACGAATTTTAACCGAATGTCTCATTTCTGAGTGCCTTTTTTAGTTCAGGCGAATGCCTTGAGAAGGTGAACCACCACGGCCTCCTAATGGGACAGCGCTCTGGCCAAGCCTTCTTTCTGATTTCATTGATGCTGCTCACCCCTTTGTCGGGTTGTTTTGGCCAACAGGACGCGGGCGGTTTGGAATCAACGGACGACGTGGTCATCACCCCTCCAGTTCTGACCGGGGGCGTCTTCCAGGGCGTCACCATCGCTGCAGAGGTTGACCTCGCTGTGTTCGTTCCATACTTGCTATTGAACTCCGACAACGGGTTTGTACAAAATTCGACAGTGGTTGACCTCAAAGCCGGCGAATCGATCATGTTGACCCTCCTTGCACCGCCCCGAACCGACACGGCCGTCTTCATGCTTGGCGAATACGGAAGGGAGAATTGGCCCATTCGAACGATTGAGGAGTCATGGCGTACCTGGATCCAAAGGGATGCAAACGAACAAAGTGACAATCCCGGCATTCAACGTATCGCTGCAGTCAACGGAACGCTGGACACCGTTCTTCCATCCAACAGCACGGGAGGTGCAGTGTTAGCCGTTCGTGTGCCGATTGAACGGCCAATGGCAGCGGCCTACGGTGAGGCTGATGGTGGGCGGCACTCAACGGGATTGGTTGATGGTTTGAACGTCTTCAATTACATCAGCCATATGTCCGACGAAACGCCCGATTTAACGGACGCTGCTGACGGTGCCGTCGGCTACCTCGACCGGTGGGCAGGACAAGGAAATGCAGCTTACGAAGACGCCGCACAATACCTCATCGGCAATCTGGAAAGTTTCGGTCTCGAAGTCATCACGCAACGGTTCACCTACGACTCGCTTATGACGGGGGCTCAAAACCCCGAAGCCTACAACATCTGTGGCTACCGTTTTGGTGATGTCAATCCAGACAAATGGATGGTGTTTGGTGCTCACTTTGACATCGCGCCGCCGGTTAATGGCGGCATGCTCGACCCGCACATTTTCGGTCGAACCTACGGAACTCGAGTTGGTGCCTACGACAACACGGCAGGAACTGCTATGGTGCTCACTGTCGCCGAAGCGATGGCGAACTTCAACACCCGCAACACGATGGTGTTCTGTCTTTGGTCGGGTGAAGAAGGAGGAAAGCGAGGAAGTGATTTCTGGACCGATTACTGGGTGAAAGAGGACAATCCGAACGTCGAGGTAACCAATTATGTGAACCTCGACATGGCTGGCGTCAACTGGCCCGGCGGTGGCGGAGCCCCCTGCGGTGGAAACCACGGCGGTGGTGAAGGAGGGTGCGACCCTCAGCCTGCAGTGGACCCCGATGGTTATCCAAAGGATGAGGAGGTTTGGCCCATGCGCGTCTACATCGGTCCAAGTTTAGACCACGACATCATGAATCAACCTGGAATGGTTGGTCTTGCCATGTGGATTGGGTCTGACGCCATTGGTGTTGAAGAACAAATGTCAATGCTCATCGGCACTGACCATCCAGCCGATACATGGAAAGTGGATGATTGGATGGTCAAAGACCGTCCCGAGATCATCGTTTACGAAGATACGACAGCGCGGTCAGACCACGCTACGTTCCAAGACAACCTCGGCACCGTTACCATGGGCTTTGGTGGACTCGTGGATGGGTATTGGTGCTACCACCAAACGTGTGATACGGTGGATGAAATGATCGACTGGATGGACACCACAGGGAAGGACTACGGAGAAGAACAGTCCGGTACGAGCAACTTGGTTGATGCTCTTGACACCATCACGTGGTGGGCGACGTATTCCTTCTTCCACTTGGATGAAAACCCTGTGCGCAATGCCTACCTTTGATGAAGGATTGGGCGCTCTAAGTTCGGTTAACTTCGCTTCATCGAATCAACCCTGATATCGGGTCAGCAATCGACTGCAAGACGTTGGTCGGGGTCCAAACTCCTGTAAACATCGTGAAGACGAGGATGGCGAAAACCATGATCACAAGGAAGAAGGCTTGTTCGTTCCAATCCTTGACTTTCAATCCATCCAGCGGACCGAAAGGGAGCATGTTAAACAAACCAAGAATGAGGTTGGCACCAAGCCAATAGACGCCGGCATCAACGAGCATGGCCTGCCACACCAATCGGCCATCAAGAATGTACTCTCTCCCGAACAACGTGCTGCCTGCGGCTAGTCCGTCAAACGCCCCTGACAGGCCAAGAATCACTCCCCAAAGAGGTATGCCGATGAGAAAGAGACTGAGATTTGTCAACGGCCCTGCAACGGCAATGTGCCCGTTTTGACGACGAGTGACAAGGCCGGCGACCATCACGGCGCCAGGGGCCATGAATAAGAATCCCAAAAAGAACGCCAAAGCGACTCCAAATTGCAACCCCTTTGGATCGGCACGAAATTCCGCCCAACAACCGTTCTTCTTGGCGACCAATTTATGGCCAATCTCATGAAGAAGAAAGGCGGGGCCGATGGCGACGAACATGACAGGCATGGAAATCAAGAGCATGACGACCCACATGGAGAATCCATAGTAGCTGATGCCTGATATTCCCCCAACAGCCATGAAGCCAAGGGCAAGCGTAAACGCACCCATCGCTAAACGAAGGTGCTGTTTTTCGACATCGCTAAAGTGCCATAATCGGCCCGTATGGTGTTTCGGTTTCTCCCAGTTATCTTGCCCAAGAAACTGTAGAATGGCCCCTGATACCGAAGAAGATGTCTCAAAATGGTGGGTGCCATCGGCTCCGACCCGTTGATGAACACGGTGAATGCGGGGGGATGAACGTTGATTTTGAAACGGGTCGTCGTCCAAAATATCGGCACGACGGTCTCGTTTCCCCATACAGTGTCCAAATCGGGGTTCACTTTGAATCCTCGTGTCCAAGGCTTCTTGACCTCCCGGCCAATGCCAAACCGATACCATCATGTCGATGCCTCGCAAAGCCATGCAAGAGCTTGGGTTTCAAGCGTGTTGTTTGCGATGTGACGCGCCGGATGAAGCAGGCGTTGCTCGATGCTCTGCGTGCATTCAACACCACCGAAACGTCAGGGAGACCATTGCTTCGGCACCACCCGACGACCCGCTGTACCAGTTGGCCAAGGAGATCATGGTGATGGCAGCTGAACCTCACCGATACGATCACGATGAGGTGCACGGCCAATCCCTCATCGAACAACAACGCCTTGCTGGGCAATTGGTCGGCACTCCACTCAAGCGCACCGAACACGATGTAGCCATGGTGTTCCAAGCACAACGCGAGGTAGAGAAATCAAACGCACTCCGCGACATTGGAAATCAAAATCCTTGGAAAGATGCCCCTATGGAAGCAAAGGAAGCGAAACAAATGGGAACTGAAACATGGATGATAGATTCCTCTCAAGACCAACATTATGGCGCCAGAACCATCCCCAGTAAACCCATCGAAAAAGTGGACCGGAGTGAACGAATTGGAGAAGATACCGCGTTGACTGACCGCGTGCATGCTGCGGCTGGACAAGATGGGGTGGAGGGTGATGTTGCGAAAATTTTCGAAGACATTGAATTCAATCAACGTCAATCAAAACGTGAAGATTTGAAATCTGCTATGAAGGAAGTCAAGGATTTGGTGGATGACGATTTAGAATTTTGATGGGCGCTTTTCTCCCACACTGGGAAGTTCGTTTCGTTGAATGTGGCCGATCATATGATTCCTGAAGAGGGGTTTCGGAGGTGTTGACTGAGTTCGAGTGTGTAGCTGACGCGTTGGGTTCCCTTCCCTTTGGATTTCTTTCCAAGGAATTGAATGTGCCCCAGTTCAGCGATGTTGCTCACATGCGTGCCTGCACATGGACACATGTCAACACGGTCGCCGATTTGGACGATGCGGAGTTCTTTCACACTCGCCGGGAGGAGGTCCATGTTGGTCCGGTCAGCTGGCATGATGGTGTTGATTTCATCGCGAGTCATCACGGCGTCCGTAACTTCCAGCCCTGCATCAATTCGTTCGTTAGCGGCTGTAATGAGGTCGCTAAGCATGGTTTCATCGAAGGAAATGGGATTGAAGTCAATACGGGAACGGTCGGCATGGATTTGATTGCCCACGGTTCGAACACCATCAAACATCTCGTAAGCCAGGCCACTGACGAGATGCTGGGCCGTGTGCATTCGCATGTGTGCGTAACGCGTGTCCCAATCAATGGTGCCGCGAACCTCATCCCCTACACTGAGTTGATGGTCGAGTCCAACGGTGTGAAGAACGTCTCCTCGACCCCGAACCTCTGATACTTCCAACGTACCGTTGGGACCGACGATGGTCCCTGTGTCCCAATGCTGCCCACCACCCAACGGGTAGAAGAGCGTACGATCAAGAACGACTTTGTCGTCTTCAACGGCCGTAATGGTGGCGTCAAATTGACGACAATATCCTGCCTCGATGCTTTCGAGGTAGAGCTTCTGTGTCATAGAGTTGGCTCGTGAGGGTTATTCAAGAGATTAACGGCGCGGAAAGGCGCGTTCAGTGGTGCCGTAGAGGGAATTTAAATCGAAGGTTTTGCTTGACTCATAGCAAGTTGTCGTTTCAATTCACGGAACGTGATCATCTTTCCATTCACTTCATCCCACAACCGAAGTTGAATGGTTTTGAGGCTGTTGAACAGTTTCAATTCTGGTGCTTGTTGGAAAAACGGATGGGAATAATGGCAGCGCTCCAAGTTGTAATTTGGAATCTGGGGGTTGAGGTGGTGGATGTGATGGAACCCAATGTTTCCTGAAAACCATTGGAGAATTCTTGGGAGGTTGTAGAAACTGCTCCCTTCCATAGCGGCGGCGGTGTAATTCCACTCCTTTCCTGTCGCCCAATACGTGTCTTCGAATTGATGTTGGACGTAGAACAACCAAAGGCCGAATCCTGAGGCGACGGCCATCATTGTTAATTGGATGACAAGCCAGTCGACGAAGCCGAAAAGGATACTCATGCCGATGCACCATCCAGTGAGTGTGATATTCATGATGTGAACGGAGCGCTTTTCTCTTGCTTTTGCTTTCGAATTTGGGAGTCGTTGGAGAATAACAAATAAAACCAGGGGCGCAAAGAGGAACAGGATGATGGGGTTGCGAATGAAACGGTAGCTGAATTTCATCCATTTTGATGATTGGACATACTCCTCAACCGTTAGGGTCCAGATGTCGCCGATGCCTCTTCGGTCCAAGTCACCATTGGTGGCGTGGTGCCGAGCGTGTTCCCAACTCCATTGTCGGTATGGAGTAAACGTGAGTAAACCGGTTACAAAACCAACGACGCTGTTCGCTTTTTTGGATTTGAAGAAGGAACCATGACCACAGTCATGGAAGATGATGAAGGCTCGAACCATGAAGAGGCCCCCGAGCATGGCAATTGGAAGGCACAACCAAAGCGAGATGTCTTTCAAGAAATAGAGGGTGATCCATATGGTAAGAATGGGGACAAGGGTGTTGATCAGTTGCCAAACGGCTCGACCGACGTGAGGGTTTTGAAATTCTGCCACGAGTTTTTTCCATTCACGCGGTGAAAGTTGCGGGGATGAGGTGCCATTTCCTTGATTTTTAGAGGAATTATCCATTTTTCCAACTCCATCTACCGGTGCGTGTTCTCCCATACCCATCACCAACGCTACAGCGTTCCTACCTCGTCCTACCTCATATCCCCTAAGAAAGTGGTGTTTGAAAGCACACCTAATGTCCGATTTTAAACGGCTTTTCCACGAAGTCACGAACGCGTGACACAACACTATCAAACGAAAGATGGTGAATATCTGAAGGAAGGAATGTTGTGCATTGTTCTATGAATCCACGTGGGGGTTCCCAAGATGGTGAGTTTTTCCACCACAATTCAGTCATTCCGTCTGCACGTTGAATAACCAATTCAGCGGAAGTGGAGGCATGAATATCGCTCGATAAAACGGTTCCACCAAACCAAGACACCGTGGGTAAACGATGGAATGTTTCTAGTTGAAAAGGATGGAAGTGGTGGTTTTTTCCACCTGGACCACGCTTTGTTGGATCTGAAAAGAGAACCACCCGATCGGTCACGAGTTCGATGGGTGTAGCTCGTTCAGAAGAATTCAATTCAAGAATGATATTTTCTTCGTGTTCTCTTGCTGATAGGACGCGAGTACGTGTGAAAAATTGAACACCTTGACGTGCAACGTTCGCAGCGAGATGTTTCAAAACCCAATCCCACCGGCATCCCCACCCGTCAGAATTCGCATGCATGGAAAGAAATCCAAGTTGCTCTTCTGAAAAATACGATTTGAAGAGGTCAATATCAATGACGCGTCCTGGATGTACGGATGGCAATCCTACTTCGGCTTCAATCTCAATAATTGAAACAGAATGGTCTTTGGAATAATGTTCCGCGACAAGAAGTGCTTCAATGGTTCCACCGATGAGAACGATGTCCATACCAATCACCGTTCAGGTACAATGTCCAAGGCAAAGACAGGGCATGATGGAAGACAGAGACGACAGTGCGTACAATTTTTTTCGTCCACGTAGATCATTCGATCTGTTAGCGTTAAGACTTGCACTGGACATAAGGCAACACAAGCTCCACAGCCAAAACACCGATCCTCGTCGATGACGAATTCATGTGATTGAATTCGGGCCATGACCTGTGGAAGAAATCGTCCTTCAAGGTACCTTCGCTCTGCTTCGGAAATTTTTCGACAATTTCTGAAGAGAAAAAGAAACTCCATATTGACACCCCCTCATTTCCACTGGAGAGCAAAGTGATGGGTGTCGTTGGAATGAGAAAAACGAGGAGGTAGGTTGGATTGAGAAAAACCCGTGGAATATGGTCGCGAGAAGTACATCAACATTGGGAAAGAAGAAGAATGAATTTTCAATCATCAGCCACATGAATTCTGTTCCAATGGAAATCAAGGGGTGAGACCCACACCTTCTTTGAAGGGAACCTCCTCCAATCACCATGGTCTTGTATTCTCCAGGTCGAACATCGACCTATCCAGAGGAACCACCTCACCATGGTTTGCGATTCCATTATCTTGGAGGTGGAGACGAGGTTGGGAACGTTGGGATCGTTCTTGAAGACGCTGAAGGCACACGTTTGTTGCTTGATTACGGAATTGCCCCCACCTCTCCACCACGCTACCCTCGAGAAGCTCCGGTTATTCACGATGCTGTCATTACCCATTCCCACATCGACCATCTGGGAATGGCACCCTGGCTGTGTGCACACCACCGAACACGTTTGCATGGAACCATCATTACGGCGGAACTGTCCGACATGATGTGGCGTGATTGCTACAAGGTGAGCTCCATTGAACGTTATCCACTCGCCTGGGATAAGCGGGACATTGATACTGCACTTGATTCATGGTTGGTTCATGACTTTGGTCAATCTTGGAAACATCACAATTGGGAACTCACCCTTCATCCAGCCGGTCATATCCCTGGTGCCGCCATGCTTCACATCCAAACACCACAGCAGTCGGTGTTGTTGACCGGCGATTTCGACACCCGTGACTCCTCTCTTGTGGCAGGCGCACAACCGGTCAAAGCAGACATTCTGTTCGTTGAAGGAACGTACGGTGGACGTGATCATCCACCAAAAGAAGAGGAAATTCAACGGTTCATCGAAGCGGTTGAATCCGTCGTTCGTCGAGGAGGAACCGTCCTCATACCCGCGTTTGCCAATGGAAGAACCCAAGATGTCGTGATGCTTCTCCATCAACATCTCCCTCATCTCAACGTTCACGTCGATGGTATGGGAAAACGTGTGGCGAAAACACATCTGAACAACCCCTCATTGTTGAGAGATGCCTCTGCTCTTGAACGCGCTTGGCGTTGGGTAAAACGAGTGTCTGGAAAATCGGACCGAAAAAAAGCGCTTGCAGCCGACGTGATCGTTTCAACCAGTGGAATGTTGTCAGGTGGCCCCGCTCTCTGGTACCTCAATCGATTACGGCACGACACCAAGAACGCTGTTTTCTTCACTGGCTATCAAGCCAGGGACACAGGAGGACGCGACCTTCTTGAAACTGGCACCATCGAAATATATGGTCAACGGGTTGACATTGCGCTGCAAACTGAACAATTTTCGTTTTCAACCCACGCCGGACATCAAGAGATCATCACGTTCGCCAAAGCGTGTGAGGCGAAGCACGTGGTGGTCTACCATACGGACCCGAACCATGCTCGACCCCCGTTGGTCGAAGCGCTTCAGGAGCAGGGCCACATTGTGCACGAACCAAAGAACGGTGAATCCTACATCATTGAGAACTAAACACCCTCAACAGAGCGTACCTGGTACGAACTTGAAAGAAATTAAACCGTCTCCTTCGTGTTTCTTTCATGGAAGAATCTTCGGTCATGAGAATGTGGATTACCAACAAACACAACAGGAAAATCACGTCGGCTATGAGTGAATCCATGGTGGCCTTTCTTTCAGCTGCAACTGAAAACGGTTGCCTTGGTTCAACATTTGCTGAAGATGACCAACGTATTATCGTGTACACCAGGTGGTCAGACGAGATGAGATTGGAACAGTTTCGCTCCTCGAAAGCGTATCATGCTCTCGAGGGGAACATCATCGAATCATTTGTTGCCGCTGGTTTCGAAATCCCTGGCGATATACTGTTCAATTCAACCGCAAAAATTCTGTTCACCAACTGATTGAAATTCATCCAATGGCTGTGCCAAGGGTACCCTTTGCTTCCACACTCCACAGAGGGTTATGTCAGGCGCTACGCTTCACATCGTGTTCTGGTGGAAAGGCAATCCATCGGATCAATAAAAAATTGA
>Ga0208277_1001305_pt1 | contig 14555 bp, 25 predicted proteins | sample ETNtaG_5_FD_185782 | JGI IMG/M metagenome (GOLD analysis project Ga0208277, IMG submission 185782) | Marine microbial and viral communities from oxygen minimum zone, Eastern Pacific Ocean - ETNP201406SV205 (SPAdes) (version 2) | ecosystem: Environmental > Aquatic > Marine > Oceanic ...
AGCTTTTCAAATGTTTTCTTTAATGATTCTCTAACAGCATCAGTGTTTATAGGATCTTCTTTCTCTTGTGCTGGTGCTGGTTCTGGATCTTTAACAGTTGATCCTGATCCTCCAAGAAATGCCTTAGTAGGTTGTACATTTGCAGTAGATTTCCCTGTCTTTTTCTCCTTTAACTCTTCTAAGAATGATTTAAGTCTCGTAGGATTGTTCCTACCAATTTTAAATGCCTGCTTTCTTTGTTCAGGAGTTAATCGTTCTCCACCAAGAGTACCTTCAGCAGCAACTTCCTTTCTAAGATCTATGTCAGATAATTTCTTTGCCATTATAAGTTAGTCCTATATGTACTCCACCGACCATTGCGAGGAAGAGTTCCACCGACCATAGCTGTAGAAGCTACTTCTTGTACAGCTGAATTAGAGTCTTGACCAAATGCATATGTTTCTTGACTTGCACCACTAGTAGTTGAATCAAGAACCTGTCTTTCTCTTTGAACTTCATTTAATATAGTACCAGATTTACCATGTCTATCAAAATCCCATCTGTCACCAGTAAGTTTATCAGCAGCACCAGCTAAAAGTCTTGCAGTACCCCAAGTCTTTCCGCCCTTACCATCAAAATCTGTCAGTCCGCCAGTAGCAAAATCCAGAACTCCTTTTTGAGCTCTTTGTAATCCAGAATCCCCTCTCTTATCAAGATCAAACAAACCTCCAGTCATGAAGTCACCAACACCAGCAAGACCTCTCATAAATCCTTGTGGTTTATCAGATGCATTTGTAATTTTTGTCTGTCCTGTTCCACCTTGAGCTCCTGTGGATCCTTGTGATCCAGTAGATCCACTAAACCCTTGAGCTCCAGTGGAACCTTTGGAACCTTGAGTACCTGCTGCTCCTTGATCTCCAGTAGCACCTTGTTCTCCATCCTTGCCATCTTTTACGTCAGGCATATTAACCATATCATTAACATTACTACTTACACCTAGTTCACCTGCTGGCCCACTAGACTTATCTCCTCCACCACCAAAAATACCACCAAAAAGATTCCTAATAGCAGCAATAATACCACCAACTATACTTGTTGTAGCACCCCACAGTGCTCCACCGATCCATTTAACAAAACCAAGAACTAAATTTGGAACAACACGAACTAACTGAAGAGGAATATCAATAAGAGCCTTAAAGAATGCTGCTGGATCACTAAACAGTTTACCAGCACCAGTAAATATATGTCCTAATAATTTAAAGAAGTCACCGAATGTCTGTAATATAGGTTCACTAATCCACCAGATAAACTTAGCTAAAGGTTCAACTATCCACTTCCAAGTCCATTGAATAGCCTTAACCATTCCTTGGAAGAACTTAACTATATTTTCTACCGCTTCTTTGTTCTTTGGATCACTAAACCAATTAAGTATACCAAGTTTAACAAAATCCATTAACCATGAAAGAGGCCCTGCAGCAAGATTCTTTATTACTCCACCAACACGATCTCTCTTTCTAGGTTTCTTTGTCTCTTGTTTTTGTTGTTCTGCTGTTCTCTGAGCCTGTTCCTTATCTTCAGCAGCATTTAAAATAGACTGTTGTAAACTATCTCTCTGTTGTTTCTCTATTTCTAATATTTGTGATAGTGTTCCTCTAATTGCATCAAGTATTCCTAATATACCTCCACCAGTAGGAGTTGGCCCTACACTTTCTTGACTAGTTGGTGCTATCTTAGATGGTACTATAGCACTTGATGATCTAATAGCAAGAGCTCCACCTTGTTGTTGGTCTCCTCCACCACCAAACATTTTTTCTTGTATTCTATCTCTACGTCTTCCTTTCGCCCTACGACCACGTGCCACACCAGCACGAACGCCTCTAACAGCTCCTTTAGCAGCTGCTCTGGCTCCACCAGCGGCTACTCTAGCTCCACCAGCAGCTGCCTTTCCCAATCCTCCTAGTAATGCTGTCCAAGCCATAAATTACTGTACGTTTTGTTGTTTCTGACGATCATTCTCTTCTTTAATGAAATCAATCAACATCTGTAGATAGATTTCACGTTCCCACGGGATCATATTTTCCAATTCAGTCAAACTATATTTATGGTGTTGCATCAAGTTAAAATTCACTCGATAATAGTTCTCTAGACTTTCATGGGATAGGGCTAAGCGAAAAAACTTTGTAGACCCTCAATAACTACGTCACTCTTAACCTTTGTCTTTGGATTCGTTACCTTAATCTTATGAGAAAGTTTTGGCATAGTTTCAAAAAATTCTTGAACCTTAAGGAACTGTTGTGTATCCATTTCTTCTAGAAAAGCCAACACTTCTTTCTTAGAGAAACTAGATGATTCAAATACATCTTCACCATCTATAACTTGGTCTATACATAACGAAGCAATTTCAAATACATCATCGACCTGTGATGACTCACTCTTCAAATTCTGTTTAATAAAAAGATCCATACTTGGATACTTCATCACTACAGAAACAGTATCAGTCAATTTAACTATGTTAGAATGACCTTTTGTTTTCTGAATCTTGATATCATCAATATCAACCTCAACTTTAACAACTGTCTCTTCATCATCTGGACATGTCACATTTAATTCTATAGATTCACCAACAGACTTACCTCTGATATTTAAAAAGATATATTCAATATCAAATAAAGAAAGACTATCTATTTTAAATCTTGGAGACTGAATACAATTACCTAAGATAACCTTAACGGCATTTGCCATCTGGGTTTCATCTTCAGTTTCCATAGCAAGTAGAAGAATCTTTTCTTCTTTAACAAGGAATGGTCTGTATTTTATTTTCTTTCCAGTGGAAGGAACTTCCAACTCATACGTTGGCGTGGCAAGCTTTGGTAAAGGCATAACGACGTATAATAACTAAAAGTATTTATCAGGCAAAATTAGAGATTAAAAAGATTCCTAAAAAAATCTCCAAGATCTAAATCAAATCCTCCATTAACACTATCTTTAACACCTGTAATTTTACCATCATTAATAGCAGTAGTAGTATAACTTTCATATTCAAACCCAACTGAGAATTTATTCAAAGATGTATCACCATATGATAATGGTATTGAAGCTATATTGGCAGGAAAAGCATTAAATATTCTAGTTGCATGTACTGGAACTGGTTGGAAGAACTTACTCATACTTGTATCATTTAAATCTGGTAGTATAGTATTCTTTGATTCTCTTTTCATTAATCTCCCACCACTAAAGAAAGTTTCGTTCTTACCGAATATTGGTTTCTCATACTTAACTATAATAATATCAACAGCATAATCATCTCTATAATTAGCTCTAAATCTATTGGTAGCACTCCAACCAGATGTTCCAGCACTATATCCATACATCCAGTTAGTCCATATATCAAAAAGTCCTTTAATTATATTCTCAGCATCCATAAGAAATGAAAGACTTAACTCACTAAAAACTGATCCATATACGTACTTCAACTGAGGACTATTAGTTACTCTATACTCACCAGTAGACATCTGTACACCTGGCATCGATGCTTCATCGCAATATAATCTCAAATTATTTTTTAGAAACCCATCAGGAATTGCAATATTATTAGACTGTAACTCTTTATATAATGCACCACCCGTTGGTATCTCTATGATTACATCATAAAGATTGTTAGCACTAAATCCATACTTCCATATATTTGCCCTAAACTCCTTCAGATTACTCATCTGAATTTCTAAATCTGATATCCTCATTGTGATGTCTCTCCCCAGACGGCTGATTTACTATACTGTTGGTACAATCCTCTTCTTCTCGTAACAAAATTTTCTACAGGGAGAAATACAGAAGTTAGATAGTCCTCACTATTTATTCTATATAGGGGAGTTTCTAAACCTTCTAACACATAATTATGATAACACTGCTTTGGTATATCTAATATACCTTCCTGTAATTTTAAAACAGTTTGCATCCTACGTGTGTGTCTAAGATAATGTAAGTTAGCTCCTAAGAATTTTGTTCCTGTACCTAATGCATAGACTAAAGGAAACTCATCATAATATTTTAACTTACGAGCATAAGTTGCCTTATATTCAAAAAGATATAACTGGCCTGGAACAGGAATCATACTCTCTTCCAAGTTAGTCATCTCAGTATAAAGATCTGTCTTCTGAAAATACATTCTGACATTATCTCTATACCAAGAATAAGACCTTGGTTCATCACCAGCTGCTTCTTTTATTTCTGAAAATATACTCATACTTTAAGCTCTTTCTCTGTAATTAACATGAATTTATAATTCCTATCATCACAATATTGTTTTGCTGCTTCCCACTTAGATTGATTCTTTGCATACTCAGTCACTTCATAGATATATTTCTTAGTCATCTTTCGTTGAACCTTTGGTTGTTTTGTTTGCCGTTTTGGTTTAACTTCAACAATATACTTCTGAATTTTACCAGTGCTTTGTTTAACTTTAATATAAAAATCAGGAAAATATCTATGAACTCTACCATCCAATGGTGATCTGTAAGGTATAACTATCTCTTCGCTGCCCCATTCCATGATACTAGGACTCATGTCACAGTACTTCATGAACTTTAATTCCCATGAAGATCTATAAATAATATTCCGATAGTCACCTCTATACTTGGCAATATTTACAGGAATATATTTTCCTTTCAAAGTCTTCATAAATACTTAGAGGAATATAATAAATTATTTATCTCCAATGGTGTTAAGAGTCATTAATAATAGATCTAGTGGTGATGAAGGCCAGAAAATGTGGCCCGATAATTTAGTTAATGCTTATGATCATTTACAAATAGATGTAGAAACATTTTCAGCACAGAAAGTAAGAGGTCAAGGAAGAGCAACTAATTCCAGATCTGTTGTAAGGGCATCAGGTAGTAGAGGAACTGGTCAAACTTTTTCTGGTACTGGTGGTAACAGAGTAGAAAGTTTTACGTCTTATAGATCTAGTATAGATGATACAGTTTTACTTCCTGTACCAGATGATATCCAGTATAAAGATGGCCCAAAGTGGGAAGGAAAAGACATCGGAATACTTGGAAGGTTTGCTCCTGAAGTTGCACAACAAATTGGTGGTGGTGATAGTGCAGCAATTACAGATAGTATCCAAACTTTCGCCAGAGTTGGTAAAGTAGGATTAATAAAAAGTATGATAAAAAAATTGGGTGCTGATCCAAATGCAGTAACACAAAACATCAATGGTAAAATAGCTAACCCATATACAGAACAAGTATTCGGTGGAATAGGTCTTAGAGATTTTAATTTCAGATGGAAATTAGTTCCTAGAAATAGATCAGAACAAAGATCAATAGAAAGAATAATTTCATACCTAAGAAGAGCTGCATTACCAGATACCAGTGAAACTTTTGGTAAAGGTAGTAGTTTTGTTGATACTTTAGGAGGAGAAGAATTTGGAGGAGGTGCTACAGACAGATGGTTAACTGTACCAAACTTATTCAACTTAAGATGGAAACAAGGTGGTGATGGTAGTGAAATATCATCTCTTCCTAAAATAAAAAAATGTGTCTGTACTAATATAGATGTAAATTATACTCCAGATAATGTATGGGCAACTCACTTAGATGGAAGTAATCGACCAGCACCAGTTGCTATAGAACTTAGTATAGGATTCGGTGAAACAGAAATCATCAAGAGTTCAGATGTAGGAGCGGGGTACTAAAATGTTTTTTGATTCAACACCAAATTTTTTATACCCAGACTTCTTTGAAGCTGGCAAGTTTAAACTATCTAAAAACTTATTCAGAAAAGTTAGAGCAAGAGATAGTATCAATTCTATATTTTCTTCTTCGACAAAATACACAGTAAAAAGTGGACAAACTCCAGACGAAATTGCTTACGATCTTCTTGGAGATTCATCACACTACTGGACTATATTATTAATAAACAATATTACTGACACTCAAACACAATGGCCTTTTGATGACTATGAACTAGATAAAATTATAGAAGATAGATATGGAAATCTAGCTAATAAGATAAGACACTGGGAAACTAAAGAAGTTAAAGATTCTTATGACAATATAGTTCTAGACTCTGGTATTATAATAGAAGTATTTTCAAATACAACTGCACAAAATGCTTCTAGTTACACACCAACATGGTCTTGGACTTATGCATATTCACGAAGTGATAGTGCTGTAACAGAAAGAACTTTAACTGGATCTGATTTATATCCAACAACGAATAGAGAATACGAACATCAATTAAATGATTTAAAAAGAGAGATCTGGATACCTCAACCATCTAGTATATCAATGATGGAATCTGAGATAGAAGAACTTCTTGAATACGATACAGAATATAAAATAACTAAGGAAGGTTGGCGAGAATCAGAACCAGTTAGCTAAAAAAAGGGGGTCGTGAGACCCCCTTTTATTTTAATCATTCTCAGCGAGATTAGCAAAGAAACTTAAAGTATCGGACTCATCATCCGTACTTGGTTTTGGTTTAACCTCTTCACGAACTGGTGCAGATGCAACAGGAACTAGTTCCTCTTCAGCTTCTACAGTCTCCATATCAACTACAGTTTTCTTAGCAGCAAGAACTGTACCTAAACGCTTATCTAATTCTTCATAAGTTTTGAAGTTAGAATCAGCAGTAAACTCAACCAATGAATGAGTCTTACTATAGACTTCTTCTAGTTCACTATCACTGAAGTCTCCAAGTGTACCTTGTGGGGCAAACTCAGACTTGTCATAGTTCCAGAAACCATCTAGTTTACGGATCTTCAATTTGAAGTCTGCACCTGTCCAGAAATCGAACGGGTTAATAGGCTTCTCATCCTCAAACTCAGGTTGCATTGCAGCAACAATCTTATCATAAATCTTCTTACCATACTTGAATAAGAAAACCCTTCCCTCATTCTCTGGATGTAGAGAATCACGGACTACATATATGTTAGAAAAATATGATAACTTTCTCTTCTGTTTACGAGCTATTTCCTTATCGGAATCTCTACCACTATTCCATAACTTACGATTAAGATCACCAACTGGATCAGATTTCCCGATAGTAGTTAAAGAATTTTCTATATACCAACCACCTGGCCCTTGAAAAGCATGACTAAAAACTTTAGCCCAAGGAAGCTCTTCACCTTCTGGGGGTGGAAGGAAACGAATAACGGCATAACCGTTACCTGATTTATCTAATTCGGGTTTCCAGAGTCGGTCATCACCAGTACTCTTTTCAGTACTAGCTACCTTCTCAAGCTCCCTAGTCAGTTTTTCAAAAGATGAATTTGAATTCTTCTTTAAAGTTGCAAAAGACATAAGTATTCTCCTTAATGTGTACGTATTTGGCCTGTACTCTGTAAGTATAACAGAGTTCTAGTTAATTGTCAAGAGTCTGATAGTTCTATCATCCTCTTAAGTTCCTCTTTCATTCTTCTGAATGATTGAGATACATCTGTTTCTCCCTCAGCAGCTACATAAGGAAGTGATCTATTAAATTGGCTAACAAATTCCTTTGCGTCATCCTCATCTGAATAAGAAGCACGAAAGTATAATTGTTCTTGCAATTCAATCATCCTATGTACCTTTGACATGAATTCAACATTACCTTCTGGTGTTTTTAAACCACCACCAAGTATTAGATCTTGTAGATCTTCATTAGTTTCTACTAGTTCAGCCGCTTGAGCTCTAACTACATCGTTGTCAAAGAATCGCATAGAGATAACAGTGTACACTTATATTTATCCTTATCTATAGCGAGAAATGGTTCGTACTTTACTACCTTTTTTCTTATCTCAGGCCACACTACAGGTTCGGCAATATTCTTATTAAAATATGGTATGAAGTTTACTAATTTGTTTAGAATAACAAAAGATTCTAAACTTATATTCCCAGACAAATGTTGTTTCAATACAATTGGATGACTGCCATTCTTGATCTTAAATAAAGAATCGAAGTCAGAACCCAACTCTAATAACTGTTCCATCTCATTCTTAAAAATGAAAGACAGACTCTGAATCTTACTCTCCCATTCAGCATATACTTTTGATTTGTATACAGATATATTACCTATCCATGCTCCATCATCATGAATGAAATGACTTACGAAAAAATTAATTAATTCTTCTCGTTTAAATTTTTTGCCCAGTTTTTTAAAAAAGTACTTATCCTTTCTTTTCTCGAAGGATTGTTTACTAGCACGTGTTTTTCCACTGAAAATAAAAAAGTTATAATTTTCTTTTGTAAAGTGTAATTTAAGTGCGAGATACGTTTGGTAAACTTCATAACCCTCCATCTAGACTGGTAACTTTGCTTTAGATGAACGTTTCATAAAGGATAATCTCTGAGCATCATACTTTAATTTCTCCTTTAATGTCTTAGACAATAACTTTGGAACTGATTCAAATTCAATTTCATTCTCTTCACAATAAGAAATTATAGCTTCAATATAATTGAGACTACCATTACTTTTTTTGACAATGTTCTCTATCTCCATAGAAAACTTAGAAGATGTCATGAACTTGTCATTCAAGACTTGATTTAAGGCATCTTTGCTTTTATTCATTAGCAGATTTCCACTCTCGTATATACTGAGTAAGTTTTCTAATGTATTCAGCTTTGTTGTGTTTTTCATAGACGATACATTCTCCATTTTCACATGACATAATGATTACTAATTTCTTTACTATTATACCAGTTAACTCATACAACATGCAAGCGTATGCAACAGTTTGTACGAAATAACCTTGGATCCATTTCTCAGGTTTTGGTTCCTTTGAAGTTTTGAAATCTATTACTGCAAGTTCTCCATTGTATTCTGCAATACAATCTACAGTACCTGCTATACCCAACTTAAGACTATATAAGGGTGCTTCTAGAGCATGTATCCTATTTATATTTTTTAAATATGGTTTGGATATAGTAAAGAGTAAGTTGGGTAATGGATCAACCTCTGGTAGATCTTCATTCTTAAGATAATGTTCTGTAAGGGTATGAGTATCAGTACCACGGCGTGTAGCCTGTCTGGTAATCTTATTGGCCTTTTCAGCACCAACCCTTTGTCTCCATGCTTTAATACTTTTAGCACTTTGAAAACTAGTAACAGTAGTAACTGAAACTAACTTAGTACCTTCTTGGCCTGGTACTTCATAGTACCTTTTACCATCAACCTCAACACGTTTTAACTTTTTAGGTAAGTCAATAGATACATGTTCAAACATTAGAAACCAAGAGCAATTTTATTTAAAAGATAACTACGTATCAATCCTGAACGTACAATATCTTCTATACCAAATTCTACCATACCAAACTCATTCATAAGACGTAAGATATTCATAAAGTTATGAATACCATTCCTTTCATTAGTCTTAACTAAATCTGTTTGATTGGCATCACCACAAAATATTATCCTAGTATCTTCACCAACACGAGTAATGATAGAATCTAACTCATGGAAATTAAGGTTCTGACATTCATCTACTATAACAATAGAACGGTCAAGAGTAGTACCTCTTATGAATGAAGTTGACCAGAAAGAAATAGTTTCCTGTGCTTTAAGATTACCATACAACATCTCGAAAGAATTATCATCTGGCATCTCAAACATATATCTTACCATATTAGTGTATGGTATTTGATATAGATATGATTTATCCTCATGATCGCCAGGCAAGAACCCAATCTCTCTAGTAGATACTAATGATCTTACAATATAAACTTTTTCGTATGGGGAATCATTCTTAAGTACTTCATTTAATGCAAGGTACAATGCTACAAAGGTCTTACCAGTACCAGCAGCACCATACATAAACAAATTCTTTTTATCATTCCAATATTCAAATACTTTTTCCTGAGATGGTGTTAATGGTTTTATATCAACCATCATCTCAGTATTAATTGGTTTCTTCTTCCTGAGTCTCTTAGCTTTTACATTAGAAAATGTAGTATTCTCAGTAGTTTTTTTAGCTCTTGGCATACTTAAAATCCTCTAATGTTAGAGCCAGGATTTGTATCCCTGATATTATTGATCTTTTTTTGAAGATCACCTGGCACTTTATTTCTCCAGTCGCCAACCTCACTTATAGAGGAAGCATGACCTGCTTGCCAATCCTTATCCCAATCAGGATTTTCTTTTCTCCAAGTATCATACTCAACCATTGTCATGGAGAGTTCTTTCTTTTCTTTAGTTTCTTTATGTATGACTGGGTATGTTGGCATAATTGTTAATATTGTGTAAAGTTATTTAGACTATAACATTTGACATTCAGGAGTAATTCTGATGTCAATTGAATTAGTATCAACTGATTTTACTTCACCAAGTATATCACATGCATCTTCATATGTCAAAAAACGATACTGATTAACTGGCAACCAAACGTCATCACTATTTTTTATCTCCAGCTTGTACTGTCCACCCAAGTGCCTCTGAGACAGTGGGGAACTGTTCGATGAAGACTTCTCTACATCCTTCTGCGATGAGCATGTGTTCTTTCTGTGTTCCATGAGCAGATCTTAAATTAATATAGTGGATCCATGAACGGCATGAACCAGTCATGTAAATTCTTGTGGGAGTTGCAAGTGGTAATACCATTCTAGCACACTCTTTAGCAACACCATCCGCCAGCATCTGTTCATATAATGCAGTAGCAGAATCAAATAGAGTTTGAGTTTGTAACTCTAATGTTTGTTTTAGAAATGGATCTAAATCATCAGTAGAATTCTGGCGATTCTTTGTATCCTGTCTACGATATTCTGGTGTAGGTATCTTACCTAGACTAGTACTAGAAGCATACCTTTGAGAGAACTCTTGGAAGGTAAAGGATCTATGACGTAAGATCTGTGCTGCAATAGCACGTGTAGTCTCTATCTCTAATGTCATAGAGGACTGTTCAAATACTGACCAATGTTGATGGTTAATACAGTACTTTAATAGTCCAGCAAATTTTTCATTGTCCTGATTAGATGGATTAGATACTCTGGCAACATATGCCATAAGTTTCTCTGCATCAGGAGTAACAGTAACAAGTTTTACATCCATAATTTAATCACGTTCACGTTTTTTTCTTACCTTTTTCTTAGGTGGTTCGGGTTCATTTTTAGATTTCCATAGAGCAGGTGTGATCCTACCCTCAGTTTGTTTCAACCATTGAAAACCTTTCTTATACTTATCATAGTAAGTATCAAAGAGCTCAACTGCTGTTCCTGACATGGCAATATCATGTTTAAGAACTTGATCTTCACCCATATAGCATACTAAGTATGCATTGTATGGTAACTTCTTATCCTTTGCCAATTCAGGATCACAGGCTTCATGAATGATATTCATTTACCGCTTCTATTACCCCACTCAATTTCTGGGAATGCTTCAGAGATACATGCTTTAGTAATCTTATATCTCTTACCCAATGTCTTATCCTTAACCATACACAGAACCTGTGCTTCATCTTCTTGAAGTGCTTCAAGTAACTGAACAAACATCTGTTCTCTCTTTATTTTATTAAGACCATCGTTACCACCCTTTACGTAGTGATAAAGTTTCTTATACTCATGAAATAACATAGTATGATCAGTACCAGGCGGTGAATCATTTTTTCTATATGGTACTTCTCCTTTAGGAACCATACTGACAACAGATTCATCATAATTCCATATAAGAAGAGCTCTTAAAGCAGGTGTCGAATACTTTTTAAGTAATGCGATCTTCTCTTTTTTTGTTTTTGCATTTGATACTTTCTGAAACACTTCAGATAGTAACATCTTTTCAACTGGTAATTCAGCCATTGTAAAACTCCATTAATACATTAGTCGTCTTCAAGTTCATCCTCATCAACAAATTTGACAGATAACAATTCTTCATTTAAATAATTTCCATTTCTATCTAAGAACTCTGGATGAATATATTCATCAGGTTGATGATGTGTAACATAATACGCATTAGCAAACCATCCTAAAATAAATCCAATCACTGCTGCTCCTATACAGAATAGACAGGTAAAAACAAGTGTAGTTGCTTCTGTCATGACATCCTCCTTTAATTATCGTTTGTAGAAATTTTCACCTCCACTCGATAATGTTTTCTGAAGAAAGAAATCATCCGATCAAAGTGAAGTAGGTAAGTCGGTTTAGGCTTTAGTCTACCTCCCATCATCGCTTTTACATTTTTATTTAGATACTTTGTAGGTATCCCTAAGCTAGTACCTTCAGAAGAATGTAATTCGGTGAGACTGTCTTTGGCGACGGTCTCCTTTTGTTTGGAAGATTCTCGAAGATTGTCTGACATGCTATCTTGTTGGATGTTGTAACAGAATTTATACTTTCTGTTATCTTTTTGAGTTTCTTTACACCAGAGATACTAGGATCATATCCAGTAATCTTGGCACCAGAGCAAGAAAGTTTATTCCCTGAAAAGAATAAAAGATCTTTTGTCTTTACATTAACAAGAAAAATAGATGTAGCATCTATAATCTTTGTCTTGTCAACAGGCTCATACTCAATGTTTTCTATGATAACAGATTTCTCTATTAAATGCAAGCCCTTAACAAGTTGTTCAGGTGTCTTCTGTTTTTTTCTACGTGTAATTTTTTTATAATCTTTATATCTATTAGCTTCTTCTAAAAATTTCTGTAACATAGAGATAAAATCTCTGAGCTCAGACTTATTAAATTGTCCATAAGCCTCAGCAAGATTTTTATCCCCAGTTAATGCACCATCAAGTTCCTTTATCTGTTGAGTAACAGTAAAAGAATGGTCTGATACATATTCGTTGATAGTTTTTCTATCAAATTTGGCAGACTCAAAGTATTTAAAAAAATTAGTCTTACTTTTCTTTTTTGTCTTTGAGTAATCATCCATCAGTGTGTCAACGAATTCACAAATGGCGTCTACATCATTCATAATAATTTGTGTCTCTGTAAATACTGTAGTGTGTCTTTACATCCTCCAACATGATAACCATCAATGGATACTTGTGGGAATGTTGCTTCTTTACCAAACTCAGAATAAAACTGTTCCTTGGTAAAGTGTTTGTCGTATTTATATTCTAGATAAGATATCTCAACGCTATCGAACAGCGTCTTTACTCTATCACACCATTGACAATTGTCTTTGGAATATAAAACTGCTTTCATTGTACTTACTTAGTTTTCTGTCCAAGTTTTCTGGCTATATTTAAAGGGTTCTTCTGACGACGCTTATAATCTTTAAGCATCTTATTCAGTTGACTTGCCCTTAATTTTTCAAAGTGTCTACGCTGTTGATTAGAGATTGTTTCATTCTGTTTAAAGATATCAGGAGTGTCTTCCTCCTTTTCAACAACCTCAGTCGATTCAACATCAACCACCTGTTCAGTTGCTGCTGTTTCCTCAGCATTAACTTCTTCATTTGATTCTATCATAATAATTTTTAACCAAGAAATTCTTTGGATCTAGGACTAAAATATTTATTGATGACATTAATTTGATCATCAAATTTTGCAATCTTATCAAGTTCTCCTTGTATAGCTTCAGTTACATCTCCATGTTCACCAACACCAACAGGATGTTCTAGATAAATTTCAACATTAGCTTTATGCTTTTGGATCTCTCCATTAGCATGCGCCATAAGCGCTTTAAGTAATTGTTCTCTCATATGTAATGGTGGCATTAGTAAAGATTCTCCTCTTGTTCGGTTAGTAGTTTAACATCAGACTCTGGATATGCAACACAAGTAAGAACATATCCTTCTTCTATCTGATCATCATCCAAGAACGATTGTTCTTCTTGGTTGACTTCACCTTCCACAATCTTCATAGCACATGATGAACATGCACCTGATCTACATGATGATGGATGGTCTATCCCAGCTTCTTCTAAAGCATCTAGTATAGTGGTTTCTGCATCACATTCAAATGTTTCTGTAGAACCATCTGGAGCCTGTAGGGTGATAGTAGACATGGTATTATTTTTTACAAACTATAGTATATAGTTAGTGCAAAAGTCCAGTTGTCTTTTCTTTTAGTAATGGTAACACATCACTCTCTACCTTGTCAACAATCTGATCAATGATATTAACATCAAGACCTGCGAATGGTGGAATGATACCAAGTATACGAAGTAATCCATCTAAAAATAATGCTAAACAAGTAAACCCAAGAATCATACTAATAATAGTTGCCTCACGATTGTGTTTTGCCATTGATGCTTCATCAATTGCTCGTGCCTCTTCAAGGGCAGCTGCAATCATTGCATCTACTTCCTTTTTAGTATAAAAATCTCCTATAAATGGTATGTCATGTTTGTCCATACTCTCCTAAAGTAAAGATGGCCTTTCATTATATATCATTCATAGGTATCCGTCAACCATCTGATGTCATACTATCCTTGCATTGGACTCCCAGTTCTCCAACGTTCATTAGCATTTAAAAGTGATAAAATTTTATTTTTATCTATCTCAGAGAGCTCACCATCTTCAGTCCATTTTAAATGTTGAAGAATCGGTTGCTGTCTATCGTTATGAGTAAAATAATCGCCTGACATTTGTTTGTTCTGGTTTCAACATACTATATTATATGCAAATCCTGATAAATGGTCGTTTCTTTATATTGTTTTTTGCTTT
>Ga0208277_1001307_pt1 | contig 14549 bp, 14 predicted proteins | sample ETNtaG_5_FD_185782 | JGI IMG/M metagenome (GOLD analysis project Ga0208277, IMG submission 185782) | Marine microbial and viral communities from oxygen minimum zone, Eastern Pacific Ocean - ETNP201406SV205 (SPAdes) (version 2) | ecosystem: Environmental > Aquatic > Marine > Oceanic ...
AAATTCTTCTATTCTTACAGAGGAGACAAAGGAGCGTAAATGGAGATTGTTGCTGGGATCAATCCTCGGATGCAATTACGTGATGTTAAAGCCTACGCTCGGCGGGTCGAGTCTTTAGGTTTTGATACTTTACATATTCCTGAAATGGTTCATGACCCATTTGTCATGTCATCTCTTGCTTTAGCAGCAACGTCTACGTTACATGTGCGTACAGGTGTTGCTCTAGCTTTTGTTAGAAGCCCCATGGTTTCCGCTCTTACTGCTTGGGATCTTGCACAGTTATCTGAGGGCCGCTTTGACCTAGGTTTAGGTACTCAGATCCGGAAAAATATTGAAGAACGATACGGAATGCCCTTTGATAAACCTGTGAACAGGTTGAGTGAATACATTGGCGCTGTAAAGGCTTGCTTTGATTCTTTTAGGCAGAGAGAGTGTGTTCCCTTTCAAGGCGAATTTTATAATTTGTCTCGCTTACAGGATGAATTTATTCCTGAGTCTTTATTTAACGTCCGCGTTCCTGAAATTTGGTTAGGAGCTGTGGGTCCGCGATTGAGTACATTGGCTGCTGAACACTGTGATGGTTTAATCACACATCCAACTAATTCGCATTCTCTACACCTGAAAGAAAATGTTATTCCATTGATTGATTCAACTTTAGGAGTAAGTCATAAGAGAGTCTTTCCGGTGATCGCTGCACCGTTGACAGTGGTGACAGATGCTGCAGAGGAACGTGAGAGACTTATTGATGAGAAGAAAAGAATGCTTGCTTTCTTATATTCAACTCCTGCTTATGCGCCGACGCTGGACCTTTTAGGCTTTAGGGATCTGGGTGTGGATCTGCGAAAACGGTTTTCGGCTGGCGAAGGCGAGGATAACTACCGGTTGATTCCTGATGAATTATTTCGTCAAGTTGTTATTGCTTGTTCATTTGATGGTTTAGCGGATGAGGTACATGAACGTTTCGGTAGGCTCGTCAGCGGAGTTACTTTGCGTCCACCTGTAGACACAAAATATGATGACGCATTTAGTTCGTCTATTGAGAAGCTGAAGGAAAAGTAGCTATTCCCATTCGCTGTTAGGAAATGATTTCCTTTAGCTTTTCGACGATTTTCATTTGTTCTTCAGGTGGTCCGATAGGCCCGATATTTAGGTAGGTCACGCCTGCTTCGGCGAATTGGGCTATTTTTTCTTTGATGTAGCCTTCCGGGCCTACGAGATTCATGCCTTCAAGCAGTTCAAGGGGAACTGCTGCCTCAGCTTCCTTTTTCTTTCCTGATAGGTAGAGATCCTGAATTTGAAGAGCCTCTTGTTCAAAACCGTATCTTTGGACTAATGAATTGTAGAAGTTTCTTCCTCGCGCTCCCATGCCTCCCACATAAAGAGCAGTATTTGGTCGTCCGAAATCAAGGTACTGTTTGACATCGTCACCGATCGCTACCATCCCTCCTGCAACGATATCGAGTGGGGGAAGGTCGCTACTTCGTTTGCTAAGTCCTATTTTCAGAGCATCACCAAATGCGAGATCTGCTTTGTCTGGCATGAATAGTGTGGGAAGCCAGCCTTCAGCAAGTTCAGCTGTGAGCTCAACATTTTTTGGGCCTAGTGAGGCTATGTGTATGGGAATGTTTGGGCGTAGCGGGTGAGTGATAATTTTTAGAGGCTTGCCCAATCCAGTTCCTTGGTCTTCCGGAAGGGGAAGCGTATAGTACTTTCCATCGTACGTTAGCTTTTCCTCTCGCTTCCATACCTTTCTACATATCTCTATTGCCTCTCTGGTATGACCTAACGGGGCCTTATACGGAATTCCATGAAAGCCTTCTATGACCTGTGGACCTGAAGCACCAAGGCCAAGAACAAAACGACCATTTGATATTTCATCCATCCCTACAGCGGTCATTGCTAATAGGGTTGGGGTCCGACTATAGATCGGGAGGATTCCTGACCCTATTTGTACGGTGTCTGTTTTCGCCGCTAGATATCCCATGGCTGAAACTGCATCAGCCGCGTATGCCTCAGGCACATAGATAAGGTCAAGTCCTGCTTTCTCAAGTTGGACTACTCGGTCAACTGCCTCCGAGAACCTATTCGAGTATGGAAGCAACATTGCTAATTTCATTTTTTCTCCTTTAGCTGACGAATTCGTTCTTCTACGTTCCTGACCAGTTAGGTGAACGCTTTTCGGCAAAAGATGCTGGACCTTCCTTTGCATCGTTTGAAGTGAAGACCTTTACCATGTGAGGTTTTTGAAGCTCCCAGAATTCCTCTTCTGTAATCCCTTGTTGTGCTTGTATTAACGCCTTTGAAGCTGCAACTGCTAGTGGCGCATTCTCCGCTATCTGTTCTGCTAATTCTAAAGCAGTATCGACAGTTCCTCCATTATCTGTAACTCGTGAAACTAAACCATAGCTTTTTGCTTCTTCAGATGTTATCGGTTGACCAGTTAATGCCATCTCCATAGCTACCGAGTACGGTAGCCTTCGAGGTAGCCGAAGCAAAGCCCCTCCAGCTGCGAACAAACCGACTTTGACTTCTCTAATTCCTATTTTTGCATCTTTAGCCGCAACCAGTAGATCACAAGTTAACGCAACCTCAAGACCGCCTGCCAGAGCAAACCCTTCAATTGCTGCAATCAATGGTTTCTTTGATCCTGTTTCAAGAAATTGGTCAAATCCCTTTGGTGGTCCTCCTGCAGCGAAAGCTTTCAGGTCCATTCCCGAGCAGAATCCTCGCCCGTTACCGGTCAATACCCCTGCAGTTAGTCCATCATCTGAGTCAAGTTCCTCAACTGCTGCGAGAAGGCCTTGTGCAAGATCCGTGTTGATCGCATTCATCGCCTCAGGGCGGTTAAGTGTTATCAAGAGGACTCTGCCTCTCGTCTCTGTCAGTACTGCATTATTTTCTGTCATTCTTGCTCCTTATTTTGGTGGAAGGCGAACACCACCATCTACTCTGATTGTTTCACCGTTCATGTAATCATTTGTTATGCACTCAGTAACCATTGATGCGAGTTCACTCGCATAACCAAGTCTCTTAGGGAACAGAACGCTTTGCCCGAGATGTGCTTTAAATTGGTCTGAAGCTTCTCCCTCTCCATAGATGGGGGTATCAATGAGTCCGGGAGCAATTGTATTTACCCTGATCCCGAGCGGTACAAGGTCTCGTGCTATCGGAAGTGTCATTCCTACAACGCCACCTTTGGAAGCTGAATAGGCGTTTTGCCCTGTTTGCCCATCGAAAGCTGCAACAGAAGCCATATTTACTATGGCTCCTCGTTGGCCGTCATCATCAACTGGATCTGTTTTAGCCATTGAAGCTGCACCCAACCGAATGCAGTTAAATGTTCCAATCAGATTGACACGAATGACAAACTCAAACTGTGCCAATGGCATAGGGTCCCCATTCCTGTCAACTGTTCGCGAGGCGCTTCCGATTCCAGCGCCGTTAACTAGCGCGCGTAGTGGACCCATTTCCATAGCAGCATCCATAGCCGCTTGAATTTGGGCCTCATCAGCGACATCGGCTTTCACATATAAGCCTCCTAGTTCTTTGGCGACTGCTTCTCCCTTTTCATCCTGCAAGTCAACGATTACAGTTCGTGCCCCAAGGCTGGCAAGATTCCTCGCACTAGCCTCACCGATACCTGAAGCTCCTCCGGTAATGACAGCTGATGCTCCCGTTAAATCCATATTGCTATTCTCCTTTTTCTAAAATTTGTTTGAGATGTTCTGGAATGTTTTTAAGGTTTCGTCTTAATTTTTGCAAAATGGAGTTAAGCTGCCGTCTTTCATCACCGCTAATGCCATCCATGAAAGTGTTGCTTAACTCCTCTTGTACTTCCCTTAGTTCTAATACTGTTTTCTTGCCACTTGCTGTTAGTTCAACAAGTCTTACTCTTCTATCTTCATCAGTTATTGTCCTTTTAACAAAGCCCTTATTCTCTAAATCATCAATTACTGATCCTGCTGATGCTCGCCCTATTCCAAATGATTTTCCTAAATATGTTTGTGATAGTGGGGTACTGTCATACATTAACGCCATAAAAGCCCAGCCAGTTAGGTTAAGGGAATAAGGTTTTAATACTAGGTCAGCAGATATTCTCAGATCGCGGGCAGCGAAGGTAATATTCCATTCAGCCATAGCCCAAGGAGGGAAATCAATACTCTCAGATGAATTATCCATATAAATCAGGTTTAGTAGGAACTAAAGTCTCTTAATCAGAGTCCCAGTTCCCAATCCTCCTCCACAGCACATGGTGACAATTGCATGCTCTTTATCGGATCGGTGAAGCTCGTGGACTGCTTTGGTTAGAAGTATTGCCCCTGTTCCACCTAAGGGATGACCAATGGCGATTGCTCCACCATTTGGATTCACTGTTGCCATATCAGGGTTAAGTTCTTTCTCCCATGCAAGCACAACGGAAGCGAATGCTTCATTTATCTCTACGACATCTATATCACTCATTTGAAGCCCATTATCTGCAAGTAGTTTCTGCGTTGCATATATTGGTCCCGTGAGCATTAGAACTGGGTCCGAACCTACGAGACATGAGTCAACAATTGTAGCCATTGGTTTAACGCCAAGTTCGTCCGCTTTTTCTCTTGTCATAAGAAGTACAGCGCCTGCCCCATCTGAAATTTGAGAGGATGTTCCAGCTGTGTGGACGCCATCAGGCATATTCGTTCGAAGCCCGGCCAATGCTTCAAGGCTTGTCTCTCTAAGACCTTCATCACGGGAAACTGTGTGCGTAGAATCCGCTGGTTGTCCATCTTCGCCAATATCAGGTGCATCAATTTGAAGAATTTGGGAACCGAATCGGTCTTCCTCCCAGGCTTGTATAGCTCTGTCCTGTGAAAGTTTTCCGAATGCATCAAGTTCTTCTCTACTTATTCCCCATTGTTTGGCGATCCGTTCTGCACCTTCAAATTGTGATGTGAGCTCATACTTTTCCCAATATCCTCTGTTAACTGGCTTACCAACCTCAGCTTCCCCTCTAGGGACTGTAGCCCCCATTGGAACGCCACTCATTAATTCAACGCCGCAACCAACAGCTACGTCTACTACTCCTCCTGCTACAAGGGCATATGCAAGATTTGTAGCTTGCTGGGAGGATCCGCATTGTGCATCAACCGTGGTAGCAGCTACTTCAAGAGGTAACCCTGATGTGAGCCATGCATTACGGGTTACGTTCATGGTTTGCATGCCGACCTGACCAACACAGCCTCCAACGACCTGTCCTACCGCTGAGGGATCAACTCCGCTTCGTGTGAATAGTTCTGATTGGACTGCACCTAGCAAATCAATTGAGTGCATAGTGGATAATCCACCATTTCTTTTTCCAAGAGGAGTTCTTACGGCTTCAACAATTACTACTTCTCGCATATGACGGTTCCTTGCTATGAAAATTGGCACACCATTTGGCGTGGTACGGCACTTCGTAGCCATACTATATTTATAGACATTACATATGCTAATGACCATTAGGTGTTTACGCCAAATGCGAGAGAGTAACGACGATCGGAGAAATTCGTGTCAATGAGCGATCAAGAACTTCAAGAAAGAGCAACAGCGCTAGTTGAGGAGGTTGATCCACATGCAGTTGATCAATTTACCTTTCGCGGCGCTCAATTTGATGCCGGATTAGCTTTAGTTCACTTTCCGGAAGGTAAAGGTGGGCTAGGACTAAGTAGAGGAAAACAAGCTGTTGTTGATGAAGTCTTTCGTGAAGCCAAAGTTCCGTACCATGACCTTCTTGTGAATCCAATAGGTATAGGAATGGGAGCTGCAGTTGTTCTCAACCATGGAACTGAGGAAATGCATGAAAAGCATCTAAAGAAGATTTTCACCGGTGAAGATATTTGGTGTCAGCTCTTTTCTGAACCAACACACGGTTCAGATGTTGCCGGCATACCCAGTAAAGCTATTCGCGACGGAGATGAGTGGATAGTTAATGGTCAGAAAGTCTGGACAACGCTTGCTCATCATTCAAATTTTGGCATGTTACTAACGAGAACAAATCCCGATGCTCCAAAACATAAAGGTCTTTCATATTTCATCCTTGACATGCACGCCCCCGGAGTTGAAGTACGACCTCTTTACCAAATAACTGGAGAGGCGGAATTCAATGAAGTTTTCTTAACGGATGTTCGTGTTCCTGATGACCAAAGGCTGGGGGACGAGGGAGATGGATGGCGCGTAGCTATCACCACATTGATGAATGAACGAGTTGCACTCGGTGGAGGAAGTGGTGGAAAAGGCGGTGGCCCAATTCGGAGTTTGATGAACCTTTGGAATACAAAAAAGGATGACCTCACCGAGATTGAGAAGAGAGTGATGCGTGATCGTGTGGCGGATCTCTGGGGCAAAGCAGAAATCCTGAGATTAACGAACCAAAGAGCTAAAGTAATGGCTAAAAGCGGTGATGCTGGTCCTGGCGGTTCAATAGGAAAGCTATTCAGCGCAGAATTAAACCAAAAGATCTTTGAACTGTGCATTGAACTTGAGGGAGCGGACGGCATGTTGCACGCCAACGGATATCCCATGGTCCGGAGCGAAGAAGCCCACAATTCGGGATCTATCAGTGGTCAATTCTTACGCTCTCGAGCGAACACCATTGAGGGTGGAACCAGCGAAATCATGCGAAATATACTTGGCGAAAGAGTTTTAGGACTTCCAGGAGACGTTCGCGTAGATAAAGATGTTCCGTGGAGTGACATTCCTAGATAGTTCACACTTCGAGAACAGTAATTACTCCAGTGTCACCATTAACGCTGATGCGTGCACCGTCCGGGATTCTCCGCGTGGCATCTGTAGCTGACACTACACACGGAATTCCCAGTTCTCTACTGACAATTATCGCATGAGAAAGCGGAGCTCCAACGTCTACGACAACTGCTGCTGCCGGTACGAATAAAGGTGTCCACGATGGATCAGTCAAGGGCGCCACGAGGATATCTCCTGGTTGAAGTGATGTTGGATCGTTACTATCAAGGATGACTCGGGCCGTTCCTTCAGCTGATCCTGTACATCCTGGCATTCCTTGAAGCGCTTCGCCTTCTACTAATACATCTTCTGAAACTGCGTCGCGTCTTCTCCATGTATCTGGATGGTCAGCTTGTCCGTCAAATAAGAACTGGGCTTCACGTTCCAGTAATTTATAATACTCTTCGCGCCTTGACCGAATAGTATCCAGCATGGAAGTGGGTTCCTTAAATAATGACGCGTATTCTTCCTCTGTTACAAAGCCAAAGTCTTCTATTTCATCAAATGCATTCTTTTCAACCATGCGGTCTCCAATCGCTCGCATAATCATTCGCATTTCATGAATAAGTCGGATGTTGTTCGTTTTTGTTCTTTCTCGCGCTGGTAGCCATGCGGCAGAAGCTGCAATGCCAACTGAGAGCTCTCCATGCACTTCTGGATCAGCCTCTACCATTGAAAGTAGTTGAGCAGCCGCTTGCTCACGTTGTGTAGCCCGCTCAGCGTTTTGCGTTTTGGGGGCAAGTTCGTCGCCAGCTAAACGCATTCTATCAATCGCATTGAGCGCTAGTTCAGGACGTGTTTCCCACGAAGGCGAACGCGTTTCCCATTCATTTGGCCCTCGCGATCCATATTCGTACACGAAATGTTCAAACGCTTCTAAAAATTCATTTGCTTCAGATGAATCGCTTTCTGATAGGCGGTCAATCAAACCTGAGATACCCTTTTCAAATTCGGTGGTTAGGTGACCATTACTGCGTACTAGTCGGCCCATATCCCACATTGCATGAGATGGTTCCGCGGAATCAACTTCTCCAAAGCCTGCGATGATAGGTAAGAGTAAGTCGGGGCGTCCTACTGCATTTGCAACGCCTGAAATGATTCCAACTGGCACTGTTGCCATGTATGTCGTAAAGATGTGTTGGCTGAAATATTTTCGGTGGAGTTTCAGTAGTTCAAGGTATTGGTTGAATAATTCTTCATTTGAGTATTTTGAGAATTCAGGTCGATCGTCTCGAAGTTTCTTGGTAGCGCTTTTGCTTTCTGTGAGTTCTTGTAGGTCCTCTAATTTTGTGTGGCTGAGGGCCCATTGGAAAGTTTCACCTATTTTCTGTGTTTTAGTGAGGTCTTCATCTCCAGCGCGTTGTTGGTAGGGAGGTACTCCAGGCATAGCGCCGAAGAATTGTTCATCCATATCTTCCCATGACAGCCCTGGTGCGCGGACACCAAATAGTCGAATAAGTGATGCATTAAGGTAGCAATACCCGCCGACGACTCCTAGTTGCGCGAATGTATCTTGCGGAAACTCTTCATGTGTGAATGCTCCCATGCGCTCCCAGGCATCCCTCCAACCAAGCTCAGCTTGATATAAGCCAGTGCTGCTCGTTAAGGGTGTTACAGGATCTGGGAATACTTCTCCAACATTGGCCCGTGTATATAACGTGTATTGTTCTGAAAGATCAGAATCTGTTACGTAGTATCGTTCAGTCATTTCTACCTCACTTTGTTCAAACAATACGAGAGTTTCATTGGCTGGAAAAGTTGGCTTTTACATTTGTAGTAATGCTCTTGTTTCTTGGATTGCAAGGCCGTGGTCGTGGACGTCGATCGCATGTAGACCTGCGTCTCGGGCTCCTTGAGCCATTGCCGGAAAGTCATCAAGGAAAATAGCTTCCTGAGGTTGTACGTCTAATTCACGAAGTGCGATGTTAAAGATTTCTGAGTTTGGTTTCCTACAGCCGACCTCTGACGAAAAGATTGTGGCGTCAAAAAAGTTTCGGGGGGGAATTACCTTATCCCAAGCGGGTTGCCATTCTTTGACATTGTTTGAAATCAATCCTGTGTTAAGACCAGCTTCTTTTATTTCAGTAACAAAATCATGCATTTCTGGTTTTGGCTGAAGACTATCCCCAAAGAATTTCTTTGAGTCTGGGTGCAGAATCGCCCACGCTTCCTTCTCTACCTCACCGAGAGATGATAGAAAAGAATCTAAAGTTATTTCACCACGTTCTAGCCTGTGTCCGGCTATATCGGAGTCTCCTTCACCCATAAAAACTGGGATTAGAGCTTCAGCTAACTGGTCTAGGTCTCCTTCAATCCCGGCAGCTGCTTCAAGGAGGATTGCTCCTAGCCCTTCTGTCAAGACTCCAGCCACGTCAAAGATCACTGCTTTAAACACATTTGGAGCGTACTTTAATATTGTCTTATTGGAAACATTTGAGGGTATGTGATCTATTTTGGCATTTACCTTCTCTTTGAGCTGAGATTATGGTCCACCTACTGGAACTTTCTTTCTTGAGCGTCATTGTGTGGAGTAAATCATTTCGGGTAGATTGAAGGTATGTCATACGAGGAAGATCTCAGCGAGAAAGTACAGTTTGAGATTATTGACCAAGTTGCGTGGATCACGATCAATAATCCGGATAAAGGAAATGCTATGTCTCCGGGTATGCGTGACAGGATGACAGGGTTATTTGAATCATTAAATGGTCAGTTTGATGCTCGCGCTGTAGTTCTGACCGCTACCGGACAAAAGCTCTTTTGCCCAGGTGCAGATATCTCAGTGGGTCGTGAGTACGCTCAGCGTCCAGATGACGCTCCTGCTTTGGCAGTCGGTGAGCCAAGACGAATGATGTTGCGTGGGCAGCATCCCCTTATGTCATCAATTCTCGATTGTGAAATACCAGTGATAGCTGCTGTTAACGGTACTGCAGCTGGTATGGGTGTCCACCTTGCGTTGATGTGCGATCTGGTACTAATGGCTGATCATGCAAAGTTTATTGAGGTTTTTGCACGCAGAGGCTTGGTTCCTGATGCATTGGGAACATGGATACTCCCGAGACTTATTGGTCCTATGAAAACGAAAGAACTGATGTTCTTTGCTGACGATATCCCTGCAGATTATGCCTTTGAGTTAGGGTTATGTAACAAGGTAGTTTCGGGTGAAGAATTGATTCCTTCTGCGATGGAATGGGCGGTCCGGCTGGCTACTGGCCCAACCAAAGCACATATGTTTACGAAATGGCTAGTTAACAGATCCTTGGATGTTGATCGTCGCACAATTACTGAAGAAGAGAGTTGGGCGGTTGAACTTAATAATGGAACTATGGATGCTCAGGAAGGTGTGAATAGTTTCCGAGAGCGACGAGATCCTAACTGGCGGGGCTTCTAATCAGATTTCCGTCTGGTTTCGTGGATCATCTTTGTTGCTGGCTGCTTCGGGTGAACGTGCCCACATGATTGAACTATCAAACGACAATTTGTAGTCTGGTGTAAATTCTATGACGACTCGTTCAGGCGAGTCGAGGAAGTCCTGAAAGACTTGTGCCGCTTTAGGTTCTGGGCGAAGGTGACGAGCAAATTCAGGGTAGAACCAGTCTTTCACATCTCTTCCCGTATGTATGACACAGTCGCCTTTATAGGTAACAGTTTTCCCAGTACCTAAAACGGTCCCTGTACTATTCACACACACTGAAGCCCGCGGAAAACGCCTGAGGGCGGGGACTCTGGCTCTTCGCTCGGCGCATGTGAGCCACAGTTTTCCGTCCTTTGGAAGGAAAGACATGATTACTCCGAACGCTTCGCCTTTTTTGTTTGTCCACATGAACGTGCACTCTCGTTGCGTTTGAAGCAGCTCTGCCTCAATATCTTGATCTAGCCCACACTGGGTGAGATCTTCATAACTATCTGGTTCCTCTGCCATTTCCCCTTCTTTCAAACGCTTTCGGACGCCTGTACATGATTAAGAATTTCTGTTGTGATGTCACACCATAGTATTTCTGGCATCTCATGTCCCATTTCATCAAAGATTACTAAACGAGAACCTTTGATTGCCGCCGCAGTTGCCTTACCGCCGTCTACCTGAACGAGAGTGTCCTTTGCTCCATGAATGACTAGGGTAGGAGCTTCTATTGACTGCAGATCGTATGTGCGGTCAGGTCCTGTCATCATAGCTGCTAGTTGAAAAACAGTAACTAAGGGATTCCAATTCCGATCGTAATTTGATGCGGCGAGACTTTTATGCGCTTCTTCGTCAAATAAAGGACCAGCGAACAACCGATAGTTATGCAGTGAGCATTCCACTGCTTCTTCTTTTGTTTCTATTCCTAAGGGTGATCTTAAATTTGCCCCTACTTCAGGGGTTGCTATACCTACTCCAGGGGCTCCAGTTGTTGACATGATCGAAGTCATTGATTTCACTCGTTTGGGGTTTGTGATAGTCATGATTTGGGCGATGTTACCACCCATGGAAACTCCGACAATGTGCGCTGAAGATACGCCGACGGCATCAAGAACTACGAATGCGTCTGCTGCCATATCTTCAAGAGTGTACGGAACTTGAGGAGGGGTTTGACCTGTCATAACCGCTGTGATGATTGCTTGGAGATCTGGTGGATCTCCTTGTGTTTTTGAAGTGAGACCTACATCACGATTATCAAATCTAATCACGTGGTAGCCAGCATCAACGAGAAGTTGACAGAAACCATCTTTGAATGAGGTCATGGGTTCGGTGTAGCCCATGATAAGGAGGATTGACGGGTTTTCTATCTCACCCTTAGTGTCATAGTGGATCGTTGTTGTTCCATTTCTTGCTTCAGGCATTCTTAGCTCCTTTCAACGTTGATATGTACTTGTGCTACGAATGGTAACCACTATTCAAGACCGTATGCTGATTCGGTTATTTCTGCCATTAATTCAATCGTTGATGTATCGGTTGTTCGTATAATCAACCCTGTTGCTCCATTTGGAACAAGTGAAGTAAAGCGTTCACGTATCCTCTCTACTGGACCTATGAGGCCACTTTGGTCGATGTATTCATCAGGTACTGCGAGCACTGCTCCTTCCTTATCTCCACTTAGCCAGCAATCCTGAATCTTTTTGGCTGCTTCTGGAAATCCTCTTCTTGCCATTGAATCTCTGTGGTAATTGTTGTTTTCACTCCCCATTCCTCCGACGTACATTGCTGTCTGGGGTTTACGGCGATTTATAGCGCCCTGTATGTCATCTGTGATTTCCACGCTGAGATTTGTAAATAATTGGAAATTCTCTCGTGACACAGCGCTCTCTTTTCGTTTTTGGAAGCCTTTTTCTAGATTTGGTCCGTGCATGTCCCAACCGTCGAGTCCGTAACCCATTGGAAGCCATCCGTCAGCTACTTCTGCGGCTAATGCTGTGTTCAATGGAGCACCGGAGGCGATCCAAATCTCGATATCCCCGACAGGGTGAAGGATAGATTTAAGTGCTTTACCTTCATGAATGGATCCCTCATCGGTATATGGAAGGTTTAGTTGTTTACCTATGTGAGTCACGGGTTCTTCGCGGGTAAAGATTTTTCGCATTATGGAAACATAGTCTCGTAACCAATGGTGTGGGCTTCCCCAAGGTTGCCCGTACCAGCCCTCAACAATTTGAGGACCTGAAACCCCCAGACCGATAATAGTTCGATCCCCTCCAGCAAGAGCATCAATTGTCATTGCAGCCATAGCTGTTGATGCTGGAGTTCGTGCAGCGACCTGAACGACTGCAGTTCCCAACTTTATCCTCGTTGTTTTTCCGGCGAGATATGCAAGGGTTGAGAGTGCATCGGATCCATACGCCTCAGCTGTCCAAACTGAGTGGTAACCGCAACGCTCTGCAGTTTCTATCGCCACCGTTGGGAGATCTAATACTGCTTTGTTATAAACCTCTAGTCCAAGTGCGAGTTTCATATTCCCCCTTTACGGAGAATAGCTCAACATTATGACGGAGGTCCGAGTAACACTCCGGTAAGCATGTCAGTGAGCGCCTCAACATATTCTTCATGCGAGGTAGGAAGTTGTCGACCATCAGAAACGAGTTGGGCCCGACTTGCAGTCATTGCAGTCATCAGCATGATCATGCCAAGTACCCGCTGACTATCTGTCTCCTTTTGTAGGATGCCCAGAATATATCTCAGATGCTCGTGAACGTTCTCGTCTTCAAAAGAAGATACGAACTCCCAGTCAGTCATCCAACCCCGTAACTGGTCTACGATGCGCAGGTAATCGCATCCGCTCTCTGTGTGAAGACAACTTGCGTACACTTCAACAAGCAATTGGACAAGTTCACGGTTTGTGGGTTTATCACCGAGATGCGCTAATAATTCTGCTCGAATCGCATCGAGTTCCTTACTTCGGCGAGTCAACAACGTAATTATGAGCTCGTTGCGTGTTCCAAAGTGATAGTTCAATGCTGATTCATTCTTTTGCCCAGCGGCTTCAGTTATTTGTCTGTTAGTTACAGCGAAGACGCCATCTTCTGCAAACATCTTTTCGGCATGGTCTAGTAACCGTGCTTTGGTGTCTGAACTGTTGCGAGGCATTTGATTGTGTTATGCGCTAAGAGGAAGAATTGATGAGTCAGGAATGACTGTGACTTCATGAACTTCAGGTGGAAGCTCGTTGTTAAATGCTTCGAATTTAGGCTGAGCGGTTTCTCTCATTCGGGTTGTTGAATGAACCGGATCCTTATCAAATTCAGGAATCACTTGATCGCCAAATATTTCTAGCATTTCTTTGATTTCTTCATGTTGCATACCTTCAATCGGAAGACCAAAGACGACTTGATCACATCCGACGCTTTGGTAAGCCTCAAGTTGTTCACTTACTTCTTCAGGGTTTCCGCACAACATGTAACCAGCTTCAATTATCTGGTCCAGCATTTCGTCGGTCCATTCAATCAGTGTGCTCGCTGGAGCATGAGGCCACGTAATTCCGTCTGGTGATTTTGGCATTGTGTCATGGTAAAGGTTGACCATTGTCACGAGGTATCCTCGCCCCCTAGCTTTTGCGATCTCTCGAGCTCGTTCCCGATCTTCTAGACAAATGACGCCGTTTGTCATCATGACATTGTTGTTTTGGAATTGTCCGATGATTTCGGTAGGTGAGGCTGCTGCTTCTTTGTATGCTTCGAGGCGGCCTTTGAGATTGTGGATTGGTTCAAAGTTGAAAGCAATGGCACCAATTCCGAGGGAGCCGGCTTTCGCAAAGGTTTCGGGGTTTCCGCATGCAACCCAGATAGGGGGATGTCCTTTCCCATATGGTTTTGGAAGGATATTGTGGGGGCCTGGAACTGACCAACCGTTCCCTTCAAATGAGTAGTCTTTTTGTTCCCACATTCTTGGGATTTCGCGAATGACTTCATCCCACATAGCTTTTGTTTGTGATGGTTGGGTTCCACTGAATGTCATGAGTTCGTGGCTTCCTGCACCTCGTCCAGTTCCGAATTCGAACCTATTGTTAGTCACATGGTCAAGCATTGCTGCTCGTTCAGCTATCCGCACGGGATGTTCTTTAGTGACCGGAAGGCTAGTGATGGCAGAGCCAATGTGTATACGTTCTGTTTGAGCTGCGACCCAGCCCATGAGTGGAGCAGGTGCTGACATGTGGCTGTATTCGACCAAACCATGATGCTCGCCATACCACATGTATTTCCAGTTATTTCTGTCAGCGATAACGGCGTATTCTGATTCTCGCATGAGCTCGGTGTGCTCAGATTCAGTGTCGTGTGCTGCTGGTCCTGGGATATATCCGTTACTGAAAATTCCGAATTCCATA
>Ga0208277_1001309_pt1 | contig 14532 bp, 10 predicted proteins | sample ETNtaG_5_FD_185782 | JGI IMG/M metagenome (GOLD analysis project Ga0208277, IMG submission 185782) | Marine microbial and viral communities from oxygen minimum zone, Eastern Pacific Ocean - ETNP201406SV205 (SPAdes) (version 2) | ecosystem: Environmental > Aquatic > Marine > Oceanic ...
GGTACCAGTGATACTGGTACGGAAAATTTTTTTTTTATGAAAACTTTTCTAAAATTTAGCTTTATAAGTGAACGACCATAGCTCCTTCTTTTGCGTTTTCGAGCTGGTGGACGGGAAAAAAACACGCATAACTTACAACTACCCGTAAAAGGACTATTTTTCTCCTTTGAAGCGATACGGAAGGAAGTGCTTCCAGTGAACCCTAGAACTGTCCGTTCGTAAACCAGTGATAAATGGAGTTCGATCCAATATTGAATTCCAACACCACTGGTGACGTTCCGGATGAATGGTATCGCGATGAGAGTCACGTCGGTTATTCATTACTCGGACGAAAACTAGACAGACAGAATAGGGTTGACTCTCTCGATAAGCTTTTACAGAAATTAGACAGAAGTGATAGTTGGAGACAACTCGTTGACAAAAAGCTCGGTGCTGGTATCCACCTATCTTCAAATGAAATAAAGTTTATTCGTAATCTATGCACGGGTGTGCTTATGAATGATATTGCTATGGACGCTCACATGGAGTCTTCCAAAATCGAAATTACTCAGGGTAATGAGCCAAAACGCCGCTTTCTAGCTTCAAAGTGGGAATCCAAACATGTCATTAATATTTTGAGAACTATTCGTAAAAACCCTGGGATATCAAGACTACCCAAGATAGCTCCTAATCTAAGATTACTTTGGAATGGTATTGAGCAGTCAGTAAATCCTGATAGGGGAGCACTTAGAGCTCCCCGTACAAAACTTGGGGGTCATGAAGATTCATACAATGCACCTCTTGAATACCTGGGCAATACAATTGACATTTCAAATATGGGTACATTGCGCCGTGTACCCGTGTATAAACACTTCCTCAAGGACCAGTTTGGTAGATGTCTGGATCTTTATCTGTGTCCTAGAGTTCAAAGAACTAAAATGGATATAAAAGTATCTGACATAATACAAGACTTGAAGGCACTTGATGTGAAGCCTCTTTTTCCTTCTCAACTTACGATGAAGTTTGTTGGACATGAAAAGGCAATAAATGCGATGAGTGTACATCCGTCTGGAAGTTTATTAGCGTCCTCTGCATGCGATAGCACAGTTCGAATCTGGAGTTTGTCCACTGGAAGATGCCTTCATATAATCAAAACAGTGACGCCGGTTTCGAGTATGACATGGTGCCCCCAGAAAGAAAGATATTTAATTTCTTTCCATGTATTTAATATTCTTTATTTTGTGGACTTGATGGATACTTTGAAATCTCGATTCAATGACAGTCTAATAGAAATTGGTACTGAAAAAATGGTGGAAAATACTTCTTTTGGACACTTAAATAGAATCCCGTACAGCTGGATGAACTTAAGTAAAACAGTGTTGAGTGTTTCGAGTCCGTTTCATCTGAGCGGTGTATCTTGGCATCATAAGGGTGATTTCCTTTGCGCGTATGGATCCAACATAAACGAGATATGTGTCCACCAGATTTCGAAAAGAACATCACAAAAACTATCCATAGAAGGAAATAACAATATTTCAAAAATTATTTTTCATCCTTGCAAACCATACATTTTGGTTGCTTCCATGAAGTTTATGGTAATATATGATCTCAAAATTCAGCAAGTTTTACGCAAATTTGCATTTGAATCAACTCGTATAACCACTTTGGATGTACACCCACAAGGTGACTACATTTTGGTAGGGTGTGACAACGGTAAATTATATTGGTATAATATTGAGCAGTCGAGCAAAGCAGAGCGTGCACTATCATTTAGCTGTGGTGTGATATCGGTAGAATTTCACATGATTTATCCATTTTTCTCTCTTGAATTGAATGACTCATCAGTTCAGATTTTTAGTTTCTTCATAGCAGATGTATTGTCAAATGTGGCAATAAGACCATTGAAAATAATGAAAGATAGTCGTTCAAAAGTATTCAGTGCGTGTTCAAATTGCGTACTCCATCCTGCACAACCATGGCTATTCAGAGCAGGAGGCAAATATGATGCCGAGGCATTCCTTTTCACTGAAGACTGAAGAAAAACATAGTTACTAGCACTGATATTAATGTATCAAAATAGAACAAGAAAAAAAAATAGCGCTGGATAGGAATAAGTATTCTTATAGAGACATCACAATCTATGCGCATACTTAGTGACTAGGAGAGAACTCGCGCTTTGAATTCAAATTTTAGTTTACCCCGTCAAATAAATTTTTGAAGTTATCTCCAATTTTTTTAAGACCTGCTGCTGCTTCCTGAGCTGGCATTCTTGTCTCTTCCTCTGGTGGAATAACGAAAACGTCCTTGTCTGAAGGTTTGAACATAGTGTTGGGATTCTTTTTGTCCAAGACACTAAATCCATACTCCAGCTCTCTCGCACTTCTCAACATTGGCATTTTTCTGACCATTTCCTCTAGCTGAACTTGCTCTTTATATAAAGCCTGGCCGATATTGTTTGCCAGTGATTTCAGAGCCAACTGCAAGAAAATGTGAGAAAACTGGGAATAAAGAAGAGAAGAATACATCTTTCGATAAATTACTGTCTAATCCTTTCACTAAAGTATTAGCAGTAGAACCTCCTGTGACTACGTTGAGAGGAAACCACGTTTTCAAACCTTTTTTTGACCGGACATAAATTACAAATTGTTCATTATCTGGATCAATGGGTGGTAAGAATTGTTCTCTATATTATTAAACGTCAAACTTTCGGAAATTCAACTCAAAATTATACTTACACAGAGCTACCTTGCTTTGGATTAGAGCCTCTACGATTTCGTTGCTTTCCTTTTGCAAAAACCTGCTTGAAAAAAAGCATATACAAAAAACATTTGCAAAGATGACGACAAAACCTGAACATGAAGACGCTTGGAAGGTGTCTTCAGCTGCTTAAAGCAACTTTTCAAGTTATTCTGTGTAGACAAGCGGAAATTAGCATACATAAGGCTAACTTGATACACAGGTCTCCTCTGATAACACTTCTGTAGTCTTTGTTCGCTCTGAAGACTTTGCTTCGTTTAAATTTTGATTACTTACACGTCAAGTTTACTTACGTACACGTACATGTATGGTATGGACCATATGGATATACGTACCGGGTACGTCAAATTTTTTTAGATTCGTACAGAATATTTTGAGTCTGTCTACGAAACGAAAAAAACACGTATCAGCCACGCGGAAATATTGCAAAAATACTGCTGTTAGCTAAACGGCGGACGACTTCTAGTATTATCGAGATTGATTACTTTTCAAGAATCGTGTTTGCGCTCTTGTCATATTCAAGCTACATTACAGTTGTTCAAAAGAGTCTCACTAAGTCCTTTATTCGTGTTTATGCGGCTTCAAGAGCCTGACATTTTGGCAATGCCGTCGTATACGAGAATTTTATGAGCTTCGTCAACAAGAAGTGTTTTTTTGTGTGTAGACCTTTGACGCATTTTGAGGTGAATATTTCAAATACGGATAACGCATCTTTTGCCGTGTTAGTTAGTGTATCGTGATTTCGTATTACAGATAGAAAGTTTTTCATGACCGATCCTGCAACTTTTTTACTTGGTGAAAATGATGACGATTCACGTGAATACGAATCCGAGAACAAAATGTACAGTGAGGTAAGGCAATGCGTTATTCTTAAACCAACATTTGAGTACTGTTTCTTTCTTTAAGCTATATGGTGATATTTCAACTAAACATGAGAAGGTACGATTTTTCAACTTTTGAAGTAAGAACTAATAAAAAATAAATAAAGGATTCAGGAGTAGGATCGAAAGGTACAGGGCTTATTCCGTTACCTAAGGCGCCTCCCGGTAAACCCAAAGTTCAAGAAAATAATCCACCCGCCCAGCTGCCAGATGGAAGATGGAACACGTTTAATGGGCAACCACCACTTGCTCGCTTCAACTCAAAGGGTCAGCGCATTCTGCCTGGGGGATCTGGGGGATCACGATTTATTCCACCGGAAGAGTACAAAGAATTCTTACACTTGGGACATGGGGGTATCTTTGACCTAGATCTCAATAATGTAGATATGCTTCCATGGAGAGTACGCGGAGTAGAACAGGAGGCATACTTCAACTATGGTTTTAACGAAAGAAGCTGGCGGGAATATACCATTGAAATCAGGCGAGCACGGATTGATGCTCATTTAAAAAACCAAATTGAAATAGTTTCAGATATGAATTTTGATTCTGAGTTGCCCGACGAAGTTCGCCACGCACTGACAAACTCTACTCTAACTGTTCAAGGAAACTTGAAGACAGCTCAAAGAGGCTTTCTCGACAATGATACGTCTTATATCAATTCAGCTCCGGGTATTCAAAACATGGAGGAATTAGTAGTTTCAAACCATAAGCCTGAGGTAGACCAGTTTGGGAAATACCATAAAGTATTTCCAACGAAATATTCCAAATATACAAATAGTGAAACAATTAGTTTACCTCAAATTCAAGATGAGGCGAGAAGGCTACAAGAACAATATACTAAAGATAGAATGTTTTCCGAAGCAGCCACTCAAAACTTGAGGTATAAGGTAACAGTTTTAAAAAACATTATAAAGTAGACGAATGAAATCCTATCCATCATAGAACCACATCAATTTCATTCTCCAGCTAATCAGCTATTAGATCAGACTTTAAAATTACCAATTTCTACCTTTTCGTAATTGCCAGGTACCTGGTACCAGGTACCACTGGTACCATGGTACCCGTACAACACTTGTTTTTTAATTTCATTTTCACAAAACGTAAAAACTGCGATTTGGGACAAAAAACTGAATTAACCTCTAAAATCAGATACCCTAAACCCTATAATGTCCCCATTTTTAAAAACATTCTCTAAAAACATGCAACCCTAAATTGTTTCCGGAACTTTTCTTTCCTTTTCTTTTTCCAGAAATATTCGTGGATATACCTTTCTGACACCACTTTATTTACAATTCGATTAAATAACATATTTAAAGAGGTTTCACAATCTGTCCGCTTCTATATGCTCTCAGCATCAACACAATACTAACGTACTGTGCCTTCTGTGCCTTATATAATCACAAGCATAAAGACTCAAAATTGAAATTACGAAATTTTCTTGCTCGCAAAAAAATGACTCCTAGATATCATAAGTTAATGATGGCTACTATACTAACATTAGCGACGAGTTCTCAAGGGCTCCTGACGACTGCATCTAAGTCAAATGGAGAATATAGATATAATTTCGCCACTGTACCTTTTTTAGCTGAAATATTGAAACTGGTTAGTTTTTTTTCTTTAAAGGTTTTTTTAATTATTTCCTAGGTTGTTTCGAGTTTACTTTTACACCGTCAGTATTTGATGGATCCGAAAGGCACGCACATAACGCGCGATTGGAAAAGTGCACTTCTGTTTCCTATACCGAGCATCATTTACTTGATTCACAACAATGTTCAATTTTTGACACTTCAATATGTAGATCCTTCTACTTACCAAATCTTAGGAAACTTGAAAATAGTTACTACTGGTCTACTTTTTCGCATTATACTTAAACGTCACCTCAATAGACTGCAGTGGATAGCACTAGCTCTTCTGATGATAGGTGCTACTATAAGTCAAATCAGTTGTGATAAAGGCTCTACTTTAGCAGCTCCATTGATGGGTTATGTTCTTGGAATTATTTCTGCTTGTCTCAGTGCTTTAGCGGGTGTCTACACTGAGAAGCTTATGAAGATGAATAATGATAATTTATATTGGCAAAATATTCAACTCTATGGTTTCGGTGTGATTTTCAATGGTTTGAGATTATTTTTTGATGATATCAATGTTGGATATTCAAATGGAATATCTTTATGGCCGAGAGTTGTGACTCGTGGATATAACGTCATAACTTGGTTTGTAGTTTTTAATCTTGCATTTACTGGACTTCTAGTGAGCTGGATTATGAAATATGCCGATACAATTGTAAAAGTATACAGTACATCAATGGCGATGCTCGTTACTATGTTACTTAGTATAATCTTATTCGACATATCTCCAAATTTACAGCTATTGCTAGGTATTCTCACTTCTTCGATATCATTACGTTTATACTATTTTGATACAGCTGAGTTACATCCAGATAGTAATAAAAATTCAAAGCTTCGTGACCGAATTTGATGGAATAATAATATACCATATGGACTTAAATGACTCTTAACTTTGCTTCTCTTGACATTTTTCGTACTCATTTATGAGGCTCTCTAATACTTCCTTTGAGTCATCAAACTCCAAAAAATTTTCCTTGTGTGCATTGGATTATCTCATACCGGAAAAAAAAATAAGCATACTCGGAATATACTATATTTCTCATATTGATCAAGGAACGCTTTTCGACGCATAAGCTTGTCATAGTGACTGAGACAACTTTTGAATAGGTGACGAATACTAGAGCAAAACATTTCATTGTAAAAGTCACACACGAATACAAAAAATTTTACCAAGTGTTATTTGCCAACATCATTCCACTAACACGATGCGATGTTTGGATGTATGGTGACTTTCTAGACACAACAACCTAGTAGGCGAATACGTTTCAACGTTTGCAACTATGTGAAAATATGAAAACCTGGATATTCGCGGGAACCCAATCAATAAAATTTATCAGTTTCTTCTCCCGAATTCTTTGTAGACCCTTGTGAACCTTAAAAATGAAAAGTGTAAGCAAGTTTTTTCCAAAAGGAAGACTTCTGATAAAATATTGCACAAAGTTAAAATGAACAAACAAATGAATACCACGATAGAAATATCGGAAAGAAAGTATTCAAAGCTTTCAAGCAATACCTGGAATGCATCTACATTTCCCTGAATCACGTTTAGGATTGATATATATTTACTCTGTTTTCAGATAGTTATTTGAAAGCGTGAAAAAACATATGGATAAAACCTCTTCAAATTCTTTTTCCCTAATATTTGATGATACCATAATATTTTTTGTCTGCAACAATTGTCTCATGACATCTAGCACTGTAGTCTTACGTGTCCTGTATACGTTCTCAGAAGCAATTTTAATCGTAATCTAAATTATTCTCACGCGTTTATTCCATGTGCATGTGAGCTCAGCGGAGTGTAGCCTGTCATCAGAAAATGATAACGTGGTGTAGGTACCAGTGACTGAGAGTTTTAAAAATAAAAACTTTGTTGGAAGCTGTAATAAAAAAAACTTTCCGCAACTAAACTGACTAGGTCGTTATTCATGTATCCAGGGTATCTCAGAGTAGTTGTACTCGCAGCCATTACAGAAGAGACTAGCGAGTTCGTGTGCGAAAACGTGGGATTATCAATTTTCATTTTCTCCTCTGCAATTCGATTTAATGCAGTGTTATCGAGAACAACCACGCTGTCACTGTTCAAAATCAACCTTTTCAACGTGAGAAGAGAATTGTAGGGTTGTACTACTACATCTGCAAAGGCATTCAACAAGGAGAACTATAATGGCAAGAGTAACGGTACCGCTAATTTCATCCTGATTAGGGAAAACGCTGTATGTTTGAACCAGTTTTTTGCCATATCGATCACTCAAGACCTTTAAAAAAATTAATTTTGAACAAAAAAATAATTGTCTAAGAACCTCAAGGATATAAGATCCCAGCCCCGAACCTGTACCGCCAGCTATTGAGTGACACAGCACGAATCCTTCCAGGCTATCGCTGCCATCTGCCTCCCTATCTATCATATCCATAATCTCATTCTGCGGAGTAAAGAATGTTCAGTGAGCGGTTCAGAAGTTTACAAAATGGAAATATACTTCTACACTTGCTGCCTGTGAGTATCCACTTGCCCAATTATTACCTGCTCCTCCGCCTTGCTGAGATACGTACATATTTTCAGTGTTAAATAGTTGCTTATGATCCGAAGTCTTTATCCCATTTATCACACGTGGTTCAAGATCTAATAACTGAAAAATAACGAGAAGTAAGAAACTATCCCTAAGAAAGAAAATTGCCCTCACCAGAGCACGCGGAATGTAATGGTTGTCATCAGCCTGATAGAAAAATACGTCTTTCCTGTCTGTTCCCAGAGAAGATTCAGCGAGATCATTGAAGGAGCCTGTTTTGCTTATCCCATGTTCAGAGCACAGCTTAATATCTTTTTAGTGACAAAAAAAAAAGGCTGCAACGGTCTACCTTGCTCCAAAACTCGGTGCCGATCTGGTTCCCACACTGTCCAACTTGTAATGTAATTATTTCTCTAACGATAGATTAAAGATTCCAACGTGGTAAGACCGATTTAGTATAAAGTTTGGATAAATGTCGAACCTTGGCATTCTACAAACTTTGTGTTCGCTCAGCTAAATAATTTGACGCGATTCTTCTTTTTGAACTGCCTCCCCGCAAAAGTGACGTAAAAGGAAGATCAAAAAGAAAAATTTTAGGGAAAAAATGGTAATATTCGCAATTTGATGTAATAAATTACTCTTTCTCGTAAAAATACTCCGTTATACATGCCTATAAGATTTCTCTGAGCAACTCCAAAAAGCAGACTCTCCGCAACTATAATCGTGCCAACGTTCTCTACTTTGAGTAACATAAGTTTGTACTGTTTGAATTGCTTTTTTCACGTTTGGTTTGCTTTAAACTCTGCGATGCGTATTCAATACATCACAGTTTTATTGAAAATTGGAAAGAACTTCTAAAATTACGAGATGATTTCACAACCCCCTCGTCTGACTGCTTGCATCGCTCTCGAATCATTTCCGGTTTATAATAACAATTCACGAAGTGAGGAAGAGTATTTGAAACGGACTTACTTCAGCTGTGATCAAAACCTTGAAGTAACAACGATTTTGTCCAGTGTAAACATTCTATATCTGTACGTCAAATTATTTTTTATTTACTTCCTTAAAATTGCTTCCTTTTCAAGTTCAAGTTCAATTGATATTCGGCCATTAGATACGGGAAATGAAAGCGGAACCGAGATACAAAGTCGAGACTTGTACAAATTTTCACATTTAATGCTTAGTGCGTTTTCATTTCCTCTTCTTTAGATGTTTTGTTCTCACGAATTTTCTTTAGACCCCTTTTGCAGAAGTCAGAATAGTACAGGTTTCCTTTTTAGTAACAAAGAGAATGAAGCTGGCCATGTGGAAATTGTGGAGAGCAACATCAAGCACCAAGTTCCTGTTGCAAATTTGGGTTCACGGGCACCAGTGAAGTCCAAAAACAACAAGCAAGAAAGGGACTTGAAGGCTTTCAATGAATTTGTAATCCGCACTTTTGAAAAATTCGAGTCATATGTCCTAATTCAAAGTGGAAGATGGAAACTGATATCATCCACCCTTTTGGATGAAATTGCAGCTTTAAATTCGAAACTAGACTCAATCGTTGATTTGAATACAGTCAGACAGATTCCTGAAGAAGTTTTAAACCAAAGCTTTCAGATCAATGAGTGTTTATTGGTGTACTGCTCAAACATACTCGAGGAGAGCTCACAAAACCTTCGAAATCTTACTGGTGATGAAATAGGTTTCGTAAAGGAAGCGACTACATCTTTTTCCTTGATCTGCAAGCTTATTTACAGGAATTTAATCTCCAAATCTTTGTGTACAGACGAAAGAATGGAACGCTTGACTTTGCTTGTGTGTGAGATTTTGAATAAATACTTGTGCATGAAGGATGACCCACAAAATTTGGGTATCAGAATTAGGTCAGATCTTGCAGCCTCCGCTCGGGACTTTTCTAATATCCAAGAAAGCAACAAGAATCGTAATGAATGTGAGAAAGGGACAAGAAACCAGAAAGAATTGATCTCTTGCCAAATTCTCCCTGTTCTAGTTGCAAACTCTGCGAAAATGGTGCATCATTTGTCTTTGTTAATTCTTTCTATCAAAATCTCGGAGCCTTTTATATTGCGCATAATTAAAGCTTCTTTTTCTGTTCTCACATCAAGTGATGCTGAGCTGTTAAAAGCAAATGTTGTTCAAATGGTTGCACATATCTTTAATAGATATTCAAACTTACGCTCCAATATTATTGAGAAAATTATTGAAATTATTGTAATTGAGATTTGTGGTGGGGACTCTTATTCTCGATTGTTCTACATTCCCGAAGATTCAACAAGAAAAATCAGTGTGATTACTGCTGCATTACTAAGTTGCTTACAAAGCTGTGTAGGATATCATGACGATACCAGTGATATTTCAAACAAAATTCTAGATGAAGGCGTTGCCCATGCTTTCCATTGGTCAAATATTTTCTGGTCCAGAATGTTGGTGAAAGTTTCCCAACTCCATGAAAGAGATTCACGAAAGTTTATTCCTAAACTAGTTGAAGATTTATTAGTATGCTTAAATCTTCCTGAATGGCCTGTTTCTTCTTTAACGCTTTTGAACTTTTGCGCACTATTACTTGGAAAGTTTGGTTTGCAGCACAAAGATCCAAAATTTCGCGAAAGGGCTCTTGATGTAATAAGTCAAGTATGTGCAAAACTTCGAAGTGACTCTTTGAGCTGTGAAATATGTGATACATCATTTTCATATGAAGATAATTCAAGTATTTCTAATGAACTTACCCAGGCTAGTGCTGACATCAGATCTATCTCTATTTCTGGAGAAAAGCTTTCCAAAACACAATCAATTTGCATCGAAGGAATTTTAATTCGGTACCTTCTGAATAATATTAAGGATTGTAGTAGCATGGACTTAAGTAAAAGGAACGACTACTTCATGTGTGATAACGTAAGGTGTCGCTTACACAACGCTTTAATTTTTCAAATATGTCAAATGACAAATAAAATCAAAAGGCATCCGAAATGTGACTTTTCGGAGATGAAAAGTAACTTTTATTGGAATCTATACAATACAATAAAGATGAATATTTCAACCATGAAAGGTGCCGTAGGGAAGAACAGAGCTTTATCGAGAAATTCTATTATTATATTGAATCGTCAGCTACAAGTCCATGGACCCCTTGCCCAACAAATTGATATTCTCTTCCACAGAGTAATTGGTATGCTTGACGATGTATCAATAACAGTACGCACTACTGGAATTCGTTCTCTCTCCAGAATTGTGTCTATGGACCCATCTGTGCTTCTAAATCCACGGATTCACCAAATTTTGTCCAAAAGAATAACAGACCCAGCAACATTAGTAAGGTGCTCAGTTATTGAGTTAATTGGACAGTTTATCTGTTCAAATGAAGAAGTCCGACTCATGTATTGGTCAAAAATTCTTGATCGAATTAATGATGTTGGTGTCAGTGTGCGAAAACGTGTTATTATGATAATGCAAGAAATCGCACTTGATGCTGATAATGGATCAAGTATTTACTTTAATTATAGATTGGCTCTCCGTATTATGGATACAGATTTGAACGTGCAGCTCTTAGTGATTCAATATTTTAGAAAGAAATGGTTTCATGCAACTGGAGTGACTAGTGCTCAGAGACAAGATGCGTGGCTTGTCTTTGTGAAATTGGCGTGGCACATGCACTCCAATTTTTTTCTCAAGCTCGATTCAAAACTTCCAACCCTTTCGGATTTCCCTTTGTTGTTCTTATTACAAAGAATACTGCAACCTGCAGAAGGGGAAGTTCAATCAGATGCAATAGATATGGAATTGCTTAAGAAAAATGGATATGGTATGATCATTTACATTTTTGAAGGCCTAGTGAACTCAACTGAACTCGAACTACAATCTAATACAAATATTATATCTATGTCTGATATTCAAACTGGGAACTTGATGCAAACATCTGAGAAAACTTTAACACCTGAAATGTTTGCCTTTTCTCTTAATATGTTTGCATTGATTGAACCAAGTTTTCTTGTTCCGGAAAATGATCCTTTCTATTTCTTAATTGGATTAGAACCGTACTTGCACAGAAGTAAAGGTATAAAAGAGAGCAAGTCTACCTTAATACAATCTGTTCTTAGCATAATTAATGAAATTGCCTGTTATAACAGCAGAATAAGCATGAATCTGTGTCAAACAATTGTTGATGATGTTTGCATTTTGATTCTGTGTTCAAAGAACTCCGGGATAGTCGACTACGCAACAAAGTGCCTAACTTCTTTTGCATCCCTTTCTATAGATAGCCGAGAAAAACTGAAAAGATTGACGCGGGCACTTATGCTAATACTCAGTAGGGAAAGTAAGTTAGACGAAGAAAGAAAAATTTTGAAATCAAGGGCAATTTTCATACTTGGCAAAGTTTTAAGGTACATCTCGAAAGAATTTCTAGAGTCAAATCATTCTTCTCTCTTTTGTGTAGAGATATCTGAAAGTGAACCCACGCCGGTAGCAACTTTGTTAGAAATATTTCGAAAGTACATTTTTATTGAAGATAAGTGTACTAATGTGAACAAAAATGCGTTGGAAGCGTGTGGATCTTTGCTATTGTCTGCCCAGACATCTATTTATAACATACCTGAATGTTTGTTAATATTGGATGACATTGTGTATAGAACCTTGAGCACTTCAAATAGTGATTTAAAAATGCAAGCTATGAAAAATTTGGAAGGGGTGCTTTGTAAAGAAGATTCCAATTTTTCATCTATCTTTAGAAAAAGAAATCAGAATGTACTAAGTTCATCTACTGGATTCAAAGAAAGAAACCTTCCTGCAAGTATTCAAGGTGAAAATGGTGAATTGGATCATAGCAATGCCGTTTATGTTCAGAGATATTGGAAGGAAATTCTTCGACTCTGTGCGGATCGTGATCCGCAAGTTCGCTTCAAGGCTCTTCATCTCATTGAAATAATTTTGAGGAAGGGTTTAGTACATCCCCTTAGCGCTTTTATTATTCTTCTGGAATCAAATTTTGATGAAAGCAGAAAAATCCGGAAGTTCGCACTTAGAATATTCAAAGCTCAATATAAAAAATACAGTGATTTTTTCTTTCAGAAGCTGTCAGAAGCTGTTGAGGAGCTCTTTCAATTTATTACATCAAAACAATGTGAAAGTGACCCAAGTAATGAAAGAAAAAATAGGGGCAGGAAGCCAGAATTCTTTGAGGAATTCCACTTTAACTGCTTCAAAAATATTTTAGATGTTATGACAGGAAATCGAGGTGGAGCAATGAAAGTACTTGAAGTAATTGTTAAACTAATAAAGAAAAAGGTTTCTGAGGCTACAAATATACAATGCATCAAATTTTTGTCTTATATGATTTCCTGCATGACATTTACTTCCAATGCAGAACCAATCTATGCTATTTATCAGCTCCATAGAGTGATTGTTATACATGCTGCAGAACTGACCAGAAAAGCTGAAGAGCAAAGTGAACTCAGACTTTCAGTACCAGAACAATTATTGACCACAAATTCAATTGTTCGAGGACAAAAGGAGGCAATAAATTTATCGCTCAGCCTTCATGTCATTCTTCAGCTAAAACAGTATTTACAAGCAAAATTCAAAATTAGCGAAGAGCAGCTTCTTTCATACGAACAGTCCGAAAAACATAAAAATTTTGGACAACTCCGGGTGAATGAAAATATCCAGCCAATGCGTATTACTGTTAAAGAAGTGCCATTGAACATTACAGCAGATGTGTACCATGAATATTTATATAATTTTATGGATTTAGTTGAACACTTCAATGCTGCAAAAGATCGGACAACTCAAAATGTGTAACAAAAATGTCTATGATGTGTCCAATAATTTAATACCTAGACTCTTTGCACTCCCTAGCACACTTAAACATATATTTTTAGCGGGAATGAACTTGAATTCCTTCCGCTGTCCCTTCACTTTTGCGATTTCGTATATGTGTTTGAGTGAAATATGTCCACTTATCACATGGTTCGATTTCGAGCTCCCTGAAGCTTTCCCTATAGCTTGTAACAAGAGATAACTAGTAGGTGGAGTAGCATAATCCCATTCGTAACTTTTATCTGTAAACGCCGTGATTCGAACAGGAATTGGCACATTCTGTTTAATATCTGCTGTTCTGGCATTGAAATCTTTACAAAATGCCATAATATTCAAGCCATGTGAACCTAGAGCTGGTCCGACAGGGGGCGATGCCTTAGCACTTCCAGCATTAATTACTAGTGAGATCGTTGCTAGAACTTTTTTCGACATTTTCAACTACTATAAGGACCAATGAAACAATAGATGAATAGCTCACGGATAAATAATCGAACAAGTTCGCGTTTTTTCGCTTGATACAGTTTTTAAAAAAGACTTCTACGTCACGAATTTTATTGCCTCTTAATTTGGCAGAACAAGGACCCCTGCCCCAAAACGCTTTTTCTCCCGAGGACGAAGACGTTCCTTCTCTCGACGACAACGACGCGCTTTCTCCTGGCGACGATAACGTCCCACTTCCGAATGTCGGTACCTCGGCGAGTGCACGTGCTCTCAAACGGAAGCGAGTTTCTTCTCGTTCTACTGACACTAAAGCCACCAAGAACAGAGTGAAGCGCGAGTGAGTTCTCTCACACCTGGTAAAGCTTCGTTAGAACAGATGAAAAAATTATATTTAATTTCTGTCCTTGTAATGAATTAAGTACTCCGAAAGCACTTATTCCGAACAACTCCCACTCGGAATTGTACGTTTTTCAAAGGTTTTTTTGGTCTTTCTTTTGTTTGCGAAAGCACTCTAATAAAGGACGG
>Ga0208277_1001310_pt1 | contig 14530 bp, 12 predicted proteins | sample ETNtaG_5_FD_185782 | JGI IMG/M metagenome (GOLD analysis project Ga0208277, IMG submission 185782) | Marine microbial and viral communities from oxygen minimum zone, Eastern Pacific Ocean - ETNP201406SV205 (SPAdes) (version 2) | ecosystem: Environmental > Aquatic > Marine > Oceanic ...
TGGATAATCCTGCAATACATTGGCACGGCTCGTGGTCGTCGTGGTCGTGGTCGTGGTCGTGGTCGTGGTCCTCTTCAGCACGAGTTGAGGAAAAAAACGCGGAGGAGGAGGCGATGAGGGCGGCGGAGAGGAGGAGTTTACTTTGTTTTCTGGGCCTGTCGTTTTGATAGTTGAGAGAGAGGAAATTCTAAGGGGTTCAGAATTTCGACAAAAAGGGAATTTCCCCCGAGCCGACCGATCGACGACGGACGGACAACACACGCGCAAAGAGGGTACCTCAACCGACGAGAAACGATGACGCAGATCGAGATTTCGTCGTCGCTTTTCCGTTTCCTTTTTTTTCTTCTCTCGAACGAAGGCAAAAAAAAGAGATTTTTTTGCGGCGCACGAGTGCCGAGAAAACAAACAAACGATCAAAATCCAGGAATGCATTCCTAATCGCGGGCGAGACAGAAAAGAATAACGATCCATCGCGAAGAGAAAAGACGCACGTGATGGCTGGCATGCTTTCCGACAGTTGGCGCGCGCGCGTGTGTGTGTGATTTTCTATCGACGAGTGATAGAGCGAAGGTATATAAAAAAGAAGTGACGCAATTTCATTCTGTCCCAGATCTCATATTTCCCCGGCAAGAGCCCGTAAGATCCCGTGTGCACGTCATTTACTAACTAAGAGTGGTACCTCTTTTAAGTGCTTATGTGCATCCTAAATTATAGACTCATCTAAGTCCGTTTTCTAACTCTGATATCCTAAAATAGTAGTATTTAAAATTTGTTAGTTTTTGCCGAGTTTTTGGGGCTATGAAAGTTGCCATTATTGAACGAGCGCGCGCGCGCGATCTTGAGAGATCTGCGGGCGTTCTTCGCGCGTAACGAAACACACGCGCTCACGGAGTGATAGAGAGAAAGAACGCGTATACATCACGCAATGTTTCGAGTCTTCTTCTTCCATCTTACCATTCTTTTCCCGGCGATCTTTACTACGATCTTCTTCCCATCACTAAAGGCGGCGATGATGGTCGAAGCTTCCGACGACCCACACAACGTCGACTGTAAGTGTAAATGCGACGAAGGAGAGACGTACGAACTGTTCGTCGGAGACAAGAGCTTGTGCACGAAAGAGCAATGCGAACAGAAAGTGTCGGAGTGTACGACCGCCGAGTCGGCAGATTTCGTCTCGTGTATGTGCGTTTGTGGCTCGCATCGAGAGCTGTTCCCCGCCGAGCGCGCGAGCGAGTGCACGAAAGAGACGTGCGCGAATGAGTTTCCCAACGAATGTCCCGTACCTGCATTGGAAACGTCCACGAACGAAAACTTTCCGGTTTTTTTGGACTGCTCGTGCGGTTGTCGAAATGAAACTAGTAGTTCCGACGTGGAATACAAAAAGCGTTTGGTCAGCGATGGATCCGCGACGAAGTGCTCAGGAAAATGCAAAAATGTGATGAAAGACGAGTGCGCAAGCGAAACACATATCGTGTCAGAATATACCGGTCCGTCGAGGATGAGCTACGATTGCGAATGTGGATGCGATGCGAACGTTTTTGAGATTATGGTTGAAGACGCGTCAAAGTGTACGGAAGCGACGTGTAGGGAGAAGCAAACCTCGTGTAAGAACGCGAACGCGGTCGAGGCGAAGTACATGGATTGCATGTGCGATTGTTGTAAAGGGAGCGCGTGTCCACATCTTGAACACAATTTGTTTCGTTCGGGGAACATGGAGAGTTGCACGCCGACGATGTGCTCAGAAATGTTCAAAGACGTGTGCCCGGAACCCAAGGGACCGTCGAACGACGAAAACTTCGCCACGTATCTCGATTGCAACTGTCAGTGCGTCGGAGCAAGTGACAATGAATACACTCGGATCACTGTGGGTTCTAGAGATGCGTGCAATACGGAGCGATGTAGAAGTTCGCTCTCAACGAACGCGTGTGCGAACAACAGGGAGATTGTGGCGCACTACACCGGGTCAGCGGGCGGCTCGAAAGCAGCAATCGCGTTATCGCGAGAGGAAGCGGCTGGCGTTGCCGTCAGCCTCACGCTCGTCGCGTTAGCATTATTGTTTTTTTTCGGTTATCGATGTTACCAAAGACGTTACCGAGGGTATCATTGGCATGCGTGTGAACACGATGATGATGAAAGCGGCGTTACCTCGCTCCGGCAGAAGCACGGGTGCGAATTGTGCGCGAATACCAACACGAACGACGAGGACGAGGACGATTTTAAAAAGGTTGCCGTTGTCGTTTCCAAAAGGGACGCCCCCGCTGCCGCCGCCGCGCTACCAGGAGGAGACAAAACGCAGCCGTACACGGTGAATTTGTAGAACTATTTGTGTTGATTGAAAAGATAAAGTACCACCTAGGTACAATACCATGGTACCACAAAGGATAATAAAAACCGTTAGCCGTTAGAGATGAGTTAAATAGACATCAAACGCGTGCAGATTATTCAATATGGCATATTCTTACACTATATATTACAAACGAGGTAGTCTATTTATATTCCACCATGTTCAACACGTATGTATGTATCAGGGAACTTTTTCTTTTTTGCTTTCTTTCTTTCTTTCTTTCTTTACTCGGACGTAAAAATCCATTAGCGTGTAATATGATAACGGTTAGGTGAAGGTCAAAAACACGAGAGGAATAACTAAATTATCGAGCGCCGATTCTTCTAGCGTGCATTCCACGAGCGCCCCGGCTAAGCTTGCCATCGCTAAGTTGTATTCACCTTTCTCCGATACGAGAAGGGAAGCTGCCGTGAAGGTGGAAACGAAGAACGCGAGAAAGCCTTCAAACGTTTTTGTACTCGTATCGCTTATTCTGAATCTCCCAAACTTACTCCCTACTTCACATGCGAACGTATCTCCGATGCCGATCGATATTAATCCAGCTAGTGGCCCTATACTTCTTTTTCCATAACCCCTACGTAACCACAATGGAGCAGCCATCCCAAGAAGAAGGGAGGAATGACTCAAAACAACAACTTCATCTTTTCTTTTCTTCTTTTTCTCCCACGCAAAAATCAAACGAGTTATATTGCTCCATCGCTGACTCACACGCAAATATTCTATGGAGCAAAATAGCACTAAGCACGTTGCAAACGCAACAGGAATGAGTATTTGCCCGTAATCATCTCTCCAAAAGTGCATCGGTAATCCAAACATTACGACGGCAATTGCATGAAACATTTTTCTTCCGCTTAAAATTTTCTCTTTTCTAATTCGGCGCCTGACGAGTACAAGTGAAGAACACACACCTGCAAACCAAAGAGCGGCTAATCGAGAGAGATTGAAAACAGTTAAAGTCTCTCTCGTATTATTACCTCTTATTTGTGAAAATAATGCATCCAAAATACCCACGCTAAGAAACATTTCGAGCATGAACATGCACCCCAAAATATATCGATGCGATGTCGTCGTTCTCAGCGTTAAAAGGGAAAAACTTAACCAACACGAAGCAACTAAAAATGCCGAAACTAATACTCTCTCACGCGCTTCAATACCTTCACTCCATGGAAGCCATGTAATGCCTTTATGTGTAAAGAATACATCATAAAAGACAGAAACAGACGCGATTGAGAGTCCTTGCATACAGAGAAATAAAACGCCGAGCTCTGTCTCGTCGTTCCCGCTGATATTTCGCGCCAACATTTTTGCGAGGGTACATATCGGGTCGCATCTGCTGATCTTCCAAGTTCCTACTTTTATCGTTCTCATTCTTTGCAGTAGAACAACATATGAGAAGGAAGAAATGAGCGAACCATATTTTAACCACAAACTCGACGACGATTGTAATATAAGTAACCATGGAAGAGTTAGTGCACCATACGCATCGCCCGAACGTAGCGGTACACGTGAAAAGCACCCGATGCTGATTGTTAACGCCACGAGAAGTCCTCCCGTGATGATGATGTGAAGTCTATTGTTGTCTGTATCAAATATAGCTTTGTTTACCACAATAAAAATCGTCAAGAAGAAACATACGGATTGGTGATTGAAGGAAACTCTCATGCTCTCTCTCTCTGCTTACCCTTCGCGTTAAAGCTGTCCGGACATGAAGAAGTGAATTTTTTGTAAAGTGTTTTTTTAGGGGGAGGGACATACATAGTACGTACCGTTATTTTTCTCTCCATACAAAACACACACACACAAGATACAAAAACTGATTTTATCGGTACCGGTACCACAGTACCACAGGTACCACAGTACCTAGGTACACACACAAAAAAAAAGGAATGATTGACGACGAAAACAGCGAATTTTACGAGCAGTGTTTCCACCGCTTGAATCACATGCCGTGGTTGTATGACATCGAGAAACACAAGAAGTTTGCAAAAGAGAGACAATCGAAATGGCAAGAGAAGTTGATGGCCATGGAAACCATAGAAATCAAAGGAGAAGACACGTACATATCTGACGAAAATGTTCACATTTTTGCAGAAAGAGGAAGAAAAGTTGTGATTGAGAAGAACTGTCGAATTGCCAGTGGGTGTTTTATTCACGGTCCTTGTGTTCTCGAACAAAATGTTGGTTTGAATCAAAATGTCCATTTAGATGGTGGTAGTGGTAAAGGAATACGCGTCGGAGCGGATACTCGAATAGGACCATCGACGTCTATTTTCGCTTTTAACCATACCTTTGACGATAGCGAGATACCCATTCGGTTACAGAAGGTCAAATCGAAGGGGGTAACTATAGGGGAAGATGTTTGGATAGGCGCGAATGTTTCTATCGTCGACGGGGTCGACATTGGTTCACACGCCGTCGTAGGCATAGGATCCGTTGTTACGAAGAACATTCCTGGATGGGAAATATGGGCTGGGAATCCCGCGCGAAAAATAGGAAAAAGAAGAGTGAATAATAATAGAGACCGTTTAGGATTATAGCAAAGCGTACTTAATAATAAATTTACATCAATTAGATATACACGTACCCAGGCCTCTCGTATCTCGGAACGCGTCTCTCACTTTTCATGTACTCCCCCAACGAAGTTTCGTTTTGTTCTATGTGTACCAAAAATCTTTCTAAATATTTCAGATTGAACCTCTCAGCGATGTCAAAATCCGTAGATTCTTCCCTGAAAAGCTCGTATGTCGTTTCAAAAAGAGCGACGTCGCATAACGATAGCTTATCCCCGACGAGGTACATCGACGACGACTGTTTTTTCTCTAATATTTCGTCAAACACGCGAAGAGATGCGAGAGAACGTTGTGCAGGGCTAAACGAATTCACGCGGTGCATGTCTTGAAATCTCGGCGTTTCGTTCATTTCTTTCCCCGTAATCGCAAGCAAACGATGGATATCAAAGTGTTCGCCTTGATGAGTCAATCCGTTGTTCCGTATCGTCGACCAGTGTTGTTCGTAGACTTCATCTATTTTAGCGCGTTCCTCTTCGTCTCGGCCGAAGAAGCCAAGTTTTTGCGCGAGGTACCGAGCGATTGGTTTTTCGTGTGCCAAGTCCTTCGTTTTCGTTTCATCGTAGTTTTTTAACGTCGGTGTTTTTCCATACGGCGTACTTTGTTTCACTTCAGACCACGGGACGAAACCGACCAACTCCAACGCGTACTTACAGTTAGCCGCCTCCAAAATCATTCTTGGTACTTCTATTCTATTCCTCATGGGCATATATTGCAAATGAAACTCGCAATCACTTTCGTCGTCTTCACCTTCAGTGCAATTACACAAAAGCGTCTGGTGCAATGTCGTGCTCCATAGATCTTTCGAGTCGTATAAGTGTGCGCGCATCTCCTTGGCGCTTATAGTTGTCGTGTTATTGTTGTTATAAGACACACACAAAGGAGTAGTAGAATTTCCACCGAATCTGTTCGTTTTCCTCCCCCTCCTCCTCCTCCTCCTCCTACCTCGTGACGTAGCTGGTGCGGAAGAGAACGACGAGGTAGAGGCTCTGGCTTTCGCGAATGATCTCGTCGTGTTCATTCCTTTTTTCTACGCGCGATACACGAGTGAATTTTTGCGTCGTCCAAAATATGGAAATAATAAAAATATATAAGTATTTTGACGTCGCTTTTACACAAAAATCCGTGTGATTTGTTGTTGTTGTTGTTGTTTGTTTGTTTGTTTTAGCTACTACTACGTACTCCCATTACTATCGTCATTCGTCACACGCCTGTCGCTACCGTGGCCTCCTCGTCGACGACGACGACGATGATGATGATGTTCTCTAAGAAAGAGATACTTTCCACCACGACGATGACTACCACCACCACCACCACCACCACCGCGCGACTACAGCATCAACGGGACAAAAGAAGAAGACCACATTTTTGTGTCTCCTCCACGAATGCGTCGTCGTCTTTTCAACAACATACAAGTACAACAGAAAGAAGAAGAGGACAGAGAACTGCTACTACTGCGGCTTCTACATCCTCATCCTCATCCTCTGATATTGCTGGTAATCCGTTCGAGCAAACCACTCAAGCTGCCTCGGAAAGGCAAGATCTCTTCAACGACATAGCGCCAGTGTACGACCAGTTGAACGACGTTTTATCTTTAGGCTTACACCGCGCGTGGAAGCGAGCGACGGTAAAATGGTCGGAAGCGAGAAGAGGGGACACAGTTCTAGACGTATGCTGCGGTTCCGGTGACATCGCGCAGAGACTTTCGGACCGAGTTGGCGAAGAAGGAACGGTGTTTGGTTTGGATTTTGCGGAAAACCAGCTAAGACGAGCAGCGGAAAAATTGGAAGAGAAGACGCGTCCCATGAGTAACGAAACGAATATGGCGAAAATCACGTGGGTGCAAGGCGACGCTTTGGATTTGCCATTCGAGGATGACACTTTCGATGCTATCACGATGGGATACGGGTTAAGAAATGTCAGAGATATTCCAAAGGCGTTGTCTGAGTTGAAACGCGTAGCAAAAGGCGGCGCAAAAGTCGCTATTCTAGATTTTAACAACTCCAGAGATGAGACGACAAACCAAGTTTCTGGGTTCATTCTCGATAACGTCGTCGTGCCTTTCGCCAAAATGAACGACGTCGAAGCGGAATACAAATATTTAAGGCCGAGCATTGAGAGGTTTCCAACTGGGCCAGAGTTGGTTGATTTAGCTCTAGGAGCGGGCTTTGAAGAAGCGACGCATTACGAACTTCAACCGGGAGGGTTAATGGGGTGTTTAGTCTGCCAGGTTTAGCTTTAAAAAACTGTATTTGTATCATCCCTACTCCGTGCGTTTGGTATTGGTTTGTATTGAATACTTGTGTATTGCTATAACGTAACGTATATCGTCATTTAAAAATAGGTGATACAAGCGCTTTGCTGCTTTTTCTATAAATATCAATCTTGTTGTATGTACTACAGGAATCTTTCTCTCTTCTTCTTCTTCTTCTTCTTCTTCTTCTTCTTACTTAATCAATGATTTCTTCTCCTCGTTAGTGACGTACCTATCGCCAACTTTAGTGCTCGAGGAATTATCAAAATCCGTGATGGTATCCGTCATTAAGATGTTGGGAACGAAGATGAATGTCAGAGGAATCGCGAGAAGTGGCATGCAAATACCACACACCAATATAAGGTTCGGCAAATTATCCCAGTTGCAACTTCCCGAAGTTAAGTCGGTTTTAATCCCCGCGTAATCCATCGCATACGTTCCGAAAGAACCGCTCAAAGACCCCCCTAAATTTGCAAAACTGGCTAAAATGGCAAACATTGTCGTTTCTAAATTTTTCGGACACATTTTCGCAATCAACACTACCGACGGCATGTACGCCATCATGCCGACGATGGATTCTAACACCGCATCGCCAAACATGTAAAACGCTTTATCGGGAATGCTCAAGTAGTCCAAATTCCATCGCTTTACGATTGCGTAGTCGAAAAATGACCCGAGCGATGAAATTAAGCTCGAAATCCAGAATGCTTTTCGTAAGCTCCCTTTGGAGAAGAAGATGTTGAATAGCCAAATGCCGATGATTCCAGAACATTGACCGACGATGGACGTGTACACGGTAAAATATACGTAGTCAAAGTGTGGTCCGCCACGATTGCATTTTTCATCGACGGTAAACCAATACGTCATCGCTCCTCCGAAAGATACCGATAAAACGGAGGTGATGAATAAGAAAAACGTCGCCTTTGCCAACTGTCTCGGCAAAAAGTAAAAAATCAACATCGACAAAAGCACGCACGAAATCAAGGTGATGACCATGATTCTAGTCTCATCTAAACCTACGAGTTGGATACCAGCGATGACAACGCAAATGATACCCATTAAGATTGCCATAATGTTCATCGATCTTTTTTCTCGATTCGCTTTCTTTGTGTCTTCGTCTTCGTCGTCTTCGACGGTTTTCTTCTCTCCTTCCTCTTCATTTTCGTCCCCATAATCGCCGTCGTCGATGACAACGTCACCTTTTTTGCTTCTTTTCACTTTCAATTCCGGCAACAAGCCGCTCGCCGAGGTGAGAAAACATTGCACAGCAAAAGGCAACGCCATCCAAAAGAGAAGATGGTAGTTTTCATCTTTAAGCGCAATGTAGGATAACACCGTCGCTAAAATTCCGCCTAAGGTAATGTTGCCCCACACGTACGAAACCATGGACGTAGAATGGTTTGGATTGTATCGCATGGCTTCGGCGTATTTCCCTTCCGTGAGTAAATCCGCGATGGCGACTTGCGCGTTGATGAGCGTCAATCCGGCGATGTAATACAAACCGTTCGATCGATTAAACTTATACGTGGCGATGAAATAAATCGCACACGAACCGACTAAAGACGAGATGGCGATGTACCATCTCTTGTTGTACCCAAAAATAGGAATCCCGTCGCTAATCATCCCAATCAAAGGCTTCACCGTCCATGGAAACGACGAGACGATGCCGTATTTTTGCAACTCAATCGCACTCAATTGCAAGTACTTTTGGGCGTATGGGAGTCCGCTCGACCCGACCAAACCAATCATCGCTCCTTTCACGCCGAACATGACCGAGACGATCATAAAAACCAAAGGCCATCCGTAAATGATGATCAGTTTCCTCATGTAATAATAGAACTGCACGAACGGGTTGTAATAGGAAATGCCGCAACATTTCGTCGTTTTATACTCCGTCAGATCGACCAGAACGCGTTTTATGTCTTCCTTTTTGGAACCCTTTTTCTTTCCTCCGCGCCGAAACATCTTTTTTGTTTTGTTCGAACGATTGGTACGCGTGGTCTCTCTCTTCGTGTTCTCTATTATGCCGCGCGCGTGTGATATTGTGGTATTGTGGTATTGTGTAGGTAGTCCTGTGGGTATTGTGGTATTCCTTATGTGGTACGTGCGCGGCCCCAATCTTCTGTTTTTGACATTCTTTTTGGCATTTTCTTTTTTCTTTCTTTTTTTTTCAACACCAACAACAACACGATGAACGATGACATGATGTTTTGTGTGTGTGTAAGTTTGTGTGTGTGTTTGCTTTTAAATAAGCACTGCCAAGTATTATTATTATTATTTTGACGAAAAAATGTAAATATTTGTAGTTTACCAGTGTATTATTACCGAGTATTAATAAAAGGGCCGCGGCGTTTTTTCTCTTCTGTTAAATTTTTTAATATGCCATACTTAAGTGTGTCGTCCAAATAAAATTGAATCCAACTGTGACTGTGACTATACTGTGGTGGGGCTGCTGTTGTACTAATAAATACTACTAAGACAAGCGACAAGGTGTTTGGGTGTGGTATTAAAATTCGCGCGGTTTTTTGGAATTCAGTTCTCCACACCAAAGAGCCTCAGGAGCCGCTCCCTTTCGCGAAAACATAATACGAGGAGAAGCGCATTCTATTGACGACATCACGAATGGGTGGTGGGTATAAATACCGCGTTGGGACGCACAACGGCGCTTCCTCGTCGTCCAACCCACACGGAGGAGGAGAATCGACGCAGTTGCTCGTCAATGAGAACAGGAGCGGGGAAAGCAGATCGTCCTCGTGGAGTTCTAAAGTCGTCGCGACTTCGGTCGTCACCTTCGTCGGCGTTTCGTGCGTCATGGCTGTTCGACAAAAGATGGATATGTCTAACGTTTCGTCGTCATCTCGCTCTTCTGTAATCGTGCCTGAACCCGGAGTATCTTCGTCGTCGTCATCTCCGACGGACTCACTTTTTGCAAAGACCGCGGGATGGTTCAGAGAATTCTCCGCCAAGGGGAAAAGGAGTGAGGAGAACTTATCGTCCTTGTTAGGCTCCGAACACTACACGTTAAAAGATGTCGCTGATTCCTTCCGACAGTTAGAATACGAGAGAGACAAGATGAGAGGTCAATCGAACAGTCTTCACGTATTCTCTTGGACGCCTCAAGCCGGGTTCGAGATGTTTGATTTGGGACCGACAAAAGAGGCCGCGTTGAAGGACGCTTCCATCGATCGTTGGCAAAGACCCGGATGGACGTTTGATTTCATCAAGAAAGGTTTGCAGACGTACTTCCCAAAACGTTTTGATGGCGTTCACGACACGAGGCCGTTTCGAGTGGTCATTTCGCATGCGGATTACCAAACTATTCCGTGCTCCAACCCAAACAACAACAAAAAATGTTCCAAACTTCCCGCGCCAGTGTTCACTTTTGGGTCCGTCCCGACACATGTCGACCGAAAAATGGAAAATTTGAAGCAAATGCCGACATTTTCCACGTTAGAGTGCTTGTGGGGGCACATGACGGCAAAGACCGAACCCGAACACGGGAAATGTAGATGGTTCGTGCCACAAACTAAATACGAAGGTCACTGCGAAGATAAATCGAAAGAAAACTGGTCGTTTTTAGATGCAGGAGAAGTGCAGCTTTGGGACAACGTCCCGTTCAACACGTTGACGCCGAAAGTTGTGTGGAGGGGCGCGGATTATCCATTCGTAGCCGCGTTTTCGGGCGGTGACGCCGGACAAACCGCCGCTTTGTTCTTCAAAAGAAATGCTCGCTTGCGTTTGCAGGATAAATCTGCCGCGAAAGTCATCGAAACTATTGGAGAACAAAACTTGCCGCCGAGATTGCACGCGGCATTGTTGTCGAAAGCCGAGCCAGGCTGGATCGACGTAAAATTCTTGCGACCGAAAGTTATCCCCGGATTTGGCGACATCGATGACCAGTATAAAGGATTGGAAACGGTCGAGCCGATGACCAAGTGCGAAATGGCGAGGTTCAAGTATCACATCGATATCGGTGGGAACGGTGGGACAACCTGGCAAGGCACGATTGATAAATTAGCCATGCCGGGCTTGCTTTTTCATCACGATTCTGGAATGAAAGATCACTTCCACGACGAGTTGAAACCGTGGGTGCATTACGTGCCGGTCGCGGTGGATTTGACCGATTTGAAAATTAAATACGAGTGGGCAGAACGTAATCCAGATAAAGCGGAAAAGATTGCGAAAAATGGTCAAGAGTGGGTACGAAACTTTATCAGCGAGAAAGGTTTGGAGGATCAAGTGCAGAAATACTTCGTTGAGCCGATGACGGATTACATAGCTAAATACGATGACGATTGCGAAGTGTGCACGAAAGAGCGCATGTCATTCGCCCAGAAAGTGCACACAGTGACAGATGGTTCCATGAGTGCGGCGAAGATGAGTTGGTCGAAACGAAACGAGTTGCAAAAGTAATTCTTATTCTCGAACTTTGATACTACTCGGCAGTTCGTCATCATCATCTATGCGGAGCACGCATCAAAATACTTCTCATCATCTTGTCATCTTGTAAAAACTCGTGAAAATTATATAGCAACAACAAAATGAATAAATAAGAATTTTAATGAATCAACAAAAAATTAAATCTATTTACTTCTTGACGACGCGCATCATCCCGTATATCATCAGTTTGCGTTTAAACGCGCGCTGCATTCGCTCGAGGCATATAATATCACGCAACGTCTTGTACCAAATTTTCGGTCTCGTAAACACGGGAAGAGGATCGTAAACGCCAGCCCAAATCGAGTGCCTCCACGAGACTATCGTTTGTTTTGTCCAATCGTCCAAGGTGACAGTTGCTCCTGGATTACATGCTTCGACGAGTCTTCCGTACTCTTGGATGGAGATGAAATATGGATGCGCCCACTCATCGTACAAATATTGAAGCTGCGACTTTTCCACTTTTGTCAAAGCTGGTGGCGTCTCGCGTTGACACCAAGTCGCTAGGACCAAAGTACCCCCTGGTTTCAAAACGCGTATCATCTCTTCCACGTATTTTTTCTTGTCTGGCATGTGTTCGCCACTTTCGCAAGCCCAGACTAAATCGAAGGAGTTATCGGCGAAGGACATGTTCAGAGCGTCCATGACTTCAAATTTAGCGTTTGGAATGTTTTGACTTTTGGCTAATTCGTTCGCTCTTTTTGCTTGTTCTTGACTCAAAGTGACGCCAGTGACTTGAGCTTCATTGCCAATGCATTTTGATGCCAAACGTCGACTTGCACCTCCAATACCACACCCGACGTCCAAAACTGACGTTACTTTTGATTTCTCCGCTTTGGAAAATTTGAACATTTCGTCCACAAAGTCTTCCTTTGCTTCGATGAAGTCTTTGACCTTATGTCCGAGAAGTGTTCCCGCACCCTTTGCTAAATCTTCGTCGTTATAATATCCTAAATGAATGTGTTCTCCCCAATAATATTCGAGAATTTCTTCTTTCGTCCACGCGTCGTACTCGTTTCCGACTGTATTCTCGCCTTCAACATATGTCCGCGAAGGCGTATCTAAAACGTTTTTGAATTTAACTAAACTCGCAGCTAGGAGGATTCCTCCGAAAGAATACGCCGCTTGCAAGGCGTGGTTAATGTTTCTGCAATATTCAGCGATGAAACTTCGTGAGTTTGCTTGCGCGTGCGAAGGCACCGCGATGAAACCTGCAAACTTTTTGCCCGTCAGCTCTGTCGTCGAAGAAGAAGACGAAGAGAGTTGACCCAAAGCTTCGCTCTGTAAAGTATCGATTGAGAGTGGTTTTAAATTCGAATCGTTTTGCTGTTTCTGCTCGATTTGAATAACATTATTGTTGTTGCTATTGTTTTCTGTATTGTTGTTTCTGTCCGCGCCTCGTAAAGCTGCCGTTACTGCTACTGTTCCACTTCTTCTTCTTCTTCTTGTTCTTTGTCTTCTTCTATTCTTAGAAAAAGTCGTTAAGATGGGATTCTTTGCATTCGAAGAAGAAGAAGACTGACGAAAGATAAACGACGGTTGCGACGTTATTGTTATTTGTAGGAGTGAACGCATTCGTTACGCCTTGATTTCGTGATTTATGATGAGAGACGTCACAAGCTGGTGAGTGATTTATACAAAAGACAAACAGTTTAATTTGATTTCGGAGCAAAGAGCGTGAGGACTTTGGACATTGGAGGAGTTTAAGAGAGAGAAAAAAAGAAAACACGAGGGCAAACAAGAAAAAAAAATTTGGAGAAAAGTGGTGTCCTCACAAAATACACGTTTCTCTACTACAAAAGAAGGACAAGCACAGGACTATATCAAACGATGACAAAGAGGAGGATTCATTCTGTTTATGTCCCTTCTTCTTTCCCTTCCTCTTCTTCTTCTTCTTCCTCCTCTTCGCATCACTCATTCGCGCCTTTGATGCATACAATCTTCTTCTTCTTCTTCTTCTTCTTCTTCTTCTTTCTGTCTCCTCCTCCGCATATTTTTGCTACAGCTGAAACAAAAAAAAGAAGCTTGTCCTTTACTTGGAGAGAATGCAGGAGCAGCAGCAGTTACGAGAAGTTATGACGATGAAGCAACTAAGCCGCTCATTTCATCGTGCGGAAATAGCATATCGAAGAACGGCGCTTGTGCGACCTGTGCTTCTGCCATTGACGCTCTGATCTTGTCGAGAATGAACTTGACGAGCGAAGAACTAAAAGAGTTTGATATGAAATCTTGCGCAGCATTCTTCATCCAAAGCGGCGCGTCTGTCAAAACGCTACTTGGCATGAAAGAGTGCAAGAGAGAAGACTCGTCGGCGTATCGTGTACTTTTGAATGAGGAGAACGGGCGAAAACAAAGAGAAGAGGAAGAAAGAAAAGACGAAAACAAAGAAAGAAAAGAGGATAAAGCACGAGATCCTTCAATGTTGTATTGCTTCTTGTTCTTCTGCTCTTTTCCTTTGCTCGATATTGGGATTAGTGAGATGATTGTCCCGTTTTACTTTGCATTCGTATTCATTGCTTCTTTGGCGGTTTTATCTGTATTTTTGTGCAAAATATTTCTCATCCGCCGACGTCAAAGACGACGACGGAAAGAAAAGGGAATACATGTAGACGAGGACGACAACCAGGCGAAAGAGAGAGATTTCAGGGCCATGAATCACAACGACAACACGCGATGATGTGCCCAAGTCCCTCTCGTTAGTAATTTACAGCTGATGGTGTTGTGTTGTTGGTTTCAATAAAATATATATCCAAAAAAGTATTTCAATACACTCATATGATCTATCGCTGATCTCTCTTATTCTAACAATTAATACGCCTTTTTCATCAAACAAAAAATTACACAAGAATTAGCACCTAGGCAGCGGACTTTTCAGCCTTGGCCTTTTGGAGCTCTTGTTGGATGTTCATCGGAACCGGCTCGTATCTC
>Ga0208277_1001313_pt1 | contig 14513 bp, 7 predicted proteins | sample ETNtaG_5_FD_185782 | JGI IMG/M metagenome (GOLD analysis project Ga0208277, IMG submission 185782) | Marine microbial and viral communities from oxygen minimum zone, Eastern Pacific Ocean - ETNP201406SV205 (SPAdes) (version 2) | ecosystem: Environmental > Aquatic > Marine > Oceanic ...
GAGCGAATCCATGTTTGGGTATTTGCCCGAAGCGATTTCAGTTCACACTGACGCTCGTGAGCAGGCCAATGCGATTGTTGTGAAAAGTTCCCTCAAAGAGTCAGCTCGGGTGCAGTACTTAGCACTCGCCGCGCGCTTAAACCGTGCCGATGCTGAAATGCGTGCAGAATTGGCAAAACTCCGCAGATCTAGAGGTACAAAGCTGCTCCCCACTCGCGATGATATTGGATTTCGACGCTCGTTACTTTTTCTCACGCCTACTGGATCACTCATTGCGCTACACAATGGCGATGGTAGAGTTTTATGGCGCACGCACTTGGGATGTGCAAAGAATGAATGGAAATATACGGCTTTGATTCCTTGGGAGGTTGACGGGAAGGAGGCCTTGCTCACCGTGGCAAAGAACGCTACGATGACCATCGTACAGTGCGTGTATCAGGAAAACGGTGCTAAAGCAGCAGAAACGACGTATTACGACTTTGTAGCCGTGCGTTTAGTCCCATTGGAGGTATCCGGAGAAGCCTCTCGGATTCTCTTTGTGGATGATGTTGGGGAAGCGTCGGTGTACCCTCTGGAAACAGAAAGTCGAGAAAGCACAACGTTGAATGCAGTGAGACGAGCAATTCCACGAAATTCGTACTATGTTGTCGACGAAGAGCGGAATGAAGTGCGTGGATACAGTTTCGCCTTGACACATAAAGGTGCTGGTGCGAGTGGAGTACACACTTGGACAATTACGTTCCCGCCAGAGTCTGGGAATATTGTAGGATTTTCTCGGAAAGCGGCGCAGACAGAACCCGTTCATGCGTGGGTGAAAGTTCCAGGTGATCGTTCTACTATGTTCAAATACATCAATCCGAACGTATTTTTCATCGCGACGGACGATGGACGTGGTATTCACGCGCATTTGGTTGAGGGTGTTTCAGGAAGAATTATTTATAGGGTATATCACGCAAAAGCAAAAGGCCCAGTTTTTGCCACGTTATGTGAAAACTGGATCACGTACTCTTACTACGACACAGACGCGCAAAGACACGCACTGAGCGTGTTAGAAGTCTACGACGATTCAGAAACTCGCAAAAATAAAGCAGTGTCCGAGTTAGTCTTGAAATCTTTGTTTGGGAGGAGTACGAGCTCCAAGAAGAATGTTTCGTCATCTTTGGTGGCTGGTATGCGCCAAGTGACAGATGATGATGAAACGGTGCTATCATCCTTCACGCCGCCACCGCTTCGTGTGTTGGGCCAATCCTACTTTATTCGACCGGGAACGAAGTTTATGCGCGTCACATCATCGGCTCGTGGAATTACTGGACACCAAGTTCTCCTCGGAACAGATACGGATCAAGTGGTTGCGCTGGATAAGCGCTGGCTTGATCCTCGCAGACCGACGAAACCATCTATATTCGATCGCGACGAGGGATTAATCCCTTACATGGAAGTCTTACCACTATCATCCTCTTCTTGGGTGACAAACAAGAACGTCGTAGCCCGTTTGAAAGATGTGGTGACGGCGCCCACTGCTCTGGAGAGTACCGTGCTTTGTTTTGCCCGAGGCGTAGATGTATTTTATACCCGTTTGCACCCATCGCAATCGTTCGATGCGCTCGATGAGGAATTCTCATACGGCTTGTTGATCATTAGTCTGTTGGTTGTAGGCTTTACGGCTCTCGCTACGCATAGCATGAGTGTAAAGGCAACTTCAAAGAGGTTGTGGAAATAGAGAAGCTTGACGGAGCTACGGTATATCATTCATTTTTAGTTATTTTATAGCTATTTTAATTTTGATTAGATTGGTTCTATTTTGGATCTTCATTAAATGTAACATTAAATAACGCGCTTAATTTGAAAGTCTAAATCCGGGCGTTCGTTTTTAGCTTTTTCAGCAGCTTCGGTGGAGCAGACCGCGGATACTTTGGCAGATGGTGCGCGTACCGCTTCCAGCGCTCCTGCAAAGTCGTTGAAACTCTTGTTTGTAGTCCCTAAGATTTGTTCGCGGCGCTCTTGACGTTCCTCCGGAGAAATTTTCAACAAATGACGCATGAGAGAGGTGTATCCTTTAGCGTCTGGCAACTGGTATGCATCGATTTCACCAATCGTACCGATAATGGACTTTGTCAATTCATCATCGTCTACGTGCAAGTTGCGCAAAAACTCCACCGTACCGTCGTAGTTATCCAAAGTCTTCAATAAGTTCGGATCTCTGTATGATAAATACGTGAACATTCCAGAGTGGGAGTCAAAGTCAGAAAATCCACCATATGCACCACCGGAAACGCGAACGCGGTCCCAAAGCCACGTTGTCCCGAGCAATTTGTTGATTACATAGGAGGATCCGTTCAATTCGTATCCGCTCTTATATAAATTGGCTGCTTTACCGACGTAGTTTACCGTAGTTGGAACAGTGAGAAGTTCGTTTACAGCGGCATTCATAGTCTTCCACGCATTCGTCGACGAAGTGGACGCACTTTGGTTCAACGAGCCTAAAAATTTCTCTGCACTACCGAGCGACAAATCTAACGTTTTCGAGTCTCCCGTCAAGTTGGTGATGCTGTTGTTGCGCGATGACACGCACTTTCTTATCGTCTCCAAATCAGCCACAACGGAATCCCAGTCTTCATCCACGCGTTTCGTCAACTTTCGCAAATACTCTAATTGGTCCAAGCCACCCATTTGTTCGTTCACCCACCCGGCTACAGAGTCCTGCGCTTCCAATCGCGAAGCAGCAATGGAATGTCCCGCTCCCTGAACTCGACCTTCCATTCCAGACCGCGTTTCAAGGACGAGCTGCTTGAAGATTTTCTGATCGTCAAGTTTGGAGTCGAATAACATTTCTGTCATCAAATCGTGCATGATACCAACTTTATCCGAGGTCGCTTTACCTCTGAAAACCATGTATGCAGAGATGGCGTTTGGATCCCCTCTAATCGGCGAAACAAATGGCGAAACAGAAATACCGCCGGTTTGCGCATTGATGATTTGGTCAAATTCGATAAAATTTCTTTTCGAAGTTCCCATTCTGCCGAGCGCGCGCGTCCATAAAGGAACAAGCGGCAACAAGTCTTCAGGGATCGTCTTCATATCGAGGAGATGTTCGGCATAAATGATGTCGTTGGTAAACAAGTCGTGGGTTAAGAGTTCGGTGGATCCGATGGACCCAATGTCACAAGGAATTTCCTTGGCAGTTTTTGGGATATCCGACAAAGACAAAGCCGGTATGCACTTGAGCGCCTCAGGCAAATCCGGAGTTTCTTGTAACAGCTTCAGAGCAGCTGTCTCTGCAACGACGTGTTCGATTTCTTCCGGGGACAATGAAGCTTTCTTGGCAGATAACTTCATCTTTTCCTCATTGGCCTGTATTTCGCCGAGTTTTTGGTCTGGTTTCAATTCGACTGTAACTCGGTGCGTGTTTTCCAAAAACATTCTTCGCATGAGCGGTCTGAAAACATCTTCAGAGGAAGAAATGCGCGTTTTCAAGTGTTTCAGTGGTTCTTCGTAACGTAACGGTTCGAACGGATCACCCTCGTACAACCACGCGGACAAGGATCGCAACATCATCGATAATCCTCTTGGGAATCGGCCGGTGTTGTTTTCACGAAGCGAAAATTCGATAGAGTTAATAGACGCTTCGATTGCATCGTCTGTGAATCCTTCGGTGGCAATTTTTTCCATCGTATCATAGATTAATTTTTCAACCTTCGGAATATCACCCTCCTCCACGCCTTTCATTCCAATAGCAAACGACGGTTGCTTCAACTCATCTTCCAAACCGAATCCTACGATGGCTTCGCCTAAACCAGATTCCTCTAATGCGAGTCTCAACGGAGAAGCGGATGAGCCTAACAATAAATTGTCCAAGAATCCCACAGCTAAGGCAGTCTCTTGATCGAATGGTTTATCGTTCAGCAACCAGTTAATTTGGACAAAACATTTTTGCGCCTCCTCGTCTTCACCAGAGGCGTACGTTTTCACGATTCGTTTCGGTTCCTTGAAGAAAGGTTGCGAAGCAATAGAAGAATCGACTTCCTTGGCATCGAACTCGTCTAAAAATCCGCTCAAGAGCTTCAAACGGTTCTCAACATCGTCGTCACCATAGAACCAGAGGCGTGCATTCGATGGGTGATAGAATTTCCCGTGGAAGTCTTTGAACTCGGAATAAGTCAAATCAGGAATAACTTCTGGAGAGCCGCCAGAATCGACCCCGTACGTATTTTCCGGGAACAACGCTTGCTGACATTCACGTGCGAGAACGGAGTCTGGGGAAGAGTACACGCCTTTCATTTCGTTGAAAACGACACCTTTGTACGTCAAGTCTTCGTCCTTATCGTTCAACTCGTAGTGCCAACCTTCTTGTTCGAACGTTCTCTCGTTCTCGATGCACTTCGGATGGAACACTGCGTCTAAATACACGTCCACAAGGTTGTAAAAATCGGCGAGATTGCACGAAGCAACTGGATAGCACGTTCGATCTGGGTATGTCATGGCGTTTAAGAACGTGTTCAAACTCCCTTTAATCAACTCGACAAACGGTTCTTTGATTGGATACTTTCTGCTACCACAGAGTACCGAGTGCTCGAGGATGTGCGGAATACCGGTCGAGTTTGCAGGCGGTGTGCGAAACGTTACTCCGAAAGATTTATTCTCGTCGTCGTTTGAGAGCGACATCAGCTCAGCTCCCGTCTTTTTGTGCTTAAATAAGAACCCTTTCGCGTTATATTCCGGAACAAACTCTTCTTTGATGAGCTCGAAGCCGTGCAAGTTGCTCGGCGCATTCATTGTCGCCATAGATTCCGATGATGCTTTGTCTGCGGCAATGGCAGCCAAAGTTAGGCTCTTTCTCGTTGTCGATTGCATCGGCTTGTTGTTGTTGTTGTTCGGCGAAGACGACGAAGACGCCCTGGACGCTCTTGCCTTAGCGTAGTTCACGGAGCGAACATTGACAACATTTCTCCTCTTCAACGCGACAGCATTTAAAGACGATCTCATCGACATGGATGACGCAGAAGACATGTTGATCGGCTTGGTTATTGTTGTTAATAAACCTCTTCTTTGTTGATGAATGGGGGTGGCGATGACGTTTTTGTTGTCTTGTGCGAAGACGATGGCAGAAGTTGTCGTTTTTAAAACGGAGCGATCGAGCGAACGAGTGGAGTAACACGATGATGAAGAGGGAAACGTCAAAGTAAACGCTCTTTTCAGCAGTGTGTCTTTCTTTATTCGCGAAGCGCGGGTGAGAGAAATCAGTGACGTCGTCGTTGTTGCTCTCTTTCGTGTGAAAAGAATGGTGCGTGTTCGTGCTGCGATGACGATCACGTGTTACATCACACTCGTATATCAGAATTTTTTTCATTTTTTCTCTCCTCACTCAAAATGTACAAAAACTCCATTCTCCCAAATTCTTCGCGAGTTTTTAAAAGAAACTCTTTGTCTCTCTCTTTTTCCCTGTCAGCCTGTCGCCTGTAAAAAAAATGGGACGATTGATTTCTAAGCGCTAAGGACGAAGGAGGATAGAAGAGAAAACTCTCGAATGGATAATAAAAAGAAATTGGGTTCTTCATTCAAAGACGCGCGTGCAAAAGCCTCGTGGTTGGTTGGTGTGTAGACACACAGAGACACGCTTTTACAAAACAACAACAACAGAACGATCGTTATAAAATGCAGGCACTCTTACTATCCGCTTCTTCGTCCGTCGGCGTCGTCGTGAACGCGTCTTCTTCTTCTTCTTCTGCTCGTGGTCGTCGTCCGAATCGGACGCCACCGCTGCGCAATAACACCAACAACAGAAGAAGAGGGGGAAGAACGGTGGTAAACATGCTCCCCCCGGGTGGGATGCCGAACATGCCAGGAATGGACCCGGAAAAGATGAAAGAGATGCAAGCGGCGTATCAAGAGGCGATGAAGAATCCAGAGACTGCGAAGAAAATTCAGGAGCAGATGAAGCAAATGCAAGGCATGATGAGCAACCCGATGGTGCAGCAACAAATGCAAGCGATGCAAAATATGGTGCAAAACGAAGACATGCAGAAAAGAATCGCAGGATTGAAAGATGACCCAGAATTTAAAGACTTCTTCGACGATTTACGAACGAATGGTCCCGGGGCGATGATGAAGTATTCAACCGATCAAGCTTTTTTGAAAAAGCTCAACGATAAACTCGGCGGCGAAGAAGCCATTCGAGCAGCGGCAGGAGGGGCGATTCCAGCGGATGCTATTCCACCCGGAGGCGCAGCACCTCCACCAGCAGCACCAGCACCTCCGCCTGAAGTTGAAACGTTACATGATGCCGCACGATACGGTGATATCGAGGCTGTCGAAGATTTCCTCGCCATTGGCAAAGATGTCAACGCGAGAGACTCTTCGCAAAGAACGCCACTTCACTACGCGATTGCGTTCGGAAAAGGCACCGCTGGTGAAGAGATTTTCGATTTACTCGTTGGTACGGACTCTATTGATTTAACTGCGAGAGACGAAAAGCAGAACACGCCGCTTCACTACGCGTGCGGATACGGTAAGATTTTCGCGGTGCAAAAATTACTCGAGATGAATAGCGACATTACGGCTAAGAATGGCACCGGAAAAACGCCATTAGATTTGGTCATGTTAGAAGCGAAGAATCCAATCAACGAAGACGCAGAACTGCTCAAGCTGCTTGGGGCTTAGATGGAGAGATGCGTACGATTCTTTTTTATAAATAAATAACAAATTTTGAAAAGAATTAAATGTACCCAAAGATTCCTGCATATGCGGTTGCCAACTTTTCCGGAGTCTCTTGTACGAACGCTTTGAGAATATTCCAACCAGTTTGTTGCGATTTCAACAAATACGCCGTGTTATCTTGAAACTCTTCTTCCTTGTCTTTTTCTTCGTTATTATCGCTAACTGTATCATCTGCTTTGAAATGGTGGCTGTAAAGTCCCATCACGAGAGATGTGGCCACTCGGCTCATCAATAATACTGGGAGAACCTTGATTTCGTGTTCGTTCAAAGTAAATGTCATGGCAACCCCCTCGAGCATTTTTTCGCAACTTTCTAAGGGAGCATTCGGCGTAGCTAAAGCGCAATATGCCATCGCCGTTGCAATTTCAATAACCGTCCACGATATGCAAATATCGCCGAAATCGATGCACGCGAAATCATTCAGAACGTCGATGCTATCGTTATTTACTCTCTCTTCCCAATCACTCGCGGTGACGAGGACGTTCGATTCATTCAAATCGTTGTGTATGACGCTCAGTCGAAGTTTGGCCGTATCGTTTCGAATGCTATTGACGTGTTCTTCGTACCACTCGAAAACTTGCTCAATGGCATTCTTGTCCTTGATGAGTCCTTCGCCTTTACTTTTCAAAGCGTCCAGAAACATTCGGACGTCTTCAAAGTTCCGCACGTCCCATAAAGACTCGCGCGTTGCGAGTGTGCAATAAAGCGTTTTTGCTTCTTCTTCAATCGAAGGGTTTTCTGGATTCCATCGCAGGAAAGTCTCAGAAATTATACCTACAAACTCGCCGACTCTGCGCCAAAACGCTTTCTGTTCCTCTGGTTTCTCCACCAAGCTGTTGACTACATCTATCAGTAAAGTACCCTCAACGTACCGCAACACTTTCACGGCGTGCGTTTTTTGGTTCTTCTTTTCTATGCTATCGTTGATATTATTATTGTTGTTGTTATTATTATGATCATTATTAGTACTACTATGACTATCGGTCCAATCGAAACGGGACGCGCCTGAGTTTGTGTGCACGACTGAAGAGGTGCATATATTGAATCGTGAAAGCCAACGCATGGCAAACTCGTGACAGTCCAATAAACGTGCGTTTGGTTCCATCGAATCTACGCCGTTGTGAAACTTCAGGATAAACTTTTTCGCTTTCTTTTTCTCGTGGTTGCCCTCTTTGTTTTCCTTCGTGCGGATGTGGAAGAGAAAGTTAGCGTCGTCGTAGGAGTCCAACATGGAGATTTTTTCGAGTTTTTCTTCATCTTCTTTGCAATAATACCGCGCTAACCAGACCGTCTTCGCGTGTTCTTTCGAGCACAATGGTCTGAACTTCTTTCTCTCCGTCTCGTCCAGCTGCGTTTTCTTCATTCTCCCATGTAGTGTGCGTGTGCGTGTGCGTGTGCGTGTCGTGTGTGGTCTTCTTGCGCTTTTGTGATGTGTGTCTGAATCGTGTCTTTTTGTTTTTGTTTTTGTCATTTGTGTTTCGTCTTTTAGATTTTTTTTTGATAAAAATGATAAAAATGATGTCGTATCGTTTTGTCGAGTGTTGGCAAAAAATGGCGTGTGCCCTTTTAAGTGGATTCCTTCATTTAAAGGGCCGAGGTATACACGCGCCAACGCCAACACCAACACGTACACTTAAACGTTTCAAGAGAGATAGAGAAACGATACCCGGCTCTGGCCTCTCTGATGATACTCTCGAGCGCTCAAAGGGCGTCGTCGCCCCGCTTCTCCTCGAGGATTTTACCCACGAGAAGGACGGGTCCAGCTGGCATTTGTCGGGTTGCAAGAAGAAGTCCTCGAGATGTGATGCTAGGGCGAGAAGAAGAAGACGATGATGAGGAAGCTGGAATACATCAAGGAAGACGAACGGAAAGAACGAGACGAGGACGAGGACGAAGACACGCCAAGACACAAGCGACGACGAGATCTGCCTCCAACACTAATACGGTCGTGTTTAGTCAAGACGATGAAGTTGGAATTCTCGGGGGTAAAAATTTCAAAGACAACTCCCACGAGGTGCACTACGGGGAAGTGTGCGTGTCGGACGACGAAGACTTTACGAACGCGTTCGAAGAGGAAGGAGAAGCAAAAGTCATCAGGTCGAGAAGGAAACGACGAGACGCGTTATCCTCGATCGCTCGAAAAGCTGAAAGTAAAAGTAATGGGAAGAAAAAAAAGAGACAGGATGAGGCGAGAGAGAAAGCTATGCGAGGTCTAGAAAATTTAATCTTAAACACCTCAGGGAGCGATGGAATGAAGGCGAAGAAGAAGCATAGGAAGAAGAAGAATAAGAAGAGAGGAGGGAGTTCTTCTTCTTCTTCTTCTTCTTCTTCTTCTTCTTCTTCGAGTAGTAGCAGTAGCAGTAGCAGTAGTAGTGGTAGCGATTCGTCAGATTCAGAGTGTGAGCGAGCAGGGCGCCGAAAAGGCGCTCGGGGCGGCATTGGAGGAGGAAAAGGAGGAGGAGGAAAGAAGAAGAAGAAAAGCGTGAAAACGTTGAAGAATAGCATGCTTTCGCTTGGAATAGGAAAGAAGAAAAAGAAGAAGAGAGGCAAAAGGACTATTTCGCAAGCAGCAATTGCCGAGCAGGTGAAGATTCCCGCCAACGAAGCTGAAGAACCGGCTGGATTGGCATCATTAGGCGCGTGCCCTTTACTTTCGCCGCTAATTTTAGGCAAAGGCGTTATTCCCGTCGCTACTCTCGAAGTGTGCACGGGGAAATACTGTCGCAGGAACGGTGCGTATGCCATTTCCGAGAGTCTGAAGAATGACTTGCCTTCGAATTGGCCGTGCGAAACATCGGCGGGGAAGTGCATTGGAGGAAAGTGCAAAAAAGGCGTGAACATCGCCGTCCAATCTTCATTGGGGTGTGAAAAGTTTGCTGGCATGGATCTCGCGACGGCGCGTTCTGTTTTCATACCGATGGCGTTACGAACAAATGAGATTAATGGCACAACCGACGAAGGTGAAGGAGCTATTCTAACTCCCGGAGAGGTGGCTTCACCTGCGGTGAATCGGTCTGTTGATAGCGATGCACCCTCTGGATACATGCCAAAGATACATTAGCTGCATCGCACATGCAATGTGTAATACTACTCGATTTTTCACGTTGTAAAGGCATGTCCACCGGAGTTTGTTTTTATTTTTTTGTTTTGGATTTCCCCCAAAAAAAGGCAAAGGCGTAATCAATCTACACACGCGTTCAAAATCACACGCTCTTTCTTTCTTTCTCTCTGTACGCGCGTAAACGTCACAAGAAAAGATAATAATGGCGAGTCATCGAGAGGAACAAAAGTTCCGGATGATGGAATTAGGCATAGACGACGGCGAAGGCGACAAGAGCAATAAAAACAATACTAAAAAAGAAGAGAATGAAAAGAACGCACACGACTTAGGAGACGAGGGAGAAAAAGCATCACCATCGTCGTCCTTCTCAGCGTTTTCCGAGAGTGGGAACTGTTCTGCCAACGCCATATACACGAGACTGCAATATTATTATCGGCAATCAGGCGCATCTGAGTATCCGTTGACAACTCTAGCCATTTTGACCGCCATTTTTTGGTTACTTGCATCGGGATTGAACTCCTTCTTCGTCGCTAGTGAAGATGGAAACGGAGTGATGAGAATGAGACCGGCAGACTTGCTCCCGAAAAGATTTCGGTTCGGCGAGAACGGAGTTCCCAAAACGCGAGGAACGCCGATTCGAATTATGCCTTCATCTGATTTTAGGCATTTCGACGAGTTGAAATCGTACATGCACCCCACAGAGTTAGTGGGATTAGGAATAGATACAGAAGGACACGTTTTGAAACAACGTCCTTTGCTCGAGCTTAATAAGAATAATCTGTTGGCGTTGAAAACGTCACCGCCACCACCGTTGGCGCCAGGAGAAGAAGAGAAGCAAGTGTATGATGTAGATTTACCGAAAGGGTTTTATCGATGGGATGAAGTGCACCAAAATATTTGGAGAAAAGCGAAGCAAAAGCACATCGAAGAACTTCGCGCAGAAGCGAGGATTGAGCAACACGCTCGAGCGAAAGCGTTCATAACGAACGACAAGGATTCGTCTGATTTAGACAAAGTGTTGCAAGAAGAAGCCGCAGAAAGAGCGAGAGCGCATTTACAAGACGTGCTGAAAGATCATTTGGTGAATTAGCTCTCTAGTTCTATTCTTTTTATTAATTAGCCGATATATTCTGCTGCTGAGATTGCGTTCCTTTGCATCGTCTAACATATCTAATGTTTCCATAGCCTTAACATTTTATCTTTTCCGCCGCTCGCGCCTTTCGTTCCTAGCGGCGACCAATCGCATGCAAAAATCTCATCCGAGTGGCCGGGCAAGTCGAGCTCGAGTTTCTTCAAACGCACGCTCCATACTTTTAACGTCGAGTCTTTGGATGCGGATAACACGAAGCGCGAATCCGCGCTCCAGGCTATTTGGTACACCGCGCCAACATGTCCTCGAAAAGTACACACGAAATCGCCAGTTTCACCATTCCATAATTTTACCGCTTTGTCAAACGACGCCGAGGCAAAATATTTACCGTCTGGGGAGAACATGACGTGATTAATCAATTGTACGTGTCCAGTCAATCGCTTCAAAGCCGTTTTCGATTGCGAAGGTTCCCAAAGAAACATAGTAAAATCGTCAGAACCGCTGATTAAACGTTCTGGTTTGTTTCTAGTCAATTTTTTGTATCGTTCGAGCGCACGTTCTTTCGCTTTTTCGAACGTCCCTTCTCGTTTCCCCGTTTCATCAAACGCGCCCGTTCTCAAGGCAAATTCTGACGATAATGCGAGCGTGTTTACCCAGTGCGCGTGTCCTTTCAACTGTCGAACAATTTTCCCGTCTTTGGCGTCCCAGGCATACACCGTTGTGTCTCTCGACGCCGTATAAATCAAGCCTTCCCCGCCCCATTTCACGGACGAGAGGGCTCTCGAGTGTGCGGAAAGTGAGAACAGAGGTATTTTCTTATTCACGTTCCATACTTTTGCCGACCCATCCGCAGAGGCGGAAACGAACCGAATGTCGTTTGATGTTTTCAACGCATGCATCGGCTCCCAGCTTAATCCTACAATGTGTTTCTTATGGCCTTTCAAAATCCCTCTGGATTCACCTGTGACTGGGTCCCAAAGCCGAACCATATTATCCATCCCTCCACTCCCTAATAATTGTGCGTCTGGCGACCATGCCACACATAAGACCCAATTCGTGTGTCCTTTACACGTCGTTTTCGGCGCCTCGCTTTCGTGGTTCCATAGACGCACGGTGGTATCGCCTGACCCGCTCGCTAAGTGCTTCCCGTCTGGAGAAAACGATACCGATAGTATAGCTTCGGCGTGACCTGGTATCGCGGATGAACTCCGGGTTACTGGTCTTACTCGAAACAGTGCCTGAGGGGCGTACACGATTTTCAAGACCTGTTCCATGCTCGCATTCACTTTCGCCAAGTGGTCCCCTAAATCCGTCGTTAACGTTTCGTCTTTTATGTAAAACTCGTACGGGAGTTTCTCCCCTTTCTCTTCCGTGTTATTCAATAAAGTGTTCAATAACTCTTCCAACTGTTTCGAGGTACAATCGTGCGGTAAATCCAGCTGAGGACCGGCGTTGTTCCCGTCCATATCTACCAGTTGTGCGATCACGTTTATTCTCGCGTGAGGGAGGAGTTTTTCATTTTCATTCGTGTCGTGCGCATTCCCTCTTCCTCCAGTTTTCGCGCGCTTCGTTGTCGGTAAAGACGACATGAGCGTTGAGTGTGATTCGGTGTATCGTTCCTCCTCTCCGTCTTATGCGCTCCTCGAGTGTGCCCTTTCTTCCTCTCTCTTCCTTTCTACAAGACACGCCGCCGCCGTCGGCGGTCGTTTTTGTTAAAGGGAGTGAGAGAAGACGCTAAACTCTAACTAAAAACTGCCGCCAAAAAAAAGTGCTTCGAGTCCTGTACGAGTAAAAAAACACCTCTTGCACCACCCCACACAATTAGTCCTTTGTGGACTAAGAAAAATGAGCAGCGATGCAGCCATCACCGACGATGCGCTAGAAGAGGAAGAGGGAGACTTCGGAGACTGGGTGGAAGACGAAGAGGAGATTTCGGAGCAACGGAAAACGAAGTGTTTATTTTCTAAAAGAGTGTATGCCAACGCGCACGAAGCGTTAACGAGAGCCGCCACTGATTTTGGATTTGATTTACGACGAGTCGTTTTGAACACAAACAACAATGCCGAGAACGAAACAACTTCGAATAGCATCACTAAAGATGGTAACGAAGATGATGAAAATGAATTGGAGTTTTACGACGTCATTAAAGTGATTAACTTTGTGCGTAAAATGGTTTTAGAAGAAACAGAAAACAAAGAAGAACAAGACGAGAAGGAATTGGCAAAACGAGTGATTGAAAGAGTCAACGACAGGGCATGGAAAGACGACGTGTATTTAATGCCCGTCGATGCGAGTGGGTCGGACCCTTTGACGTACGAGTGGGAATCGTATGTCTACGGCGTTGGTGATGGTGATGACGACGAAGAAGAAGCACCGGTAACGACAACGATGAACGATACAAAAGCAGACCAACAAAGGGGCACATCTCAAAATGAACAATCGGCATCGGCGTTGATGATATCATCGTTGCGAAGCGAGAATGAGACGCTGAAATTGAAAGTGTTTGAAATGATGCAAAAATTAGGCATGATTAGCGAAGAAGAGGAGAAGGAAAAGCTCGCACCAGTGGCAAACGTCGGGGCAAACGTCTTATCATCAGCACCGATGCACAATAACGATGATGACTACTCGAATAGAAGATATTTGAATCACATGGATAGAGAAACGAAAGAGAAGAAAAAAGAAGACGAGGTAGACGAGAAAGTGAGAGATTCAGACGATTCGTACTTCAACTCATACTCGTACTTTGAAATCCACAAAGATATGTTGAGCGATAAAGCACGGACGGGTGCATACAGAGATGCGCTTACCAAAAATCCAACTCTGATAAACGATGCAAATGTTCTCGACGTCGGTTGTGGTACGGGTATCTTATCCATGTTCGCCGCGCGAGACGGTGGCGCGAGAAACGTCGTCGGCGTCGATGGTTCATACAGAATTGCGGACGTTGCACGAATGAACGTCGGCGCTAACGGCTTACAAGATAAAATTGAAATCATCGAAGGAAAGCTCGAGGACATGGATTCTATACGCGGTGCACCGTTCGACGTCATCGTATCGGAATGGATGGGTTATGGGTTATTCTTCGAGTCCATGTTAGATACCGTGTTGTATGCCAGAGATAAGTATTTAAAACCGGACGGCGCATTGTTACCAGACGTGTGTTGCATTAAAATCGCTGGGTTCACGAAACTGGCTACGGTTGATTTTGATTTCTGGAACGACGTGTATGGATTTTCAATGAAAGAAGTTGCCGTTCAGCAGTTAGATCATGCATTGGCGACGGCTGTGGTGAAACACGTCGAGGGTGAACACATCGGAACGACGGAGACGGAAATTTTACGTCTCGATTTGTGCAAATGTTCGGTCAAAGATACCGAATTTAGTGCGGAATTCAAACTCGATGCGCTCGAAGATGCGACGAAAGATCAATCGCAAACGATTTATGGGATCGTCTTGTGGTTTGATACAGAATTTTCGAGCCGGTTCTGCCGAGAAAATCCTGTTGTTCTTTCCACGTCTCCGAAAGAACCGAAAACGCATTGGGTCCAAACTGCTTTACATTTTCCCGAGCCGCTCGTTTTAGACAACACCTCTGCGTCGGGTATTAAAGGACGCATTAGCATGGCGAAGAGTACAGAACACGTG
>Ga0208277_1001315_pt1 | contig 14499 bp, 15 predicted proteins | sample ETNtaG_5_FD_185782 | JGI IMG/M metagenome (GOLD analysis project Ga0208277, IMG submission 185782) | Marine microbial and viral communities from oxygen minimum zone, Eastern Pacific Ocean - ETNP201406SV205 (SPAdes) (version 2) | ecosystem: Environmental > Aquatic > Marine > Oceanic ...
TACGTTCACAATTAAGAATGCTCAGACCATACTTGACGGTGACTTAGATGTTAATGGTGGTGATCTACAGTCTAATTCACAGACTATCAATCTATTCACAAGAGCTGGTGCTGGTTCTGAAGTTAACTTTGCATCAAGAGCATCTGTATTAAACTTTGGTGGTGTTGCTGGTTCAACAACTATTAGAAACTCCTTAAAAGTTAATGGTGATGCAGACATCTATGGTGATACCACTATGCATGGTGGATCCAATAGTGGTACTGTTACAGTTCAAAGAGCAAAACTTGGTACATCTAAGGTTGCTCATGCTACTGGATCTCTAACTGATCTTAATGTTGACTTCTATAAGTTTGTTGATGATATTGATGGTGCAGAGACTGTTAGCAGTGTTAATAACTCAGATGGTACATTAACATTAGTACAAAACTACTTCATTGATGGTAACCAAGTTAAGTTCACTGATGTAAGTGGATTAACAGGTGTTAATACCAACGACATATATTATATTGTTGGTCAAAGTGGAAACAATGTTCAAGTTTCTACAACCGCTTCTGATACCGATAAGGTTTCTGTAACTGGTACACCTGGTGTTGCTGTTGCTTTAACATTAGATAAAACAAAGATTGATACTTCTGGTGCTGTTGGTGGTTCAACTACTACATGGACAAATAACTCTGCTGATGTAGATTATGAGTATCTACCACTTAATAACGTGGAAGGTATTAATATTGGTGATATTATTATTATCGGAACAGAATTAGTTGAGGTTGTCTCACCTGGTGCTGATAAGAATAACAGAAGAGTTAAGGTTTCTAGAGGTACAGATTGTACAACTGTAGCAATTCATAATGATAACACCGTTATTCGTAAGTTAGAGAAGTCACCAAGTGCAACATTCCTACTTGGACGTGTTCCACAGAACTCTACTACACCTACAATTAGTGCTATTAATCCAGTATCTAATTCACTTGAAGTTCCTATTGGCGAACTAGCATCAGGTGATGCAGTTAAGTTCACCAATACTGGAAGTATCGTTGGTGTTAATACTACAGCAACCTACTTCGTTGTAAAAGCAGTTAATGATACTGGTAATAGCATCACAAGGTTTGAGTTATCACTTGATCCTGGTGGTTCTACAGTTCCAATTAGCGGTACAGTTGGATCTGCTGTTCTTAACTTCAGTGATACATTACTATCACTTGCTGAGTTTGGTGGACAGTTCAATCAAAATGATTATCTAAGACTTAATCCATCTTCATCTTGTCCATCTGGTGAATTTGTACAGATTGTATCAGTTAACAATACTAACTCTGAGAAGTTTATTGTTAATGATGGTACTAATGCACTTAGATTCGTAATTGACTCTGTATATGGTGGTGTTACATCTAATGTTCTTGGCGATCAAGACTTTACGATGAACCTTTATGGTAATGCTGATACAAACTCTACTGATAACCAGTTTAGAATAGTCAATGGTGAGACACTACCTGCTACAAGACTAACAGTTGATAGCGATGGTAAGTTAACTATCGTTGGTGTTGGTACTGAAGCTGCTCCTAAAGCAATCATTAATAAGAATGGTGAGGAATGGTTATCTGGTAACCTTAGACTTAATAACAATAGTCAGGCAGGTTCTGTTGATTCTGCAGAAAACTCATTCTATGTTAATTCTGCTACAGGTAACACACTAGTTGGTGGTCTACTATCAATCAATGATGACTTTAAAGTCTACAGTGGTGCAACTGGAGTTCAATTCGGTGGTGCTTCTACTGCTACATTTGAAGTTGATGCACAGACTGGTGATACAAGAATCGGTACTTCTGGTTCTGCACTAGGAGATGGTGATTTAACAGTCAACGGTGGTCATGTTAACATTGTTAGCACATCTACTGCAACACCTGCTGTTACAGATTATGCACTGAACATCACTAACTTGGGTGTAAATGCTAATCGTAACTACAGAATCCGTCAGGATGCTGCTATTGATGCATTTGGTGTTACTAAGTTCTATAATAAGAATGGTGGTAGACATTGGACATATGTTACATCTACTGCTACACTAGAAAGTGGTAAGAACTATATGATTACCATTGCTGCTGATACTGTATTCACACTACCTGCTGATGCAGAGACTGGTGATATGATTAGATTCATTGAGGTTGGAGGTAACCTCTCTTATGATGCATCATTAATTATTCGTGCTCCTTTGAGTGTTAGAATTCAAGGTGATGCACAAGGAACAAATGCTGGTGGACTAAGTAGTGCATACGCTGGTGGTGAACTTATTGTTCAAACACGTAATGCTGGATTTGGTCTAGTATATGCTGGTTCCGAAGACAGTGAGGCAAATACAATACCGTCCACTTACCAAGGATGGTGGCTAGCGGAGATATAAACCGATGAAATATTACGAGTCTACTAGGAAAATGCAGGGAGCGTCCGTTGGGACAATACTCCCTTGGTCTGGTGATAGAGCATCAATACCTCAAGGGTGGTTGGAGTGTACTGGACAGACATTAGAAGGTATGGAATATCCTATTCTTGCTTCTGTTCTTGGTAATACCTATGGACCTACTGGTGGTCTTAATGGTAGAGCATATGGTTCATACATTAGTGGTGATGTCTTTAGATTACCTAACTTAAATGGTAGGGTTCTTGCTGATTATGAACCATCATATGTGAGCTCAGCAGCACAGTATGCTCATTTGCAGATGGGACAAACAGCTGAGAGTAATTCAGTTGGTGGATTGTCTATCACATCTGGTGAAATAGATGACTTAAGAGCAAGTACAACATATACTTTCGGACCTTTAACTGCTGATGATAGTACTGGTAGTGGTTTGACTATTGTACTTGACGTTGATAGTACTGGTAGAGCTGCTGTTACATCTATTACTGATGGTGGAACAGGATATGCAATAAATGATACTATAACTATACAAGCAGTGGATTTACCATCAGGTGTGACACCTCTTGTATTGAAAGTTGAATGGATTCTTCCCTCTGTTAATGATGTATTAATACCACAGGGAGGAACACAACTAATATCAGGTGATGGTAGTGGTGTTAGTCCAGCAACATCAATGAATGCACCTGCTGACGTTAATTTTACAGTATCTGATTCTGGTAATTTAACAGGACAGATTAAAGGATTTACAGTTAACCCACCATCATATTTCAAGACATTCTATGTGATACCTAGAAAACTTAGTAAGGATCACATGCCTAGTCATAGACATTCTAATCCAGCTAACCTATCTGGATATCCTACTGCATTACTTGAAGGTGAAGCAGTTGAAGGATTTGAGTGTCCAACTGCTCTAGGATGCTGTGAAGGTAATGATAAAGAAGCACAGATATTACCAGGTGGAGATGCCTTCTCAGTTGGTAGTAATCCTGGTGGATATGGTTATGTAACAAGATATAGTCAGGGTGTTACATTAGTTGATATGTCTCAACCTAGGCTATCAAATGCAAACTATGTTGGATCTACTGGTCAGGCATATTCTGCACCACAACCTGTATGGGCAGGTCCGATACCTAGACCTATAGGTGCAACTTATGATGGTACTGTTGCTGGATCACATACCAACCCAGTAATGTCTAGTCATACTGATTATGGTAGATATACATCTTTGAAAAACTGGTATTCATATAATGGTACTGCTGGTATGATAGGTCAGCAAACTGCTGCAGATGCTATTGCTACTAATTTATTTGATGCTCAAGATGCTAGTACATCCAAGACATTTGGTACTACTTTGGATCATAATAATGAATACCACCAAAATCAGGGAATGCACTCACACTATACATTTGAAGTGACTATGAATCCTGGATATTTGAAGTGTCCAACTATCGTACCAGTAGATGATATTAAGATATCAAGTTCTCTGTCTGGTACTGCAAATACTGTAGCAGCACAGAATATTCCATCAGCACTAAATATTAATGTTGATATGAAAACTCCTTCGTTGAGTATGATGTATCTGATCAGGGCATTCTAAATGAAGCATTATCAAAAGGAAAAAGCAAAATTAGGTAATGCACCAGGTACTATAATTAACTGGTCTAGTACTGTTGTCGATCCAGATCCAAACACTGTTGCAAATAAGACAGATTTACCAGCAGGTTATTTAAAGTGTGATGGAGCTGTTTATAGTTCAGATTTATATCCAAGGTTAGCAGAAATACTTGGGACAGGTTCTGGTAGTATATACAAGAAAGAGAATACAACATTAAATGATAATCAATTTCAAGTTCCTGATCTAGGTTCAAAACATATTCAAGCATCTGCCTCTGGTAATGTAGGTATTACTAATGATGCAACGGTAATAAGTGGTACTGGTGCTAATTCTAGTGTAGTTAAGAAGGCTGGTGTTGGTGTAAATATTAATTCTAATGTTGGTGATACTGCTCAAGTTTCATTTAACGGTGTATTTACTGTACCACAACAGAACTTTGCATTAAATGGTAATATAGGATGGACTATCCCAACTCAAACTGAGGCTGAAAGTGTAGACTCTGGTGATTTTGGACCTCACATGCATCATACTACTATAAATTATGTTGCAGTTAAAGATCATCCAGCTTATCCAAATCTCTCTAGACCATCATATTTAAGAGCACAAGACTATAGTTATACAGCTAGTTTAAATGTAAGTGAATGTAATGCTAGAGCACAAGAATATTATCAGACAAAGAATAGTATTGGTGGATTAGGTAACTGTGCATGGAGATGTACTGATTGGAACAAGTATTTCATGGGATGGGCAGATGCTAGTGGTGCAAACTCTACTGTAACTGCATTACCATCATTATGGAATCCTAATAATGTATCAGTAAATGATTACACTGCTACATCATGGCCAAATGTAACTACTATTAACTTAGGTGAAGCATGGGCATATGATACTAGAACTGGTGATGAAGGAAACCAAGTTGAATATCCTGCTGCTAAGAATACTGTTGATGCTAGTGAATCACCACCAGGATCTGAGACAACAGATTATACATTACATACTCATAGAATACAACGTGAGTATGGTAATACTCAGTATGAAGCCACTACTAATGTACAAACTGTGAGACCTGATGGATTAACCGCAGAGGTTAATCTAAGGACAAGCACTGTTATTAAATTTGATGATGTTGTCTCACCATATATTGTTCTCGAATATCTAATTAAGTTCTAATGCCTATTTTCGCTAACAAAAGAGATCAGGGTTTATATAACCACCATTACTCTGACTTATCAGCAGACATGGGAGCTCCCATTGGGTCAATTATTGCTGTGTATGTAGATGCTCACAGTACATCAAATGTTATTGATAAAGATAAGGTAGCATATAATTATCCTGGTTATGTTTATTGTGAAGGACAAGACTTAAATATATCTGATTTCCCATTATTATATGAGGTTTTGGGTAATAAGTATGGCGGTGATGCTAATGTAAACATAAAGAATTGGAATGGTTCAAAGACAGGTAGAGCAGGTCATACAGCAGGAAGCACTGACCTAGGTACATTTAAAGTACCTGATCTAAGAATGAAAAGAATTAATGGACCAGGTGGTATAGATGGACCTGGTTCAATAACACCTGACGATGCTGCTATGGAAGTAGGAGATGTAGGTGGTGAGTGGTATATATCTAGAGCAAGACAGTTAAAGGAGTATAGTTTTGGTAGTGCTAGGGTCAGTGGTTATGATAGTGTAACAGCATTTATTACTGGATCATTAACAGGTCAAGCCACTTTAACAATTGGACCTTTAGAAGAGAAAACTTTATCAGGTCCACCACCACATAACCATACAGTTCTTACTAGTGGACATGACCAGAGACAAACTATGGAATCTGGTTCAACTTCAAACTATGATAACCAGAAAGGATATGAAACTGGTTATGGTGCTATTCTTGACTATGATCCAGAAAGAGGTACAGCAGCATCACATACACATTGGTTGGCGTTAGAAAGACCAGTAAAGAGTGGTAGTGATTCAGCATTGGATACACCGAAGGATATGTATTCATATGATATAGCAGCTAAGTATGCTCATGAGAATGCTGCTGAAACACCAACTGATGCTGAAGGTCAGGCAGAATTTACTACAACTGTAGGTGTTGATAAGTATGATACGTGGATTGTTCCCTCTGGAGTCACAGAAATATCAGTACTTTGTATTGGTGGTGGTGCTGGTGGAGGTGGAGGTAACCTTGGTGGAGGTGGTGGAGCCTTAGCATGGATCAGTGGTATGAGTGTTACACCAGGGACACAGTATAATTTAAAAGTTGGTAAAGGTGGTGTAGGTGATACTGGTGCAATAATAGGTACTGGAAGAAATGGAGGAACATCTTACTTTAACAACTACTCAACATGTGCTGCTGGAGGTGGTGGTGTAGGAAGACCAGGATCTCATTTAGGTGGACTTGCTGACTCAACAACATGGCAAGGTGGTACTGCTGGTGGTGGTGGTATGGGAGGCGATTCTACCACATATGGTGGTGGCGGTGGTGCAGCTGGCTATGCTGGTAACGGTGGAGGTGGAACATCAAAAAATGCTCCATCTGGATCTGGTGGTGCTGGAGCTGGTGGTGACTACAACCTTGCTGGTGGTGTGAATGGTGGTGCTGGTGGCGGTGGTACAGGTAAGTTAGGAATTGGCTCTGATGGTATTGGTGGTAATGCTGTTACTTCTACTTACAGTGTAGTATCTGGAGGTCAGGCAGGTTCAGGTGGTTTGAATGGTGAGAATACAGCATCACCACAAGCACGTACAAAGAACTGGGTCGCAGTAAATTCTGGTAATATATCATCTGGTAGTGCTGCTGTATGGACAGCATTTCTGTTAGATTATGCAATATACCCTGCTGTTCAAGCTATGGGTACTGTTGATCCTTACCTAGGACAAGCACAAGTAGGTGGTGCTGTGTTAGATGTACCTGCTGCTGGATATAATAGTATTACTGTAGAAATGGCTTGTGATAATCAAGGTATTATGAGTTGGTTAGCACCTAATGGTAGTACATTAATGACACAATCATTTAATTCAGTATCTACACCAACACCTAGTACACCATCAACATCTGTTACATTAACAGGTCTTACAGAAGGACCACATATTATAACATTTCAGGTAACCAATATTTCTACTCCTGGTAATGATACATGGGCAGATAACCCTGCTGGTATTGGTTGGACGATAACAGACAATAGTAATGGTAGTATTATAATGAATTCTAGAACAGAATGTACTGGTGGTAGTACAGTATATAATGATGCATTTGGTGGTGATGGTCAAGGATATGGTGCTGGAGGTGGTGCAAACTATCATCACTCATCTAGTGCAGTAGCATCTGATCCTGGTGATGGTGGACCTGGAATTGTAAGAATTATATGGGGTTCTGGTAGATCATTCCCTAGTGCTGCTGGTGATACATCTAACACAGATTATTCTGGTGGTGGTACTAGTGATGCTTATGTACAAGATGGACCAGCTGGTAACCAAAATATCTTTGGTATTCATAAGTGGAATGATGGTAAAGCTAATGATAATGGTAAGACTGTTAACTTTATCTCACAGGATAACATGAGCGTTGATCCTTCTGGTGCTGGTATCTCAATGAATGAGGGTACTCTTACTATGACTGGTGCTGAGTCAATAAGTGTTGCTCCTGCAATAGTACCTAGACAAGCAGTGCCTCTTGTGTTAAAATACTTTAGGGTTAAATATTTGATAAAAGCTTATTGATTAAATTATGTCTATAACTGGAACAGGTGCGTCCAACTACATGGAGATGGTCACGCCTATTATACCTGTCAATATGATGGGTGAGAAAGCTGAGTTCGATGATTTCATTGCTGTTTGGCCAAATTTTGTACCATCTGCATTCTGTAATGATCTTATTCATTTCTTTGAGAGATGGGAAGAGGGTGCAGTTCAAAGAAATATGGAGAAGGATCTTAAACCGTTGAATCCATTTGCTGCTGAAGCAAATGCAATGGTAGGTGCTGATCAGTTTCAGGATAAGCAATTGGGAAGAAAAGACTATGCTCTCATGCTAGACAATATGGATAGTATGTTGAATGCACGTGTTAATCAATATCTACAAGCATGTCTTAATCATTATTGTACTGAATACTCTGCACTAGCTAAAGTACCTCTTACATCATGGACTTCAAAGATGCAGAAGACACCTGAAGGTGGTGGTTATCATGTATTTCATCATGAGAATGGTTCATGGAATGAACAGAATAGAGATTTAGTGTGGACAATATATCTCAATGAAGATTTTGAAGGAGGAGAGACAGAGTTTTTCTATCAAAAGAGAAGGATTAAACCCACCACAGGAACAGTTTGTATATTTCCTGGTTCATTTACTCATACTCATAAGGGCAATCTAGTACTTAAACGAACTAAATACATAGTAACAGGATGGTTCTATCAACAACCAGTGTAAAATGGAATTAAACAATAACACATTAATTATTGACGGTGCTACCCATCGTGTAACAAGAGGTGGTAATACTCAAACCATATCTGATACCAGTTGGGATGCTTATTTTGTACCAGTATTATATCCTTTGTGGAGTGCTGATAGAGATAAGTTAGTAAAGTTTGAATATAGTAATGGTTCATCAGAGACATGGAAATGTGATAAGCAGAAGTATGTACGTAATCATACTACTGGACAGTATTATTGGAAAGACTATCAGTTTACAGAACCAACCATTGAGAATGTAAGAGATATGGTTACTGCTGCAAGAGAGGCATTTGATGCATCTCTATCAGTAGTAGAGACAGATGTTAATGGTATAGTAACTAAGATAATAGAGAAAGAGAAAGGTTTATCATTAACTAGGATTAAAATCTGGAGAGATTTTCTATTGCATACATCTGACTGGACAATGTTAGAGGATGCACCTGTTACTGCTGATGAGAAAACAGACTGGAAGACATGGAGACAGAAGATACGTGAGTTACCTGATCAATTTGAGGTTGCTGGTACTAATCTAGTTCAGAGTATCAAGATACCTATTGATCCAAAGGTTTACAAAAACAACTTCTTGCCTTATAATAGTGGAGTTGCTTACTTATCTACTGACGAACAGTACTGTGATTTCCCTGGTACACCAGATGCCGAGAGAAAAATGGATTCAGCAATGTTAGATTATATTAGAGTAGCAGTTAGAATTAAAGCACCTACTTCAAAGGGATTTAATTTAAACATACCTGGTGTATCACATATGTCTGATCCTATTGATGGGTTAATCAAACAGATAGAACTAGAACAAGCAATAGTTGACCAAATGAAAGGAAGCTAGTGATACGAAGAATGAAGTGGTTGTCTGATGTTGTCTGTGATAACATTAGCAATTTATATGATTGTAAAGAATTTCGTGATGGTAAGGCTACTGGTAGTCCTAATAGGTTTATTAAACGTAACCAAGAACTGATCGATGATGATGGAGCAGCATCTAAACTGTTCCAAGATCAATGGTGGAATTCTGAATTTGCTAAGCTCATCATGGTGAGAGCAATAACAGTACCAATGTTCGTCAAGTATGTTGCTGACGAGAAGGATCCATTCAACCAAGAGGTTGGTGGATTTTATAATTGGCATAATGATTTACCTATCATGGGCAGAGCAGATGGTACTTCGATAAGATCAGACTATGTTATGGTAACTGCTATTAATGACTGTACTGAGTATGAAGGTGGTGGATTGATGGTTAGATATGGTACTGAAACATATGAGTTTAGATTACAAAAAGGTGAATCTATATTCTTTGATCCAAATCTATGGCATTCAGTTAATCCTGTAACCAAAGGTGAACGTAGAGTATCAGTCATGTGGGTTGAGACATTAGTACAAGATGAGTATATACGTGAGTTAATATATGATTATGAAGATATGATTACTAATGTACTAGCATCATTGGATCCAAAGAAATGGAAACCAGACATCGATCCTGCTACATATCTTAACTCTGTTAAATATAAGTTGATGAGGAAATTTGCAGACACATACAGGAATAAGTAACAATGGACTATAAAGCATTAAAAGATACACTATCTGCCTATGCTAAGGCATCAGGTAAATCATTTATCTGGCATGATGGTCAGAAGATGAGAGCACTAGAGAGTGCTAGTGATGTAACTAAGATTAATACTGTGTGGACATGGTATAAAGATTTCATGCCTGACGCAGTGTGGGAAAATTTTAAAGTATCTACTTATGGTACATATCATTACAATGATAAGATAACAGCACAATCAGATGCAGAGGACTGGTTCCCTAAGTCTAGTCTATGTCCAGATGCAGATCATTACATATATGCATGTGTATTTGATTCTAATGGTGTTCTTGCTTGGGAAAACGTGGGTTAAGATCGACACCTTTAGGTGCTTCTTGAGTTACCATCCATGACTTACCCTTCTGGTTAAATCCATGATATTGTAGTGCTAATTCCTCACCCTCAAGAACAATGGTTGTGAAACCATGTGGTATTAAGAACTCTAGCTTATCCTTGATTGGTAGTATATCAACAGTCCCTTCTGATATTTTATAAGGTAGATTGTATTCTATACATTCAGGTGCATAAGGTTTCTCACCTTTCCAACAGTTATACATGAGTGTTACTCGTGTCTCACCCTCTGGAAAGTCACCATAATCACGAACAACACCGTGAAAGTATGGTAGTGACCATGATATATGTTTTCCCATCTTAGGTGCAGACCACATAGTCCACATATTATCACCAGTTATATAACATCCATCATTAGTAGGTATAGTCCAGTCGTGATAACGATCAATCAACACAGTTGGTTGACCATAGTCAGATAGATATGTTACACTACAAAATGGAGCAGATATATATCCTTCTTTCTTTCTGTGACGACCAAGGTCAGCATCAATATGAAATGGCCATGCACTTGACTTATTCTTATGAGTTCTGATCCACCACTCAGCACCAATATAACTTTCAAATGTATTGTGCTGTCTTGATGACTTGAATATAAATTCTTCTATTATATTTTGTGGTGGTCTATTAAAACTATACCACCAAGTCTTTTGTTCTAATGGATCATGTTCTTTAATATTATCAGCTTCAGTTCTTAGTTTGATCGCACTATCTTCTGTTAGATAGCTACCATATGATTCAATAGACATGAGTAATTATCAAATACATCCTTTTTTCCCTACAGTTATTTACCAATGTAAGATGACTCGTTGGGAAGAGTTGTTGAAGCACAAGAAAGAATATCATTTCGATCCTCATGAACCAATGGAGGGATCATATCCTTCAACTGGTGAGACCAGAGATAAATGTCTGATGCATCATGATGCTGAGTTAGAACCATTCTTTAATGACTTAACAAATAATATTATACAATGCTTAGAACAAGCAAGTATTAACACTGATAAGATTATACCATATATTATGAAGTCATGGTGTACCATGTTAGATTATAGTGATGATATGAGAGAACATACTCATGCATGTGCTGATCTATCATTCATATACTATGTTGATCCACCACGTGATTCATTCATAACATTTGGTAACCCTAATAAGAATCTCAACAAGTATTTTGATGGTGTATATGACCCAAGGAGTCCAAGGAGGAGTCTAAAGAGGGAGTCTAACTTCATCAATACACAGTATCAAACCTTAGAGGTATCTAAAGGTGATTTGCTTCTGTTCCCATCGACACTACCACACTACGTTAAGAGTTGTGAGGGTAAGGGAACATACTTGCGTTCAGTCGCTGGTGATGTTAAACTGATGCTTAACCCAGAATATACTGACCTTGATACAGGACTCATACACTATAGCCACTGGAGGTCATTTGGTTGAGTCAGTGTGCAGTTCAACAAACTGGCACACTCATCCAACACAGACCCCTGAGACCTGTTATATTAGATCTGTTGAGAGGTTCCCGACTAGTCTGACTTAGAAGCAGACACATGACCGTTGGGGTAATTCACCACACACACGCCCTCTAACTGCTGCATGTCCCTTTGATGGTTTCAGACATGGAGGCGATAGGAAACCATCACCTTATACTATACTATACACGCACATGTCTGTAGAATCCGTTCTTACTGATCTTGAGTATTCAATTGATTACCTTGGTTGTGATGATGAGCAATCAGGTGAAGTTTTTGCAGCAGCAGAGTCATTAGGTGTCTCACCTAGATACTTTGTTGAAGAGTTCATTGTTACTGGTGATGCAGATGTCCACAATCAGGACTATCTCTCAGTAGATACATTCAACGCTGTTCATGGTATTTACTTTGAGGAGGAGTGATGCAACCATCAGAGTCCTATGAAAAGTGGGATCGTGCAAAGACTCTCATGTTAGAGTCTTTGTACAAACCTGATGATAGACTAAGAGGTTGTGCTCATAACCAGAAATGTTTTTATGAGCTGATGGAAATTAAAGATCAGGTTATTGAGATGGTAGAGAGAATGCAAAATCCACGTAAGTATGTGGATGATACATATGATAAGATCCCATCAAGATACTAATGGAAGAAGAATTAAAGTTTGAAGTCATTCTTGATGAGGATGACTTCAATTGCTTGTATGAACTTGCACAGACCAGAGATGACCTGAGACACCTCTTAGTGCCTCTAGAAGGGGCAGAACTGAAGGTATCTTATAAAGAGTACCTGAGAGAGGTTGACGAAGGCGAGGCGATGAGTTATAATGAATTTATAGACTGGACTAAAGATCCAGACTCTCACATATTACCAGATGGTTGTCATGAAATCTGAATCAGTTGTTACAATGCTTGAGGTGAACACTCAAGAACTATATTATTTGCAGTCATTAATGATGCAAGCACCTGACCCTGAAATTGATGGTCTTGATTGTTCTGATCTATATGCTAGGTTAGACCAGACAAGAGCCAATGCAACAAGAGAACTTGAAACATTTATACCTGGATTTCACGACTGATGTATGATAACGAAACATTCATAAGAGAATATAATAATGTATTGGAACCAAAAGTTCTTGATGAACTTCTAAGGATATCCACATCATTATCACAGAGGGTAAGAAGACCTGATGTTAAGAATAAATCTAATCCATTAGCACATATTGATGGTAGAGATGGATTGCATCAAAGAAACAATGGTACTGTAAATGATAAACAAATAATAGTAGAAGCATTTTGGCCTTACATAGCAGCAGATGTATCTGACGCTATATTTACTAAAATGTTAAGTCCATATCTAGAGGAGTTCTATCTACTCAAAGATATAGATGCTGACTGGATGAATGGTATCACATTATTACAGAAGACAGAACCTTGTGCTGGTTATCATAAATTTCATACAGAGTCTACTGGATATCATAACTCATGCAAGAACTTAGCTTGGATGATATATCTTAATGATATTGAAGAGGGAGGAGAAACAGAATTCCCTATGCAACGTACTAGGGTAAAACCTAAAGAGAATAAAGGTGTGTTGTGGCCAGCAGGTGTAACACATTTTCATAGAGGTAATCCACCTTATGATAAAGAGAAAATTATACTAACTGGATGGTTAGCAACAGCAGGTGATATTGAAACATATCGTATGTCCCATAAAAGAGGTGATCCAGGTCATCTTCATCAAAGAACAGTGGAGTTGTAATGTATCAAGCACTACCTGAATTCATTAAAGTTAAAGACAGTCCAGTAGCAGGTCAAGGATTATTTGCTACTAATGATATACCTGAAGGTGTTGACCTAGGTATATCACATGTTGTTGTGGATGAATCTATTATGAGAACACCTCTTGGTGGTTTTGTTAATCATAGTGAGACACCCAACTGTGTTAAGATCGAAGAAGATCAAGAGTGGGGTAAGATATATTACATGAGAACTATCAAAGAGATCAAGAGTGGACAAGAACTATTCTTGAAGTATACATTCTACAGTGTGATATGAGAAATACTGTATTATTTGGTGATTGTAGAGACACACTGAAGACATTACATGGTCACATTACCACTGGTATTGCTGAGAGACCACGTATGTGTGTTACATCACCACCGTACTATGGTCTAAGAGACTATGGTGGTGAAGATAACCAGATAGGTCAAGAACAATCACCAGAAGAATATGTTCAAGAAATGGTCAAGGTATTTCGATCAGTACGTGATGTACTGACTGATGATGGTACACTGTGGTTAAACATTGGTGATTCATATTATAATTACAGGAAGGATGGATGTATACCTAAGCAGTCTGTTGCAAAGAATAGACAAGACTTACCTGTAACAACACCACGTAGATCCAATAAGCTTGTAGGATATAAAGATAAGGATCTAATTGGTATACCTTGGATGCTTGCATTTGCATTACGTGCTGATGGATGGTATCTAAGACAAGATATAATATGGCACAAACCTAATCCAATGCCTGAGTCAGTCAAGGATAGGTGTACTAAATCACATGAGTACATATTTCTATTGAGTAAGAGTAAATATTATTATTAT
>Ga0208277_1001319_pt1 | contig 14480 bp, 6 predicted proteins | sample ETNtaG_5_FD_185782 | JGI IMG/M metagenome (GOLD analysis project Ga0208277, IMG submission 185782) | Marine microbial and viral communities from oxygen minimum zone, Eastern Pacific Ocean - ETNP201406SV205 (SPAdes) (version 2) | ecosystem: Environmental > Aquatic > Marine > Oceanic ...
GATGGCAGAGAAATTTTATTGAATTTGCCATTATTATTTATATAAATAGCTGATTCGAGTGTTTTTATATCTAACACAGTAGATTTATTTAACAGATCTGTATTAAAAATTTCATCTATTGAAGCATCAGAGTAATCCTTATAGTAAAAAAGTTGCTTTTTAAGACTAGGCATTTGATTGATCAAATCATCTTTATCTAAAATTGGGAAATAGGAATTTCCAATTTTCTCACAAAGTATTTGCTCATAAAAACCATTTTTGTCAAAGTCATTTATATAGAGTTTCATATTTGGAGAAAAGAAATTATTTGTTCCAAGATTCCCAGCCAAAATATCCATATCTCCATCCTTATCAACATCTATTATATTTATTTTATTCCACATGCCATTTGAGTTAGAAAGACCAAATTCCTTTGTGTAATCTTTTAAAACTCCATTTTTATTTATAAATATTTTTATCGGCATCCATTCTCCTGCAACAATTAGGTCAGGAAATTTATCATTGTTAAGATTTGTCCAACTTGCTGATTTTATCAATCCTAATTCCTTTAGGGCTTTTTGTTCAACTTTAACAAATTTATTTCCTCCCTTATTTTCAAAAAGGTGTCCAGACACCGGGATTCCATATAGATCAGGATTAAATCTTTCTCCAATAAATAAATCAACTAAACCATCATTATTATAATCATCAATTGCAACTGCCCCAGTTGAGATAGGGTTTTCAAATTCAAAAGAGTTTGTAGATAAAACAAATTTTCCTTCCCCATCATTAATGTAGAGACGATCATTTAAATTCTGATTATACACAGAAAATGCCTTTCCTCCAGATCCGACATACAAATCTAAATCTCCATCATTATCACTATCAAAAAATTCAGCGATAACATCCTCTGCTGCTGAATTTTTTGAAAATGGGTCAATTATTTTTTCATATTGATTATCTATTGATATAAAAATTGCTGAGCTTTTTCCTTTGGCTCCTCCTATAAAAAAATCAATGATTCCATCATTATTTATATCTCCACTGGCCAAAGCAGGCCCTTCATTACTATACATCTGTGTTAAAAGACGCTCTTTATTAAAGTCTATGAATTTATTTTCATTGTGCTTGAAATTAAATAATTCGATTTCATTTAGTTTTAGGTTTAAATCTGAATAATTTGCCATGTCAAAATATTCATACTTACTTTCCTCTTGCTTTATTTTATGTGTTTTATTGGCTTCTAAATTTGTGTAATAAGAAACTTTGTTATTTGGCCAGTAAATAATTGCTGAATCAATTTCTTTTACATTACCAACCCCGAAATGTAATCTGTTGGGAATTGAGGATTGAAAACCTCTTGATGGAAAATTTTCAATCATGCTTTGTTTATTATTGGCATATTTTATAATAATTTTTGACCCGACAGCATTTTTATTTTTTTCTTTTCCAATTAACTCAAATGAGATGCTTTTATTTTCATCAATATTACTATTGTTTTTATATACTAAAGCAGGCATGTTCACATTGTTTATAACAATGTCTAGATCTCCGTCGTTGTCTAGATCTCCATAGGACATTCCATTACTAAAAGTGGGTAGGTCAAAACCCCAAGGATCAGAAAAATCAGTAAAATTAAATTCCCCATTGTTTTTATAGGCAATATTTTTTATCGCTTTAGATGGCATTATATCTATCAACTTTTTGACTACTTCTTCTTCTGTTTTTATCATATTCCTGATCCTTTCTGTATTAGCCATGTAAGCTAGATAATCACGATCTAACAAATCTTTATAGATTCCATTTGCAATGAAAACATCTCTTAGCCCATCATTGTCCATGTCAAAGATCATAGATGCCCAGCTCCAGTCAGTTGCAGAAACGCCGGAGTATCTTCCGATTTCTAAAAACCCACTTGGCCCGTAATTTCTTTGCAGAACATTTCTTGGAAATTGGTGATAATACCCTCTTGAGTTAGCAAGTGAATATTTATCCCATGACTCATATATAGCCTTTGTTTTTTTTCTTTTCAAAGATTTTGGAAGCATTTCAGTTACAATTAGATCTGTTAAAAGGTCGTTGTCTAAATCTGATGAATCTGCACCCATAGAGCCTAAAGAGAGGGATTGAAAAAAATTCTCAGACTCTTCTGAAAATGTACCATCTTGATTATTGACATATAAATAATCTTTCTCAAAAAAATCATTGGATATAAAAAGATCTGTCCATCCATCATTATTATAATCACTAAGAGTTATTCCAAGACCAAATCCAATTTTACTTGAATAAATTCCAGAACTTTGGGTTACATCAACAAATTTCCCATCTCTATTTTCTAATAATTTGTTTCCCTGACCTTCTGGATCTGCAATTTCTCTCTGATCCTTAATAAGGTCATATCCTCCAATGGATCTAATCGAATTATTTAGAATATAACAGTCTAAATCTCCGTCTTTATCATAATCAAAAAAAGCTGCATGGACTGAGAGACCTAAAATATCTAAATTATACTTTTTTGACTCTTCACTAAAAGTTAGATCACCATTATTAATAAATAGTTCATTGTGCCTATTTTCTCCTCCTGGGGCACCAGATTTACAAACGTATAGATCTAGTAAACCATCTCCATTAATATCTGCAAAAGTTGCGCCTGTTGACCAAACATTTGGACATGCTAGCCCAGAAACTTTTGTTATGTCTTCAAATTGAAAATTACCTTTATTTAAAAACATTTTATTGTCAACAATATTTCCTGTAAGATAAATATCTATTAGGCCATCGTTATTTATGTCCCCAAGAGCAACCCCTCCGCCATTGTAAAAATTTCTGTAGGTATAGGGATTAAATTCTTCAGTATACTCTAGTTTATTTTCAAATATTACTCCAGATGAATCACTCTCTAAACTAAAAAGCTTTGAATTATCGCATGAATTAAATAAGAGAAATATTATGACAAGAGTTATATAAGTTTTTATCCTTTTCACTGGGATCAAAATTAAAGATAAAAGAATAAAAAAAGGCTTTCTAAGATAGAAAGCCTTTTTTAAATGATTTAAACGAAATCAGATTTAGTATCCAGGGTTTTGATTTAGACCCTCTTGAATTCTGTCAAATGGTATAGGGAAAATAGTCTTATTCCCATCCGAGGCAGGTTTTTCCCACCAAGTATCACCATATTTACCGAATCTAATTAAATCCGTTCTTCTAACTGCTTCAGAGAACATTTCTTTACCTCTTTCAGCTAAAAATGTATCAGCATCCATTGCAGCTAAAGCACCCATTCCGACTCTTGCTCTAAGAGCATTAACGTCAGGAAGAGCTAAGCTCCAATCACCAGCAGCTCTAGCAATAGCTTCGGCTCTGATTAGATGAACTTGACCTAGACGAATTAATGTAAAGTCATTATCCATGTCAGGTCGTCCAAACTGAGAGTAACTAAATTTACCAGGTCTTGCACCACATTCTCTACAACCATCTGGATAGATTTCATTAATGAAAGGAGTGTAAACAAGAAGTGGGTCTCCATCATCTGTTGCGTAATCCAACAGTGCATTTCCACCAAAGTCTAGTTGCTCTCCTTCAATAAAGCTCCATTGCTGTCTATTATCCCCATTAAATGAATTATAAAATGCTTCAAGCGTTGAATAACCATTCCATGGCTGAGCATCAAAATTCCAAGTCAACTGACTAGAATAGTGAAGCGCCATCATAGCAAGGTTAAATCCACCAGCAGTTGCAGCGTCATATTTAACTGTCCAAATATGCTCAACGTTTCCTTGATTGTTAGGAGCAAAAACATGAGGGAATCCCTCTAGTTCAGCAGGATCTGATGCTACATCTGGTCGTTTTCCAGGATTTACACCTTTACATCCAGCAGCACAAAGAGAATATCCACCATTGTCTATAATGTACTGAGCAGCATTTGCAGCTTCAGTATAGTGAGGGGTTCCATCTAAGGCACCAGGTGTACTTTCTAGATAAACTTCAGCACCTAAATATAACTTAGAGATAATACCAAGTACGCCAAACTGATTTAGTCTGTATGCGTCTTTAGCAGTCCCAAGTGCTGTTGTAGTTAAATCAACACCATCACTAAGATCACTATCTCCAAGAGCAGCTAATAGTTCTGATTCAATAAAAGCAAAAGCTTCAGCTCTTGTTGATTGTGCAACAGAAGCACCAGGAGCAGTAGGTAACTGAATGTTACCATAAAGATCCATTAATCTCCAAAAGAAGTAAGCTCTTAAAGCTCTAATCTGAGCAGTTCCATTAGCATCTAATGAACCGCCAGCTAATAACTCATTACATGCGTTTACAGCACCATAATGAGAATTCCAGTTATTGTTAACACTAGGGTTAGTAGATTTATACTGGTGTTTGTGGAAGTCAATAAGCCATCCACCATCATACCAGTCACCACCTTTAGTAGTAACAACCATTTCGTCAGAAGTTAACTCCTGTGCAGAATACCAATTAGTATGGCCTCCCGTACCGGTGTTTCTTAGTTGTGAAAAAGCTCCCTCAAGGGCATCAGCTCCAGCACCACCACCTGAGTCAGTTGCAATACCTGCAACGGAAATGTTAGTAGTTATTACTCCACGTAACTCTTCCTCAAGATCTGTACAAGAAAAAGTTACTGCGAATAAACCTAAAATAAATAATGTATTATATAAATTTTTCATATCGAGTATGTATTAAAAGTTTAGTTTAAGACCTAGAGCAAATGATTTAGAAGCAAAATAATCTTGCCTTCTATCAATACCAGGAGCAAGCAATGCAGCTCCACCCTGAGCTACGTTACCTTCTTCAGCACCTCCAAGAGCATCAAAAAGCTCTGGTGCTGGATCTGTTCCAGTATATGAAGTCATAATGAAAGGACGTGTAGCACTAAATGATACTACCGCATCCTTAATTGCTTTGTCAGCACCGAAATCAATTCTTTTCGCTATTGTTAAATTATCAAGTAAAAAGAAATCTGCCTTTTCAACGTATAATGAACTGTACTGTGCAACTCCAAGACTAGGTTCTCTAAGAGATGTATTCATTTGGTTATATGAAGTTTGAGACGGAACATTTGGCTCATAAAATGCTCTAAAAGTATTTATAAGACTGTGTCCGAAAGCACCTCTAAAGAAAGCATTAATGCTCCAATCTCCAAAGGTAATCATATTACTCCATCCAAGTTCAAGGTCAGGATAAGCAGAGCCAACAACTCTACCATCATAGTCATCCTGTAAAACATTACCAGCGTCAGTGTTAAGTTCACCGTTACCTGTTACGTCTTCAAATATAGGACCTCCAGTTGCATTAACACCTGTAAAGACCGGCGCGTAGATTTGACCTAATGGCTCACCTACAACCACTCTAATCATTGTAACAGCATTTTGCCCAGGAGAACCTAAGTAACCATATTGAGCTCTGTCAATAGGAAATGCATCTAGAGTTACTTCATTACTTGAAAGAGCAACACCTGTGTTATACATCATGTTACCATTATTGATAACATCATATCCAACAGCTAACTCCCATCCTCTTGATGTTACCTCTCCAGCATTTTCCCATCTTCTGTCAACACCAAACTCAGCAACGTCAACTTGTCTGTCGATAATAAAGTCTGAGATGTTTCTACTATAAATATCTAAATCAACAGATAAGGGTCCTTTGTCAAATTCAATACCAAAGTTTGTTTCTGCTTTTTCTTCCCATTTTAAATCTGGGTTTGCAGCTCTCGCTAAAGAAGTTGCACCACCAGCAGAACCTCCACCAGCATAAACAAAGTTTCTAGCAGGAACCGATAGTCCGTTAGGACCAGGGATATTTCCTGTTGTAGCATAACCTAATCTAACTTTTAACTTGTCAAAACCAAGACCTAACATTGAGTTCACATCAGCACCAACTCCAAAAGCTGGGAAAGTACCCCACTTTTGATCAGCACCAAATTTAGATGAACCTTCTCTTCTTAAACTAGCATTGAAAAAGAGATTGCTAAACGACAGATTTACTCTACCAAACATTGCAATTAGCTTTTCATCAGGAGAAGCATAACTGTTTGCTTGAACGTAACCATCGTTAAGAAGGTCTTGAGAATTTTGTATTGCATCAGAATAATCTAGAGAGTTATCAGGGAAGTCCCCAAGCCCTACATACATTCCGTTAGCATTTATTTGATTGTAAGAATATCCTCCAGTAATTACCATTTGAGTTTCTCCCCAAGTTTTGTCTAGAGTTCCGAAAACTTCATAAACTTTGGTAGAAAGATCATATGTTCCATGGGAGGCAAAACCTCTTCTTGTAGGACTAACAGCATTTCCTTCGAAAAGTAAAGTTGTTGGTCGATACAATTGATCTTTTGAAGTAGTTCTTTGCTCAGCAGCACGAACTGTTATATCAAAAGAATCAGTTAGGTCATAATTAAGATTAACATTATAGTTAAAATCTGTTGAATTTCTAGTATTTCTAGTTTGCTCAATTATTGCAACAGGATTGTAACTTCTAAATAATCCAAGAGATTCAAAGTATCCACCGAACTGAGCTGCGTTAAACGCGAACGGAGAATCTGCACCATAAATCGGCGCTGTAGGGTTATAGAATTGAGCAAATTCAAAAGCTCTTTCATCACCTCTATCAGCATCTCTTTTAGTATAGGAAATGTTAAAATCTATTTTAAGTTTATCTTTCATAGCAGTAGTACTAATAGCTGCACGAGAGTTTAACTGCTTGTAGCCAGTATTGTTAAGGATACCCTCAACTTCTTTGACGTTTGCAGATACTCTATAAACAGTATTTCCACTACCTCCAGAAGCAGCAAAATTATGAATCTGAGTGCTTCCATTTCTTGTGATTGCATCTATCCAATCAGTTTCATTTCCAATGTTTGTTCCGCCATTAGCTAAAAACTCTGAAGCAGATAAAACTGGAATTTCTTGAGATATTGAAGAAACTGCATAGTTTCCACTATAGCTAACTTGCATTTCTCCAGCAGTTCCTTTCTTAGTTTCAACTAAAAGAACACCACTTGATCCTCGAGCACCATATATCGCAGCACCAGAACCATCTTTTAAGACAGTAACTGATTCGATGTCTTGAGGGTCAACATTAGCAAGTGTTGCTCCCGGGACACCGTCGATAACAACTAATGGAGATGTATTTGCTCCAAGAGTTGATAGTCCTCGAATTCTTATTGTTGGATTCTCATTAGGGTTTCCACCTGGCTTATAAATTGAAAGCCCAGCGACTTTACCTTGAAGAAGTTGGACCGCATCAGTGATAGGCCCTTGATTAAATTCTTCTGAGTCAACTTTAACAACGGCAGAGGTAATTTCTCTTTCACGTTGTGATCCATAACCAGTAACCACAACTTCTTCTAAAGCTTGATCGATGGCTAGGGTTACATTTACCTGATCCTGTCCTGAGACAGCAACTTCTTGGGAACTAAACCCAACAAATGATATTACAAGAATATCACCTGAACTAGCTGAAATGGTAAAATTACCATCAAAATCAGTACTTGTACCAGTATTGGTACCTTTAACTAGAACCGTAGCTCCAGGTAAGGGTCCGTCATCACTTGAAACATTACCGCTAATTTGTTGAGCGGATAAAACTCCAGATAAAAACAGACACAAAAAAAGATTAATTGTATTTTTCATTTAAATCATTTTTTTTGGTTCATTTAAAAATTATATTTTGATTATAGACATCATGTCTACCTTCAAAAAAAACAACCTAATTTACAAGTATTATACTAATAGGAGTTATATAGGGCGATAATTTGTTAAAAAAATGTTACGAAAACGATTTCGGAAAAATAATTTACCTTTGATCTAAATGTTTTTAATTTTTTGTCAAAAATAGTTTGTTATGAAAGTAATAAAACTTAAAGATATTGCAGAACGATTCAATGTTTCTGTATCTACTGTTTCAAAAGCAATAGCTGGATATACAGACATTAAAAAGGAAACAAAGAAAAAGATTTTGGAGTATGTAAAGAAGGTTAATTTTCGACCTAATTCAATAGCATCTTCTTTAAAGACAAAAAAAACAAAAACTATTGGTATTGTGATACCCAATATGCAAAATCTTTTTTTTACAAAAATCCTCGATAGTATTGTCAATTCTGCAATGATTGAAGGTTATAGAAGTATTTTGATGTGTTCAAATGAATCATTTGAAAAGGAAGTAGATTGCATTGATGAATTAATTAATAATAATGTAGAGGCCGTCTTTATTGCATTAAGTGATCGAACCACAGAATACTCTCACCTTCAGAAGATTAAGGATTCAGCAATAATTTTAATTCAATTCGATAAAATTTCTAAAATAATTCAAAGCTCAACAGTTACGACAAACAATATTGAATCAGCATATGAATTGACAGAAAGATTAATAAAATCAGGAAGAAGAAAAATTGCCCATTTAAGGGGGGGGTATATTTCTCAGGTTTCAATAGATAGATTCATTGGCTATCAAAGAGCATTAGAGAAAAATGAGATTGAATTTGATAAAAATTTAGTTATGATTAGCGAGAAGAGATCTTTTGAGGAGGTTGTATCAAAGATTCAAGAAATGATTGATAAAGGAATAGATTTTGATGCTGTTCTTGCAGTAGATGATAAAACTGCTATGGGGACCATAAAGTGTCTCTTAACTAATAAGATTAAAATACCTGAGCAAGTTGCTGTAGTTGGTTTTAGCAATGCTGCATATTCAAAATATTTAACCCCTTCACTTTCATCAATGGATCAATCAACAGATCTGTTTGGAACTGAGATTATAAGACTATTTCTTGAAGAGAAAAAAATGAAAAAATCTAGTTTAGATTATAATTTTTCTCATGTAAAAATTCCAACTCATTTTATCAAGCGAGAGTCTTTTTAAGTTTTTATTTTCATTTGTTCAATTTTGCTATGTAAATTTGAATTTTAAATAAATAAATGGGATTAAAAAAAATTTCAGCTCTTATAACTATTTGTTTTATTTGTTCATGTTCCTCAAACAAGAATTATGAAAATTTAATCAGTGACCCTGAAACATATAATGCGGTTGTAAAAAATTTAAGTGATGTTATTGTTTATGATATTTTCTCTCCTCCAGTAGCTTCAAGAGTATATCTTTATCCAAATATAGCTGCATATCAGATTTTACAAAAAGAAATGCCCGAAAAATATTTCCCCTTGGAAGGGCAAATAAGCGGTCTTGAAGCTATCCCTAGCCCTGGTGATTATGAAGAAAACATTAATTATAAGTTAGCAGCGATTCATGCATTTATCGAGGTAGGCAAAGAATTAATTTTTTCCGAGGATAGAGTTCTAGATTTTCAGGAGAAATTATATGAAAAGTTTAAAAACAATGGTCTTCCTAGAAAAGAGTTTAACGCTTCAGTAAGTTATGGTGATTTGGTCTCTGAACATATCATGGAATGGGCTTCTAAAGACATGTATAATCAGACAAGGACATATCCAAAATATACAATACTTCAAGGTGATAAGTTCTGGAAACCTACGCCTCCAGACTATATGGATGGAATTGAGCCTCATTGGAACAAAATAAGGACACTTGTTTTAGAATCTGCTGATCAATTTCCTGCAGAGCCACCCAAAGCTTTTGATATGACTCCTGGGAGTCCTTTTCATAAAGAATTGATGGAAGTTTATGATATAACAAATAAACTTGATGATGAGAAGTTAGCTATTGCTAGCTTTTGGGACTGTAATCCATACGTTACTCATCACAGAGGGCATGCAATGTTTGCAACAAAAAAAATCACCCCAGGAGGCCATTGGATTGGAATTACTGCTATTGCTACAAGAGTTGCTAGCAGTACTTTTGATGAAACCATTAACGCTTATACAAATGTCTCAATCGCATTATTTGATTCCTTTATTAGTTGCTGGGATGAAAAATGGAAAACTATTGTTGTTCGTCCAGAGACACTTATTAATAAGTACATAGATGAAGAGTGGTTGCCTGCTCTTCAAACACCCCCCTTTCCAGAATATACTAGTGGACATTCTGTAATATCTAGAGCAGCAGCCCTTGCCTTGACTGATATTTATGGTGATGATTTCAAGTTTAATGATACCTCTGAAGTTGAGTATGGATTACCAGCAAGAAAATTTAATTCTTTTATTCATGCTTCTGATGAGGCTGCCATATCTAGATTATATGGAGGAATTCATTATATGATGGCAATAGAACAAGGAGTTTCTCAAGGACAAAAAGTTGGAAATTATGTGGTAAAAAAAATTCAAACACGTAAAGAGGTGAATGGTAATGAATTAGTTTCAAAATAAATTAAATGGGTAAAAAACAACTTTCTTTCTGGCAAATTTTAACTATGAACTTTGGATTTTTCGGAGTTCAGTTTAGTTTTGGATTGCAGCAAAGCAATATGAGTGCTATTTATAAATATCTTGGAGCAGAAGAATCTGAGTTACCCATTTTATGGCTTGCCGGGCCTGTAACTGGATTAATTGTACAACCAATAGTTGGCGCCATTAGTGATGGTACATGGTCACCTAAATTTGGAAGAAGAAAGCCATTTTTCTTAGTAGGAGCAATTATAGCAAGTTTAGCATTAGTTGCTATGCCATATTCTAGCAGTATTTGGATGGCTGCAAGTTTATTGTGGATACTTGACGCGGCAAATAATATTGCCTTAGAGCCATATCGAGCTTTTGTTTCAGATAAGCTTCCTAAAAAGCAATATTCTTTTGGATTTTTAATGCAAAGTTTTTTTACAGGATTGGGTATAACTCTTGCTAATTTTACTCCTGCAATTTTAGTCTCTTTTGGCATACTAGCGCTTGCTGATAAAATGGACAATGGCATACCTGTTTATACTTATTGGGCCTTTGGGATAGGAGCTATAGCTTCTATACTGACAATTCTAATTACCGTTTTTACTACTTCTGAGTATCCTCCAACAAGTGATGAGCTAAAAAGAATTAAAGAGGAAAAAATGAGGGGCAATGTTATCTATAGAATATTTAAAGATATTGTTGTCGCTTTTAAAGAAATGCCAAAAACAATGAAACAATTAATACCAGTTATGTTTTTCCCATGGTATGCTATGTTTTGTTATTGGCAGTACTTAACTTCTGCTTTATCATTATCCCTTTATGATACAGTTGATCAAAACACATTATTTTTTAACAAAGCACAGCTACTTACAGGAAATTTAAATGGAACATATAATATAATTTGCTTTATGATTGCATTTGCTCTAATTCCAATTGCAAGGAAAATAGGAGCTAAAAATCTGCATTTTTTCAGTTTATCCATTGGGGGATTGGGACTTTTAATGATACCTTTTTTAAATGACACAACAATAATTTTTAGCTTACCAAATCCATTTGGACTTGGCAGTATAGATGTTACTCAGATTTATTTATTTTCTTTTCTACTTGGTATTACTTGGGCAAGTATGATGGCAATGCCTTATCAGATGTTGGCAAGTTCAATCCCAGGAAATAAAATGGGAATTTACATGGGAATATTTAATATGTTTATCGTTATTCCCATGATAATTCAAATTTTCTCAATGCAATATTTGTTATATGATTTATTGGGTGAAAATCCTATTAATGTTATCAGATTAGCAGGTGTTTTTCTTATTATAGGAGGAGTCTTTTCCTTATTCGTTTCTCAACAAAATAGAGTTTCATAATATATATTTTAAATAAATTGATAAACTCAAGGGATTTTATACTTTTACATCATAGGTGATATGAAAAAAGATCAACAAAGAAGAGCAGCGCTAATTTACCACGCAAAACCAAAAGCGGGTAAAATAGAGGTAGTCCCAACCAAAAGCTACAGAACTCAGAGAGATCTCTCACTTGCATATTCTCCTGGAGTTGCAATTCCATGTCAGGAGATCCAAGATAAAGTTGAAAATGTCTATAAGTATACGAATAAGGGAAATTTAGTTGCTGTAATTTCAAATGGAACAGCAGTTTTAGGTCTTGGAAATATTGGGCCTGAAGCATCAAAACCTGTTATGGAAGGTAAAGCACTGCTTTTCAAAATTTTTGCCGACATAGATGTTTTTGATATTGAAATTGATGCATCAGATCCTGATGAATTCATAAAGGCTGTTAAATCTATTTCACCAACATTTGGAGGAATTAATCTTGAAGACATTAAGGCGCCTGAGGCTTTTTATATTGAACAAAAACTTAAGGAAGAGCTATCTATCCCAGTAATGCATGATGATCAACATGGGACTGCAATTATTTCATGTGCTGCACTTTTAAATGCACTTGAATTAGCCAATAAAAAAATTGATAAAGTAAGAGTTGTAGTTTCTGGAGCTGGAGCTGCTGCAATTTCATGTACAAAGTTGTATAAGTCTTTTGGGGTCAATGAGAAAAACATTGTTATGATTGATAGCCGGGGTGTAATCAATAATAAAAGAAAAGATTTGACTGAAGAAAAAAGGGAATTTTTAACAAACAGGAAAATTAATACTTTGGAAGAGGCAATGGTTAATTCAGATGTGTTTATTGGTCTTTCTCAGGGAAATATTTTGACTCAAAAGATGTTACTTTCGATGTCCAAAAATCCAATTGTTTTTGCCATGGCAAACCCTGATCCTGAAATTAATTATGATCTTGCATGTAAAACTCGCGAGGATATTATAATGGCAACTGGAAGGTCTGATCTTCCAAACCAAGTAAATAATGTTTTAGGTTTTCCGTTTATTTTTAGAGGGGCTCTTGATGTTAGAGCAACAAAGATTAATGAATCAATGAAAAGGGCAGCAGTATTGGCTTTGTCTGATCTTGCTAAGGAACTTGTACCTGAGCAAGTTAATCTTGCTTATCAAGAGACAAAACTTAATTTTGGAAAAGATTATATAATTCCAAAGCCATTTGACCCTAGATTAATAAAAAAAGTTCCTATTGCTGTTGCTAAAGCGGCAATGAAATCTGGCGTGGCCACATCTCCGATAAAAGATTGGGATCGTTATGAAATGGAATTAGAGGGTAGATTAGGGAACAGTCAAAAAATAGTTCGAACGATTCATCTGAGGGCAAAATCAGCTCCAAAAAGAATTGTCTTTGCAGAAGCTGATCAATTAGATGTTCTTAAAGCTGCTCAAATTGTAAAGGAAGAAAGAATAGGGAAGCCGATTCTTCTTGGAGATAAGCAAACAATTAGAGAATTAATGGATTCGATTGATTTTAATGATGACATTAAGATTTTTGATCCAAAATCATCCGAACAAGATGAAATCCGAAAAAAATATGCAAGACGTTTTTGGAAAGAACAAAAAAGAAAAGGAATAACACTTTATGATGCTGAGAACTTGATGAAGCAAAGAAATTACTATGCTTCAATGATGGTAAAAAAGGGAGATGCAGATACTCTATTATCTGGATATTCAAGAAAATATCCCTCTGTTTTTAAGCCAATCATGGAAGTGATGGGAAAAGCAGAAGGAGTAGACCGAGTGGCTGCAACGAATCTTATGATAACTTCAAGAGGGCCAATATTTATAGCAGATACATCAATAAATGTTAATCCCTCTGCAGAAGAGTTAGCAAAAATTGCAGAAATGACTGCTAAAACAGTTGAAATGTTTGCAATAAAGCCTGTTTTAGCTCTTCTTTCTTTTAATAATTTTGGTTCATCTCCTCTACCTGAGGCTAAAAAAGTTTCTGAGGCAGTTAGTTATATAAAAAAACATTTCCCATCAATTATTGCAGATGGACCTATTCAATCAGATTTCGCTTTGAACAATGAAATGTTAAAAGATAGATTTCCTTTTTCAAGTCTAAATAAAAATAAAGTCAATACTTTAATTTTTCCAAACCTTGATTCTGCTAACATTGCTTATAAACTTATAAAGGAGCTTAATAAAGCCCTTTCAATAGGGCCTATTTTAATGGGACTTAATCAACCAGTTCATATTCTTCAGTTAGGAGCTTCTGTTGAGGAAATTGTCAACATGGCTGCAATAGCAGTAATTGATTCTCAAAGAAAAAAACAAAATAAATGATAACTCAAATTAAAGGAAGATTAATTGAAAAGTCTCCAACCAATCTAGTAGTTGATTGCAATGGAATAGGGTATGATATTAATATTTCTTTAAATACTTTTTCAGAGATTCCTGAAGGAGAAAGTATAAAATTATACACCCATCTCCAAGTTAAAGAGGACGCTCATATACTTTTTGGATTTCATACTGTAATAGAAAGATCTGTGTTTAGATTACTTATTTCAGTATCTGGAATAGGAACTAGTATAGCAAGAACCATGTTGTCTTCTTTAAAACCAAGTCAAATTCAAAAGGCCATACTTAATGAAGATCTTCAAAAAATAAAGGGTGTAAAAGGCATTGGATTAAAAACTGCACAAAGAGTTATAATCGAGTTAAAAGATAAAGTAAAATTACTTGATGGGAATGATGAAATTCCTAGTTTAGAAAGCAATACAATCAAAGATGAAGCGTTATCAGCATTAGAGGTGCTTGGCTATTCAAGAAGAGCCTCAGA
>Ga0208277_1001320_pt1 | contig 14472 bp, 10 predicted proteins | sample ETNtaG_5_FD_185782 | JGI IMG/M metagenome (GOLD analysis project Ga0208277, IMG submission 185782) | Marine microbial and viral communities from oxygen minimum zone, Eastern Pacific Ocean - ETNP201406SV205 (SPAdes) (version 2) | ecosystem: Environmental > Aquatic > Marine > Oceanic ...
ATTCCATAGTCTCCAATAGAAGAGTGTTTGAACGCTGCCAAATTTCATCTGAAACCGGCCAGTGAGGCCTCCCTACTTCACCAATACCATGGGCTAATCCCTCGTGAACAAAATGCAGTGCTGTCTCAATACTATCCCAATAATTCTCCTCTGCTCGATCTCCCAATGATTCGAATTGGTGAGCAAAGGCAGCTGGATGAGGGCCCAAAATCACCCTGACGCCCAGCCCAAGTTCACGAACTTGCTCTGCCATTGCAATTGTATCAGAATATGCTTCTGAATGACCATCTCTTGTCACAGGCGGTGCTGAAAAGTCCGGGCAATGGACCAATACAAGGTCAGTTCCACCGACTCGTAAGAAATCTTTAGCCGCATCTAAGAACCTACCATTACGATTCAAATGAAAATGGTCATCAAGGATTGGTCCCTTCCAATCCATTTGAATCACACCTTGAATGACTTTTTATCTGCAAATTTAGATTTCCAATGCACCGCAGACATTGCGACCATATTTGGATGGCGTGCATTTAGGGCAACTGTTCTACCAGTTGGCCAAATCAATAATTCCAAATCGTGTCGAGTGTCATTCAGCCTTAGGCAACCAAGTCTTTCATCCATGGAAGATGTGCCGCTTCCAAGGTTCATCCTAACATTCTCGATTTGGATCGGTTCTCCAAAATCAAATGAGGCAACTATTGGCCCAAGTTCTGTTACCAAACCTGAATCATCTCTGCCCATTCGTAACAGCATTTCTTTTGCTGCCGCTCTGGCTGCTTCAATACGGTGAGTCCCATGAACAACAATTCGGCCCTCGCTATCGATAATTAGGGTTGCACGAGGACGATCTAGCATCTTGATGATTACATCGCCGTTGACTACACCACCTAATCTTTCAACGGCTTCTTCAAGGTCCACTCGGGGCGTTGGAGTGAATCTTGCGAGTAAGTTCTCTACACGAACTTCGATGTTGCTTGGTCCACTCATACTCACTCCTCCTCTTGGACCGAAGAGCCCACAAGTGAAGAAGTCTCTGCATCTGGCAATGTTTCCAAAGCAGATAACATAGAATTTCTCCAAGCCTGTTGAATCGGAACCAACAGTATTGCATCATCACCATAAGTCTCACGTAGAATCTCTAATCCTCCACGCAATCTTGCTGCGAATCTCAAATCCTTTGCTTCGTTTAACTCATCTACTGAATTCTCTCTATTTAGCGACCACCATGTAGCCGCTAATGCGCTTGCAGCTTGTAGACCATCAGGTTCTCTGGAAGGTTGCTCAATAACGTGCTTTCGCATTTTCTTGATTCCTTTTCTCCAACGACGAGAAGTAAACACTATTCTTGCTAGTTTCAAAGGACGAGTCATTGCTCTAGCTTCTTTACCCAAGAATTCAGCCCACTCTTCATCATCCATATCTGGTTCAACAAAGAAAACTGGGCGCTCGTGGGTGACTGCGGCTTTATGCAATCTACGTGGCTCTGGATCTGGAAATTTACCAACCTGTAGGCCTTCAACTCCATAAGCGAGCATTTCTAGATACAAACCATCCAGGCCACCATTCAAAATTGCACTGTCCAAATTTATTCCTGAATCTTTAGATTCCGCTTTCTCTTCTTCGGCCCAAACATCAATCTCTTCGCTTGAACCCATAATTCCAAGACCATGCCAACTTATTCTAGGCCTCATCCCTCTAGGTAAAACAACAGTAGGTAAGACTCCGTGTAGCACTATTGTGCCGCCATCGGGGTCTTTCCAATGGATATCTTCCCAATCCAGATTCATGTTCCATCACTGGTTGTTGTTAACCCAATCACGAAGACTGTCAATGTCCCATCCTTGGTCGAAGTAACCCTGTATGGTTGCTTGATCCCACTGTGGGAATTCTGCCATTGCTGCAGCCATGAGAGGATCTACACTCGCTGGTGGAGGACCTGCTGAAGGAGGGCCTGCTCTTGGTGCTTCGGTAAATGACTTCTCAACTTCATCTTCATATTCATATTCGTATTCGTAATTTCCATCTCCAGAACCTCTTCTAGCAAGAACTACTACTACCAATAATAGAATCAGAATAAGCGTGGCTAGAGCGATTACAATCAACATTCCAGAACCTGATAGGAAGCCATCATCATCTGATGCCTCTGCTACGTTGAATGATTTTGAATATTCAGAGCCATTCCAAAGTGGAATATTAGAATCCGCATCTACAATGATGAAGTACATTCCACTCGTAGGAGTTCCGAAGACTTCGATATCACTTACGAAGATATTCTCTGTTGTTCCCATCGGTATATCTCCGGTGGTAAATGTCAACTCTGTGGTTGGGAATCCGCCATCTTTGACAGACTGTATTTCCAGAGTGATATTTCCGTCTTTAGTACCATCATTCTTGAGAGTTATTTCAAGTTCAGGAGTGTCTCCTACCTCTGGGCTCTTTGGAGTCATCCTAACATCAATTACTTTGAAAGAGGCTTCTTCGTATACTAATCTGTATTCAGAATTGTGAATTGGATTACTTGAGTAAATACCACTTACTCCCACGACACCATTTAGGCCAACTTCAGGACCACCTGCATCGATATTCCATCCAGCAGAGTCTCTTCCTTCAATCCACAGGATAATGTCGATTCCAGTTAATTGTGCTTGAGTTGGGTCTACCGGGTCAGGCCACAGGTCAACACAATTTGCACTTACAAGATAATCTCCACCTTTAATCTCCAGATCTAGAGGATGAGACTGAGGATCAATACCAAACTTTTGTCCGTAAACTGGCCAGGTTTGGTTTGAAGCCGCATCAACATAGAACGACCACATTAGATTGACTTCTCCAGCCAACAGAGCCGCATTTTCTTCGATTTTGGCTTCCACATTTACGCAATGAAGAGTCGATGAAGGCATAGTATTGCCAAGAACTTCTCCGTTTACAGAACTTGCTTGCCATGAATCATCGTCGATCTGAGGCTGTATGGCATCCACCTTTATCTTGAAAGAACCACAACCATTAGCGTCGTTACCATCACATATAACAGCGGTCGAATCTACTGCTCCATCTGGCAAATTAACTAACCTAAATGTGTAGATATATTCGTTCGTGATGGTAGGCGCTGTAATATTAATGCTGAAGGCACCTCCGTTAATAGTGTGCAAAGTTGGCCCATCTGTCTTTGAGCCATCTGCACCTCCTGCAGGATAGGCGAAATATCCTCTATCGGTATTCATCATTGCTTCCTGACGTGTGATTTCTAAGGTTAACTCTCCTTCAGGTAGAACATAGACACCAAAGTTGATTCCGTCGATGTAAGCATACTGGCCTTCCATCAAGACGGTATCACCAGGGAATACGAAAGCAACCTCTACGTTTTCCGAGAATGGTGCGTTCATGTCAGTGAAAGATGGTGTAATTCCATTTCTGAAATCTAGTTGAATTCCGTCGCTGTAAACCCAGCGTTGCTTGTGTCTACCGCCGCTTTCACTCATTAATGATGGATCTCTATCCATATCCTTGATTCTCAATTGAGGAATCATTGTACCTCCACCGATTCCGATGATATCCCAATTCATTCTGATTGGCAAGTCAAGATAGAATTCGTCCTCAAACGCATCAACTAGACGTCCACCATCCATTCTCAGTACACGTGGACCTTCACTGCCATTTCCTGCCTCTACGATTTCAATATCTGTTGATTCAGTCCAAGCAGTTTCATTTCTTGGCGAGTAGTATACAACCATGTCATCAGGACCGAGATCTATCTGGAAATAGTTGATATCTCTCCATCCGTTTTCATCTGTAGCTTCAACAATCAAATGATACTGATTACCAGCGTACATTGTCATATTCCAAGGACCTTGATAGAATGGGGCTCCTTCTGCTGGATTGTGCAATCGGTTACCATCAGAATCTTCAATGAAGAAATTCCGGATGTTAGGAGTCTTCGCATCCATTGATACGTAAGTAACCAAATCATCATCAAATCCACTGGAACCACCGTTGATAGGGTTTCCACCAATATCAGTGCCCACTACGTATATGCTGACTTTACCGGGAGGGTCTTGTCCTTTGTTAGCATCATCGCTGAATGTTCCTGTATAATTCGCAGTAGGTAAATTTCCATCGCTGGAAAGAGTTAGGATTGCATATTCATCAGGGTCTGCAATTCCATCCATGTCAGTATCATGGTCATATTCTACCCAGTAGTACATGTCAAGATGAGATGGAGGCTCAGGTATGTCCTGTGCAAGAACTCTTACCTTCTGCTGCGGACTAGGTAGAACCCATGTATCATCGACTAAGTTTCTCCAGTTGGACCAAATTGTTTGATCGAAATTTGATGCTTTCAGAACTGATATGTTGATCAGAGTTGGTGAATATGTATCGATAGAGAGGTTGAATGGGATAGCACAATCTCCATCAGAAACGATAGGAGATGGAGGACAAAGAGTGTCTCCTCCAGCATAACCGTCTATCATAAATCGATATGTTGCTTGACCTGCTGCAGTTGGACCTAGATCGACATCCCAATCGAAATTACCTCCGACAACACCACTCAAATTTGAAATTTCGGACCACTCTGAAACCACAGTTCCATTGATGGATTGCACATCCCAGCGCTGCAAAGAGAGATTGTATGCAGTTGGATCTGGGGCAACGTCAAGACCCTCCAGTCTGATGCTTCCTGCTAGGTTGATATTCTGGTTTGATGTTGCAGACGTCAAGTTTTGGATTTCGCCACCGTCATTTCTGAGTTCAAAGGATGAAATCATTGCATCGTTTTCAATTGCATTACCATTTGATGGAGCCAAAACCACAGCGCCTGGAAGTCCGTTGACACCGTTATCGCCAATTAAACTCGCATAAATACGCAATTCCGCTGTATCTTCCCACGAAGTGTTAATTCTAAACCTCCAAGTAACATGCATCTCATCACCTACTTCTGTGTAAGAAGAAGATTCCATAATGACGAGATTATCTGGATCGTATGCTTTATTGAAAAGTGACAATTCAGAGAATGATAATTCAACAAGACCACTTGATGATTCCATTCTCAGCCTTGCTTCTGCAAATGCTGCTCCTGTTGATTGATCGAGACTATGGATTGAAACCACTTCGATAATGTCTCCATTAGGATACAACCCCTGGGGGTTACCGGTAAGTGTAAGTGATGAATCGTATCCAGATGCAGTAGTAATCAAAAGGTCTGACAGAACTATTGCACCACCAGAGCCACCGGAGACAGCCATTGGAACTTCCACCTGGTTTCCTGAACCAAGAGCGATACCCTGATTCAATTCCCTATCGAAATTATCTGATTCATCAAGGATGGTTTCCCATTCGTATACAACATCTAATTTGCCGACAATGACATGGCTTCCACTCGGTGCGTTTTGGTTGGAAACCTTGAACTGGAATGTTGCCCATTCGTTACCATAATCATCTACGTAAGATGGTTGCAGAAGCGGGTTATTCATTAGTGAATTTATTGCATCTTTCAATGCAATACTAGGGTAAACTGTTTCATAAGCAATCAAAGATTGATTGGCCATTGTTCCAAATGAAATTTCCTGGCCACTTGCGACAAGGGATAGGTCGAATGATCCAGCGGTGTTATTCCACAAAACCACGTCAGCGATTTGGACATCCGCTCCAATTGGAAGCATGAAGCCAGCTCCGATTGCATCTCCGTTGATATTCAATGTAAGAGTTGCATCATCTAAGGCATAATTTACTCCATCGACTGCACCTGCCCAGAATTTCGTCTGGCGCCCGAATGCCCCAAATGCAGGTTCATCCATTGCCCATTCAATGTCTCCGTCATTAGCTATGTCAAGAGAAGCGCCAGCAGTACTGTGGCCGAATTCCAAGTCGAACCACAATTCAGACATATCACATGGGTTTTCGTAGTAAATAATTGATGAGAAACCAAAGATAGGAGTGGGTGGAATCCACTTTTGACCCACTGTAAGATTGTGTGTTGATTCATCGCGAAGAGCGAGTTCGATTGTCGGGTCTTCTGCACAGTTATCCAATACGACAGGCGTCATTCCTACTATTGGTTGAGAAAATTTAGTTCGCTGTAATCCCGGAGTGAATGAATTATCGAGAACTACAGGATCATAGATAATTTGATCTCCGCCACCCTGAGAATACCATACGCCATCGCTAATCTCTGGACTTGAAACTACATTTGTATCGTTAAATCCAGTTCCAATTCTTGTTCCAATTGTCAACCCGTGGAGCACTGCTGTAGAAAGTTTATACTGACCAGTATCGAAATCAAACCTCAAGTCTATCACCGGATATTCAGAAGAATCGATGTCCCACAATTCTATAACTGGGCCTTCAAGATTAGTCATTTGATTTCCATTTATGTCCATTACAACCTCGGTTGTGCCGCCTCGTAATACTGTCACTTTCAGTGAATTTGTCGGAGTGGTTTCCTGTTCCAAGGTTAAAATTCCGTAGCCATCTGGGAACCCAGGGTTCGGATTTTGTTTTGGAGTGAATCCTTTAACGCTCATCCAACCAGATTGAGGCAATGGATTACCTAAACGGAAATCATCAATAAACCATCCAGGCATTGTAGAGTTCTGAGGAGTTCCTATGCCTGAATTGTGCGTAAGAACGAATTTCAGTTGCACGTACTTACCTATGTGTTCTTGTAGATTTAATGCCATATCGGCCCAACCATCAGGATTTAACGTTGGGTGTGTTGATTCTCCACCTAAGGCGTATTCATTACCAGACAAGGAGTCGCAATTCTGAATCTTGCCGTTTCCAAATCCTATTGGGTAAAGTCCGTTAACATAGCCAACTCCAGAAGAATTGACTGTATCAAATGGGATATAATCCCAAGGCCCGGTGTAGAAATCTGGCGTGGATGAATTTCTAATCATTACATATCCACAATCATAATACGTGTTTGTTGGGTTTGAACCAGGATTTGTCTGAGACCAATGTAGGCCATGCCAACTCGAGAAACGTGCAATAAACGAATTTGGGACTACTTCCATTGAGGGAGATATCAAACTAGCAGAGTAAGTCCCAGTGTGGTCATTTGTGTAGTCATTATCAAAATCGTTGATGTTTGTACCCCAGCACTCATTTCCTGTGTTACAGTTGGAATTTAGAACCAAGCCATCGCCGACTTCCGAATGTTCCCATCCAGGAGAATCTGCCAGCGGAGGTTGGGTATTATCAGCAAACCCAGCCCTAGTCCTCTCGAAGTCAGTAGAGAAACCTCCACTCACAAGTTGTACGGTTTCATCATTGTAAGTGAAATCGTTTTGATTTGAATATTCAGTTTGTTGATTATTGAAGTATGGATCCCATACAAATTGGGCACTATCTGAATTGATTGTTGTGTATGCCTCATGGGTAGCCATACCGGTTGAAATTTTCATACTTGCACTAGTAACAGTGTCACCAGAGGGCAGAATCGCTGCACCGTCAACTACATTTGTGTAATCAGGGCTATCTCGAACTTCAACGGTAACCTCGCTTTCTCCATCACTAAATGTACTTACATTCGCCGCTCCAGCCATTGGTGAAATCAGCATCAAAAATGAGAATACTAAAGCAGTTATTGCACTCTTATTGTCGTTCATTGGGCCACCCTCTTTCGCACTCCACGCAACTTAGGCATAAAAGACCGACGGGACGGTGAGCGTACGGGTACCCCCCTAAAGGGGGGAACCCGCATAGATTAAAGTTCAACAATTCTTAATTCAGAATAACAACTTGCAGCAAGGTTTTGCAACCCTCCTACCCTCTCTTCAGATTTCTCCAACCATTCTTTGTTAGCGACTGTAGTTGGCTTACTTGGACCAAGCGCATCGCATACTTCGGGACCTTCGCTAATTTCCAAAGTCCCGATCACCCTAGCCATCGTCATTATTGTTACTTTATCGAAAGCAAGCAGGGGCCTCAGGGGTAATAATGGCGTGACTATTTCAACGCCTCCAAGATTACCTAGTGTTTGACTTGAAACCTGACCTAAGTTTTCTCCTGTCAAGAGATGCGTTGCACCGATTTCTTCACCTCTCAGGGTTGCTATTGAATTGAATAATCTCTTCATGTGAATAAAATATTCAGTATGATTCCACTTTTCGGTGAAGAGTGCCAACTTTTCTGCAACTGGTACAACGATTAACTCCTTGGAGAGATTCAAGCGAGCAGCATCTCCAAGAGGCCCTTCTAGAGCCAATAAATGTCTTAGAGATGCGATTGTTTTTTGTTCCGCTGCCGGACCTGTTACTGGTTCTTGCGACGCATGAACTGGATATATTTTCCAACCTTGCATTAGCATGCGAGAAACCGCCACAGGGGAGTCAATACCTCCACTGACTAATGCTACACACACTCCCGCCATGATATGTCGGCGTAGCCAACACCACATCAATCCATAGGATAAAGCAGCAAACAGTAAATGGATTGAAGGAGGAGGTGTACTTGGGCTCTAAACATGGAACCATTCAGTACCGAACCAGTTACTCTGATTGAAGAGGTGTTCCCTCAAGACACAAATGCTTACAACACCCTATTTGGTGGCAGATTACTTTCATTGATGGATAAGGCAGCTGGCATCATGTGTGCTAAATTCGCCCACAGAGAATTTGTTACAATTTCGATTGACACTTTGGAATTCAAGGCACCTGCAAGACAAGGAGACTTAATCGAAGTTACCGCAAAAATTGTTTTCACATCAAACCGAACTGCTTGCACTAGAGTTACAGCCTGGGCCATGAACAAATCAGACTGGACTAAAACCGAAATATGTGAAGGGTATTTTTTCATGGTGGCAATCGATTCAATGATGCGCCCAATCCCTATACCTCAATTTAAGCCTGAATCTGAACAGGAAAAGGCAGATTGGGATTCAGCAAAAGCAATTAGAGATCACATGATATCTCATAAAAAGAAATGAATCAATCATCGATTCTAGGGATTGATTCAACATTCTCAGAGCGTCGTCTTTCTGAACTTACGAGGTCTTTGAAACTGGAAGGGATTTCTGGTCTAGGGTTGATGTGTGACAACATTTTATTCACTTCTTCATCGCTCACATCGCCACCATTGCTCTTTGCAAGATTTTGAATCGATTCGGCTACCTGTGACTGTCTGTTATTCTCAGAATTCAATCGCAATGATTCGCTAGTCCTTGATCGACCTCTGAATAATTTTCTAGATATTCGACTGGCTCTACCAAGTGTTGGACTAACTAACTCAGCAAGAACTGATCTGCCACGTAAGGAACCCTTGGAGGCCTTACGAACCCTCAATCTACGAGTTTTTGGTTTAGCAACCAACTTAGTCATCTTTGGATACCGATCTCTAGGGCTTTCTATTTCCTCAGGTATTATTTCGGCTTCGAGTGGGGTCTCTCTACGGGCAGAAGCTACCAGAGATTGGACCTCTTCAGCCTCTTCTTGTGGCTGTAATGGAGTATCAGGAGAAGTGAACATTTCTGGACCATGATTAGGAACATGAACCCCGTTTGCCCCAACAAAGGATGGCAAGAATTCGGTTGGAGGCGGAGTTGGCTGATGCGGATACGGTGTGGCGTGCCCAGGAATTATGCCTTGTTGATGCATCATCTCGTAAGAAGGAATGCCAGACGGTGGTGCCCTGTGAACCTGATCATACACGTTATTGGGTTGAGGTTCTTGCCATCCATTTTGCATTACTTGATTCCTTTGAGTAAACAAATTTGATTTTGAGCGTGCTAAGAGTCCTTCTGAGATTTGAGGTTCGATCTCCTGCTCATCTTCCCAAATTGGAATGTCTAAATCCTCGATAACCGTTGCTGGACTAACTTTTTCAGTTTCGACAAACTCATTATCTAACTCCATTGAATCTATGAAATGGTTGATTACCGCAGGTGAGATTATTTCAACTGGTTCAGGCATCGATTCGAATTCATCTGAATTGATTGAACGCGGATAATCTGAATCGCTAACAATGCTATCAACACTCATTTTAGCATCCTCGAGAGTCATGCCATTCTGTAATCTTTGAATCAATGCACACAATCGCATTATTGTTAAATCAGGTCCGAAAACAACGTGACAATCTTCAGCATTAGTATCAATGATCAAAGTTGGTTGTTTCGTGATGTAATGTGCCGCAGACAAAACGATACCTGCTGCACCAAGAAGAGCTTGGAATTTCCCCGTCACTCCCCTCCATGCGACCCAGACAAGGATTAACCCCACAACAGCAAGCCAACCAGGGACTAAGTTGGTGTCATGATGATGAACTCTCTTTATTGCATTCAAACGAATATCCAGAGCCTGCCCATTTCGGGATTCAAAGGACACTTGGTTCTCGTTTAAGGTTGCCCTAACCTTACCGCGAACTCCTCCCAGTGACAACGAACGGAATTTTATCCCCGCTCCATTGACACCGAGCCCCTCTGGCCTCGTGTGCATAGGCATCCCGAACAGGCGAAGTCGAACCCGAGGTTATGAACCCACCGTTTTCCCCCCCTATGGGGGGGCCGTTATTGGAGGTGGTTCAGGAAATCCGAGTTAATCTGGCACTCCCCATTATTCTTGGTTTCGAATCAAGTTGGGCAAGAAGAACCACTGGAGGGTTTTCTTTTCGAATAAACAACGGTGATTCCCAAGCAACTTTGAGCTCATCATCGACCGATTCAATCCTCCCAACAACGAATTGTAAATCGACGCTAGCGTGAACTACATCGCCCACTGCTAGTACACGCTTTTGGAATGGAGATATGCTAAGTTCAATTGAACTCTTTTCGTGTTTATCCAAACAGACAGGTATTGAGATTCCCTTATTCTTATCTTCTACACTTGGATGAATTACAAGTGAACCCCCAGTGAGGTGTTCTTCTTTGGTATTCCTCAAGGCGATTCCGACTCTGTCTCCTGCGACCGCTTGGTCAACATCATCATCCATCACTTGTAAACTCTTGACCGTCCCAGGGCCTTCTGCAGGGAGTAAGTGCAATTCATCATGAACTGAAACAGAACCAGACTGTACGTAACCAATTGCAACTAAACCAATCCCTTTCACATTGAAGTGTTGATCAATAGGAACAACCAATGGCTCTTGTTTTGCAGATTCTAAATCGCCAGATATTTCATCCATTAGTCCGTATAGAGCATCTCTTAACTCAATTCCATCGGTCCCACTTTGCTTCCATGACGATAATCCTGCCTGTGAGATGAAAGCCTTGACTTGATCTTCATCAATCCATTCTCCTTGAGGTGGGTTGATTACGAAAATACCCTTGGTGATTCCAGCTGCCGAAAATCCAACCAAAACTTCACCAAATGAAGCATCGATTCCGGTAACTTCGAGGAGACCGACTCTTGCAGCGCATAGCGAATTGAAAAACGGACGTATTCGTTCTGGCATTTTTGCTGGGCGAATGATCGAAAGAATACGAGGGCCATCTGCACCGGATTCTTTGTGGACGTATGTGTGAACGTCTCTTTGGTCAGTTGCTTTTGCGATGGCTTTTGCCAACTCATCACTACCGATCATTGCGATATTCAGTACTGTCATGGTCTCGCGAGTTGGGACCTGTTCTTGAGCATGCTGTAATCAAGAGGTCTTTGTGATGCTTCTGTAATCTGAAAGCCTCTCCTCGTATTCTATCGGAGATAAATTCCTAATTCTTTCAGTTCCAAAACTTTCGATTGTAAATGATGCAGTTACTGTAGCATGAACTAACGCTTCTGCCAACTCTTCCCGGCCGACTTCGCCAGAGCCTTTTGCCAAAAATTGCGCCATTGCACCAGCAAAAGAATCACCACAGCCGGTAGGATCTACCAAATCTGAAGTTGGATAAGATGGCATTGAAATAATACCATCTGGATGAATGGCAAGTACTCCATGTTCACCTCTTTTTACGACCAAAATCCCTCCTTCTTTCATCCTCAGAACAGATTTTGATGCTTCAATTAAATTCTCATCAGATGCTAACATCCTCACTTCTCCATCGTTGAGCACCAGAATATCAACTCTCTTCATCACATCTTGCAATTCTTCATTCGCTATCTCAATCCACAGGTTCATCGAATCTAAAATCGAAACTCGTTCAGCACTAGTTTGAGAAATAACTGAAGATTGTAAACCCGGAGGCAAATTTGCACACATTAGAACTTTGGGTTTGGTGTGACTGCTCGGCACTTTGGGTTGGAAAGTTTCGAACACGTTGAGGTGCGTTTCATGTGTTACGGCTTCCGCCATAGTACCGTGATACGACCCTCTCCAGCGAAATGTCTCTCCTTCATTTACCTCAATCCCACTTATTTCTAATCCTGCATTCTTGTACCAATCTAGATGTTCAGTTTTGAAATCCTGCCCGACAACTCCGACTATTGCAACACCTTTCCCACTGTTTTTCTTGTTGTGAAAGGCTGCAGAAAATCCACCATATGATGCTGAGCCCCCTAATTCATTTTCTCTTGAACCAACCGGGGTTTCTAAAGAATCGTAGGCCAGACTGCCGACGATTAGAACATCCATCTTAATCATCCCAACAATTCTTGATGCTCATCGATATATGCAATGGTAATATCTCCAGCAAGGAAATCTGCTTCATCCATGATTCTACGGTGTAATGGAATTAAATGATCAACGCCTGTAATCAATGTTTCATCGAGTGCCGTCCGCATTCTACGAATCGCTGAATCTCTGTCTGGACCCCATGCGAGCAATTTTGCTAGCAAGCTGTCGAAACACCCTGGCATCTCATAACCAGGGTGTGCATGAGTATCACAACGTATTCCAAATCCAGAGGGGAAATGACACTCCCATAATCTTCCAGGAGATGGTACGAAATTGGTGGTATCTTCAGCGTTCAATCTGCACTGAATCGCATGACCTCTGATTGTTATATCATCTTGAGTCAACGGGAGAGACTCTCCTTGTGCAACTCTAATTCCAAGTTCGACTAAGTTGTAACCTGTAATCAATTCAGTTACAGTATGTTCAACTTGAACTCTAGGGTTTACTTCAAGGAAGTAAAAATCGCCATTTTTATCTCTCAAGAATTCAAACGTTGCAAGACCTTTGTATCCAACAGATTCAGCACCGGCGCAAACCAATGCACCGACCTCTGCTCGCTTTTCATCGCTCAACCATGGGCCTTCTTCGATCAACTTTTGATGGCGGCGTTGAATCGAACAGAACCTCTCCCCAAAGTGTATCGCTTTTTCTCCATCCCCAAGAACTTGAAATTCAACGTGCTGTGCGCCCTCAATATACTTCTCAACAAACACTCTGTCATCACCAAATGCAGATTTTGCACGGCCTTGACAAAGTTTCAGAGCACCCTCGAATTCGTTTGCTGCATGAACGATTTGCATTCCGATTCCACCGCCTCCAGCAGCTGCCTTGATAATGACTGGATAGCCGATTTCATTGGCTAATTCACTAGCGACTTCTGCTGATGAAATGGGCTCACTACTTCCTTTTGCAGTAGGTAAACCTGCAGCCTCCATTGCGGCTCTCGCTTCAATCTTATCGCCTAATAATGTGATGACATTCGAAGCAGGTCCAATGAATATTATTCCTTCTTCTTCCAACCTTTTGACAAAGTGAGCGTTTTCAGCAAGGAACCCATACCCTGGGTGAACTGCATCACACTTGAGATCCTTTGCTGCTTGAACCACTGCTTCGATATCGAGATAGGAATCTAGGGGGTTTGCCCTCATTATTGGATAGGCGACATCTGCCATTCTAACAGGCAGAGACAATCTATCCTCTCTTCCGTGAATAATCGCCGCTTCTATACCCATATCTCTGAGTGTTCGAAGTATCCTCAATGCGATTTCGCCACGGTTTGCAATCAGTACGCGCTTGAATCCCATGTTAACGCCTAAACGAAACTATTCTATGATGAAAGCGGTCAAAAATCAGTCTTAGCGACTGGTTAAAATCCCCGATTTCGGGAAGTTTGTTGCACCATTATGTCGTTCAGCGGTAGAAAGCACCGTTGTTCTTATACGATACCTAACCGATAGCGTCCCATGACCGACGAAACAGAGACGGGGGCTTCCACAGTCGAAAAATTAGCAGGCATAGACCTGAATCAAGATGGTAAAGTCATTAATTTGGTAATATGTGGAAACTCGAGATATTACAACTATGAATGGATTGAGGAACAATTAGAACAGTGGATAAAATGGAATGATTATCCTGATTTGATAATCATCGGTGGCGCAAGTGGAGTGGATTATCTTGCCGAGAGATGGGCGAATAATCAAGCAATTCCGTTAGCGATCTTCAATGAAGCTTGGAATGAGCCCCGCAAAGGATTAGAAGATTTAGGAAGGCCAGAAGCCGCTCCAACCTTGGGCGATAAAATGCTTGAGCATGCCACCCACTTAGTGGCATTCCCTGGACCAAAATCAAAATGGACGACTATAATGATAGAACTGGCTAGACAAAAAGGCATACCAGCAGTGTCTGTCCCAACACCTTCCGAAGAATGATGGTTCA
>Ga0208277_1001321_pt1 | contig 14470 bp, 21 predicted proteins | sample ETNtaG_5_FD_185782 | JGI IMG/M metagenome (GOLD analysis project Ga0208277, IMG submission 185782) | Marine microbial and viral communities from oxygen minimum zone, Eastern Pacific Ocean - ETNP201406SV205 (SPAdes) (version 2) | ecosystem: Environmental > Aquatic > Marine > Oceanic ...
CCACAATAATTAAATAATGAATAATCAAGACAACGGTAACGTACAATTAAATTCAGTAAGAAACGAATTTAATGACAGGGTTGAAGTTAAGTCCTTTTTAGGAAGAACTAAAAAAGTTGCTTGGGCTGGTGCAAGAAGATTTAGAAGTATCTAATTAGCGCTAAATTCCCAATTTTTTATTAAAATCCTTTAAGAATTATTATACCTAAAACTAGGTATGCAATAGCAGGCAATATATCAGAAATATTATCTTTAATTTTTATTCTGACATAAACTGCTACAAGCATCATTATTATTAAAAGAATTGAACTAGGAATTAGTATAGAATTATATTTTAACCCTATCAATATCCCAAGGCCGCAAATTAATTGAATACCTCCTATTTGTTTTCTTCTTTTTTCTAAACCCCATCTTTCATATTCAGAAATCATTTTTTTTGAAATAAAAGAATTTAATCCGTAGGATATAAATGATATGGAAGTAAAAATTATAATTATTGTGTATACATCCATTATATTAAGCCACAATTATATGAAGCAATAAATAAGGACATGCACAAGAATATTAATGAGGGCACAAATTTGATAAAAGGATTTTTAACCTTGATGTGAGAAAGTTGAGCGCATAACATAAAGAAAGCCATTGACAATGAGGCGTAAAGGGTTATTTCACTATACCACAAACCCAATATTAAAAATGCTGAGGTTGATATTTTTGAAGCCCCTACAAAATTTCTTAATAAATCTGAATACCCATAATGTTTAAATTCAATTACAATATTGTCGAATCTAAATATCCAAACGATTAGAACAGAAACAGCAACAATTAATTGAAAAGCTAATGATATATTTTCCATAGTTTTAAATTTTGTTACAATATAGTAAGTTGTAAATATTTTAACAAGCAGTAGATTCAAACACTAATAAATTGCTTTGATATATTCTATTTCTAATTTAAACTCACCTTCTTGTTTGTCAGAAATGTGTAAACCCAAAGAATTAATCTCTTCAATTTCCAAAGCGGGATAATCAGAATAATTATAACCTCTCCATGTGGGTTTAAAATCTTCAATTGGAATATCTACTTCAACCCATTTATCTTTTGCAGATTCAAAGTCACAGGAATAAGAAACTCGTCTATAGTTTTGTCTAAGCCGTAATTTATAAGTATTCCCGTCTCCCCTAAATTTTATTTTAAAAGATTTAACTCCAACTAATGCTTTTCTTTTAACACCTAATCTTGAAGAAGCAAAACCACCGTTATTTTCAAGAGATAAATATCCCTTGAAAATCAATTTTTTTTCTTCATTTAATGATATGTAGGAAGTTGAAACACCCCCCATAACATCATCATTAACAATACTCCAGCCTTTTAAACCAATGTTTTGATTCGGATTAATTAAATCTATACTTTGACTATTCATAGTTGCGAATATTAAAAAAAAAATAAATGTAAAATTCTTCATAGGGTTTTAAAATACTTTTTGATTAAATAAATTAAACATATTAAAACAACGATTAATAAACCAATAAAAAGCCAATCACTGAGCAAGGGGCTTTTCAACGAATCAGTGTGTAATAAAACCTTCATAGGAAAATCTAAGTTACCAATTTAAATTAAGATCTTATTTGTCTTAAATATTTGTAAATTGTAACAACTAATATTAAAACACCACTCTAATGAAAAATTTACTTTACTTATTTATTCCTTTATTATTTTTCTCTTGCATGAATGTTGAATCTAAAGTTGATGTAGACAATAATAAAGTCGTCATCGTAGAATTTGGAGATTTAACAAGTTTAAGTGATGACAAACAATATGGAAATTTTGAAATTAAGGTTCCAGAAATTGACAATAATGTAATGCAGAATGGGGCCGTACTTGCATATATTGAAAGAGCAGCGACGGATGTGAGACCTCAAAGATGGAGTCAGTTCCCACAATATAATCCAGTTTGGAAAGAAATTGGAGACACAACATTTTCCTATTTGAGTTATGGAGAAGGGTTTATTAGAATTTCACTTCAAAGCGAAACTTCAGTAGAAGGGGTTGCAGAAACATTCAAAGGATTAAAATTGAAGCTAGTCATATTAGACTAAATACAAATCGCATTAAATGAAAAAATCAATTAAGTATCCTATAGTTTTAATAGGATTAGTTCTTTGTATTTCAGGGATTAGATGGTTAATAAGCTCTGAACCATGGATTTTAGATCAAGTGGCAAACGAAGAACGGTTGCAAATGAGCTTTTCAAACCTTTTTTCGATTGAGGGAAATACCACATTAAGTGCTTATTTAACTCAGATTTATCGATTTCTTGGACTCTATGTTTTAGGAATTGGATTTTTACTTGTCTCTTTTACTTCGGATAAATTTTTAGAAATTTATGCTTTTAGAAATAGACTTTTAACAGTCTTAGGGTTGTTACTAGTATCAAATTTGATTTTAGCATATTTTTGGATTCCATCCTCACATTTTATTTTTCTAATGTGGGGCGCGATAGGACTTTACGGCATAAGTTTATTTAATCACTTGAAGAAATAAATTAGTTGTCTTCACATATCCCATCTGAATAGGCAATCACACCATTCCAGTTAAATGCCTCGCAACTATTGTTGTAAGTCATACCGTCACAACCACAAACAGGATCAATAACCAAAGGGCAAGGAGTTTCTAAGTTGATTAATGTTTCATCAACACACATATTTGGTATTTCTTCATCATTGTCAGAGCAAGAAATAATAAGTAAAAAAGAAAGAAATAATATTTTTTTCATTAAATAAATATACTAACAATAAGTGGAGATTTTTAATATTATTTTAACGTAAAGCAAATTAGATTTTTTTAACTTTAAGTATAAGCCCATAAATAATTATTATGAAAAAAATTAACGCACCTTATTTGAAAAAAAAAATAAATCAGCTAAATAAGAAAATTCATAGAGCTGAAGAGCAGGGTAATGAAAACAAAATTTGGTGGAGAAAAATTAAGCTAGAAAAATTAAAAAGTAAGCTTAAAGAAATTAACTCATAATATAGAAATGTCAAAAATGAATTTTAGTTGGAAAACATTAGGAATGATAGTAATTCCGCTAGCAATTATTATGTTAATTTTTGAAAATAATCAAAATTTGGAAATGAAAACAGAACCTAATGTTTACAAAATTTTAACTCAGGAACAATGGTTGATTTCTAAAAAGAATGGATATATAACAACTGATCTTGATATTAAAGATGGATTCATTCATTTATCAACAGCTAACCAGCTTGCAGGAACGCTTTATTATTTTTTTGAAAAAGACGAAGATCTTATTTTAATTCAGTTTAACACGGAAGATTTAGGATCTAACTTAGTTTTTGAAGAACCATATCCTAAAGACAAAAGAAAGGGTTTATTCCCTCATTTTTATTCCCAACTTAAAATAGAAAATATTTCCAATTTTTGGGAAATCCAAAGGGGTGCCTTTATTTTGCCTGAGGAGGTAATTTTAGAGCAAGAAAATTAATTTTGTACAACGGCAGGAACTATTTCTGAATTACTTTTTAAAACTACATATGTAGAAATAGCATAAAATGCATTGCCACCATTTCCATTGCTAGTCCAATCTTCCAAATCATATTCAAAAGAAAATGTAGAGCTATTCAGACTTAAATCAAGTTCATCCGTTCTAACGGGAACTACCATTCCTGGACACCATCCAGCACGATCGGGCTGCCAATTTCCAGGTGATTGGTTACTTACAGGATTAGATGAGCATCCAATTGGCCCCATATAATGCTGAAAAGTATTACTTCCATTTATTTTTATATCGTGTGTTCGAAAACACCATTCTGCACAAGGTCTTCCATCGGCATCATTTGGTGTTGCATGCCCCCAACCAGAAATAATTGTCCTTAAGTGTGAACTTTCTGAATTACTAGGCATTTGAATAGATTTATCTAAGTCTATATTATGATCAACACCATATGGAATTCCACTGATTGAATTAGAATGCAGATTGTAAACTTCAGAAACAGAATAATAAGGATAGTCAGGCGTTCCAGCAACATAATCAAATTCAACAGAAATTATATCTGCTTTAGCTGTCCAGTTTTCAATATAAATCATCAATTCTGTTGGCCCAGTTAAAAAAGATTTAAAATCAGTTACATCAAACTCTAAGCCTCTACTTAATTGTTGGGTCCCTACCCAATAGGGAGTTATGTATCTTCCAATCTCGTACCAATTTCCAGTGGATTGATCTTTGACTTTAATATTTGCAAACCGATCCCAGTCATCACAACCTGTATTCGGGCAATCTATTTGTAGAAACATTTTTATTTCTCTTATTTCAGATAGGTCATCATGTAGGTTAAAAGTTTGATTTGCGGATTGGTTAAAACCTCCACCAAAACCAAGGGGTTGGCTATTAAAAGCTTGATATGTAAATGTTAGAGGAGTTCCTATTCCAAATAAATTGACGTTTATATTATTGGCTAACTCATCTGAAGATATTTGTAGGGTAGAATAATAATTTACAGGTTCACTTGGAGCAAAGCGCACATATACTTCGTTTGAAATTTCAGGCTGGAAAGAAATACTACTTGAAAAAGTATTATTAACCGATACCTCATAACCATCTGGCGCAGTAACAGTTATTTCAGAAGTTGCATTTTCAGCGTTTATGATTATCACTTTAGGGACAGATGTTTGGGAAACCATTGTGTTTTCAAAAGTTAGTGAACTTAGGTTTGCTGATATACTGACGGTTAAATCAATAATTTCATTTGTATCATTTTCATCTCCTGAACTACAGGTGAGAAATAAAAGGCAAAATAGTAGCTTATATAAATTTTTCATAGTCGTAATATTAATAAATATATTTATTTAAATTTTATAGAATCACCATTAATTTTATTTAGTCTTAGGGTTATAAAATCTAAAAAATAGTTTTGATATAATTTCCATGGTAGTTTTGACCCTTGCTTTGGAAATAAATGTGATGATCTATGTATATAACTTGAATTTAAATTTAATAGTGGAGAAATAGTCATTTTTTTATTTTTAATAACCGGAACAAATGATTTAAAATTATTTTTACTCATATATTTAAATAGTCTGCTAGAGTATTCACTTGTTAAATCACTTTTCAAGGTCCATGACGCATTTGTATAACCAGCAAAAAATATACAATTTGGTAGACCACTTAACATTAATCCCTTGTATGTAACCGCGTCGGACGGATTATAATCTTTGTTGTTGACCTTAATTTTAGCCCCCCCAAAAGCCAAGAGCTCCAACCCAGTAGCTGTAATAATGATATCAGCATTAAGCTCAGTACTGTTTTTTAATCTGATTCCTTTTTTTGTAATGCAGTCAATTTCATTTGTGATTACTTTGGCTTTGCCGTTTCTTATTGACCTAAAAAGATCTCCGTCTGGAGCGACACAAAATCTTTGATCCCAAGGATTATAGTTTGGCTCAAAATGTGGTTTTGCTGGAAATTTACCTAATTGTCTTTGCGCACCATTAACGAGCCATTTTTTCATTTTTTTTGGCCATATTTTACATGCTTGAAAAAATAAAATTTGAACAAAAATATTTTTAAATCTAATGAATTTGTGTGCTAAGCTTTTTGGTAAATATGCTTTCAAAAACTTTGCTGCCTTATCTTTATTTGGAAATGCACCAACATATGTTGGCGATCTCTGAAGCATCGTAATTTCAGATGTTTTATCTGCCATTTTAGGAATTATGGTAACAGCAGTTGCGCCACTACCTATCACAATTACTTTTTTATTTTCATAATCTAATTTGTCAGGCCAATGTTGCGGGTGAATTATTTTCCCTTGAAAATCTTTTAGCCCCTTAAAATTTGGGGTATACCCTTTATCGTAATTATAATATCCTGTGCAGGAAAATAAAAAATTAGATTGATATGTAGCTTTTACATTATTATTTAAAGTAGTTACAGACCAGATTTTATTTTCGGTATTAAAACTAACTTCTAAAACCTGAGTTTGAAATTTAATTTTTTCTTTAACATTATACTCATCTGCAGCTTCCTTTAGGTAACTTAAAATACTAGGGGCATCTGCAAATGATTTTGGATTGTCCCAAGTTTTAAATGAAAATCCAAAGGTGTACATGTCTGAGTCAGATCTAATACCCGGATATTTAAATAAACTCCAAGTTCCTCCAATTTCGTTTCTGGACTCAAAAATTTGATAGGATTTTTCTGGATTTTTTCTTTCTAAATGACATGCTGCTCCTATTCCAGATAATCCTGCTCCAATTATAATTATATCAGTAAAATTTTTCAAACAATAATTTTTCTAAATGAAATAAAAATGTGACAATCCACCAAGATATTTTATATTTTTTATAAATTAAACTTATAAAATTTATTATTATGAAAATTACAACTGACTCTTTTGGCTTTCATATAGCTTTTAAAGTTCCAAATGATCAAACTGACAGAATGGAAACCTTTCTCAATACGCACGAAAGTTTTATGAAAGAAACTCATCATTTAGAGGGTAATATTGAACCTGTAGTATTATGTTACGCTGTACTTAAAAGTCCAGAATTCAATAATCCTTTAGACCCTTCAAGTGGTGAAACTGGAAATACACTCTATGGAATTACAGAAATTTATCGTGGTCCTGAGGGATGCCAAGCACATATGGCACTAGGTCAGGAAAGGGAAAAAATGTTTGGAGAATTAGTTTCGCTAACAACAGAGTATTGTGTTAGTGGTATTCTAGGTGTGCCAGTAATTAGATCTATGTAAATTACTTTTTTATATATTTTTTGTAAAAAGTATATAGAATAGCATAAATAATTAGGGTGACCCACAGGTACATAAAAAATTCATTTTTGTATCCCATTAATTAATTGGTTATTAAATAGTTAACTATTTAAGTTAAGAAAAAAATAATTAAGGTGTCTCTAAAAGATGTTTGTTTTTTTAGACATATAATTAGTCTCCACAAAATTGCTCGTTTAAAGAACTGAGCATTTCCTCAGATTGAACAACAACCGTCACAACCTCATTTCCTGAGACGAATTCCATCGTTATTGGATAAACAATTTCAAATTCAGCATCATCACACTCTACATTATTACAATTATTTGAAAACCACTCTTCCATAAATTCATAAATTTCCTCTTCATTATTTGCTGTATACTGCTCCCCGTTTGGAGCTTCTATGGTCACTGGAAAAACTACTTCACCACAGGTGTCTACATCCCCTTCATCGTCACATTCACCCGACGAATATTCATATATTCCAGCAGATTCCGCATAACAATAATTGTCATAGGAGAAACCATCAGATCCACACACAGGATCATAAATTTCTGGACAGGCATCGTCAGAACAATACTCTTCAATATAATTTGACAATTCTTCACCTGAATCAATTGTAATAGTCTGAGTTTGATCATTGGTTTCAGAATAATATTCAACTGTCAAAGGAAATACTATTTCAAATCCACCACATTCATCATCATTACATTCATTGTCAATATACCACTGCTCTACGTATTCATTTAATATTTCTTCACTATTGACAGAAAGTATCTCACCGTTAGGATTCATAATGGAAATTGGATAAACTAGATCAAAGCAATCGATCAGTGCCCAGTAATTTTCACCTTCATCATTACCCCAACCTTCTTCACACAATTCATAATACATTTCTAGCTCTTCATAACTTTCAACTCCTACTATATCTTCTGCTTCATTTCCGTTTTCATCTTCATAATAAAAAATGATATTGAATGGAAAATTTATTTCTGGTATACCCTCAAATTCGTCATTCATCTCATAATAAGATTCAACAGCTTCAAATAATTCATCCTCGTTGCCAATTGAAATTTGAGAACCATCAGGCATATTTACTGAAATTGGAAATTGTACGTCAAAACACATAAAGTTTTCCCATTGTTCAAAAACATCATAATTTCCATTATTATTTTCATCGTATCCATCGTCAAAAAGCAGTTCGCCATCTTGATCAAAGTAGATATAAATCATATTTAAAAGAGTAACTAAACTTCTAGTTTCTCGATTGATTTGAACTTCGTAACCTAAACTTTCAGCATGTAATATTTGTCCTGTTGTAACATTGTTTTCTAGGGAATTAATGTAATTCTTGGAAACTTCGGGCAATTCCTCAAAACTAATTTCAATTTTACCAGTGTGATTTTTTATAAGTTCAATATGCTCAGCAGATGAAATATCTTCAATAGTCTGATTTGAATCAGAATTAGAACATGAAACAACAAAAATTGATAGTAATAAGAGGTAGATATATTTTTTCATCTGAAGATATTTTTTCGAATATACAAAAATTACTATGCATGCATAATTTATTAAATAAAAATTAACAGTTAAAATTATTTTGTACCTTCAAAATTATGAAGCAATTATTATTTTGTTTTTTTTTCTTTCAGGGCTTTTTATTGTTTTCTAACGGTACCGCAGACATCGTACAATTTAAAAACATTTCTTTTGAAGAATTTAAAATTAAAAACAATTCGCAGCTTACAATAAATGCAATATTCAAAAAACAAAAAAGGAAACCAATCATTGAAGGAACTGCACTGAGCGACTTAATTAATAAATTTTACAATACAAATTACTTATCCTTAAAAATTAAAAGGGCTAATGAAAAAGAAAACGAATTAAAAATTTCATTTTCTAAAAGTTCACTTGCAATAAAATATATGCTTGATTAATACATCATCGAAGTAACCAGTCTGTAAATAAACCAGCAGACTACTACTGCAAAAAGATACTTTCTATTTTTTTTATACCATTCCATTTTTATTTGCTTAAAGATTATAACAATTTACAAAACTGTTTTAAAACTCAAATATGATTAGGATTTCTTTCATTTTTTTTCTTAATTGCAAGCGCAACTAAAAAAATACTTATCGTGGATTTAATTTTTGCAAATAATCAGGACTTGTCAGATTTAATTACAATTCTTTTATTAAATGTTTTTGTTGTTTTTTTTATTTCCAAATTCATCTATTTAAGATATAATAATAAAGGCAAAAAGTCACTTAACGAATTTTTCTTTACTTATAATTCCGCAGGACTAATCACATTCTTACTTTGTTTTTTACTTAGTAATGTAAAATTAGACTTAGGATTTGCCCTTGGTCTTTTTGCAATTTTTGCAATTCTTAGATTTAGAACTGAAACAATTAAAGTTAAAGAAATGACTTATTTCTTTGTTGTGATTGGAGTTTCAGCAATTAACGCCCTTTCTAATAACAATGCAAGTATTTTAGAACTTGCTGTTGCTAATGGTTCCATAATAATAGTACTTTTACTTCTTGAATACACTATCAGCAGATCTACAGCTGAATAAAGAATTCCTCACACAATAATTTCTGTTTTTTATAGTTATTATATTACTAACAAATTATTTTTAATTATGAAAAAACTTATTTTTTTACTTGCTCTAATGTTTAGCTTTTCCTGTAACAACGCAGATGTTACTACAGAAAAAGTTGATTCAGAACAATTAGCAGCAGATTTAATTTCTGCCTCTAATGATTATCAGCAAGCGTATATTACCCAAGATTGGGATACAGCTAGTAAATGGATTTCATCAGATCTGGGAACCACAATTTATAATTCAAACGGATCAACACTTGTTGCTCAAGACGAACAACAGGTTACAAATACAACCAGGGGATGGGATTTTGGCACATTTGAAATGTCAAACCATCAAGTTTTTATGTCTTCAGATATGAACACAGCTGTTATCACATTTGATGCAGATGGTCTCATTAATTTTGAAGATGGTGAGCAGAATGTTGGTTATGCAACTAGGGCATCTCAAACATGGGTAAACGATAATGGAGAATGGAAGGTAATGCACTCTCATTGGTCTCCAAGAGTAAATTCACAAGGAATTCCACAACAAGATTAAATTTTGTTTTTGTGAAATAAAAAACCCCGATTTTCGGGGTTTTTTTTATTTACTAACTTTGTACTATGAAAACAAAAAAAGAAATAGTAAAAGATTGGATAACTAGATATACAGGTGTTAATATTCCAGATTTTGGAGAATATATATTATTGACAAATTTTCAAAAATATGTCGATGATTTTGCATCTTTAAATAATGTTGAAGTTGATGGATTAGGAAAAAACATGCCATCTTCAACGCATAATAATATTACAATAATAAATTTTGGTATGGGTAGCCCTAATGCAGCGACAATAATGGATTTATTGACAGCATTGATGCCTAAAGCAGTATTGTTTCTTGGTAAGTGCGGCGGCCTAAAAAATCGAATACAAATAGGAGATTATATTTTACCCATTGGGGCAATCAGAGGCGAAGGAACATCAAATGATTATTTCCCTATTGAAGTACCGGCAATGCCATCATTTTCTTTACAAAGAGCAATATCTTCTGCTCTTAAGTATAATAAAACAGACTATTGGACAGGAACCATTTTTACCACAAACAGAAGGGTTTGGGAGTTTGATGTAAAGTTTAAAAAATACCTAAAAAAAGTTAGAGCCTATTCCATTGATATGGAAACAGCAACTTTATTTTCTGTTGGGTTTCACAATAGAATTCCTACAGGTGCATTACTTCTAGTAACAGATCAGCCGATGATCCCAGACGGAATAAAAACCAATAAAGAGGATGACAAGAATTCAAAACTATATGATAAGAATCATTTAGAACTTGGAATTGCTTCCTTAAGGGAAATAATTAAATATGATAACACTGATACTGTCAGGCATCTAAAATTCTAATTTATTCAAATCAATAACATGAGAATCATTTATTTCTTTTTATTAATTTTTTCAATTTCATTTTCCCAAAATAAAATTACTAAATCAGATATAATTGGTAAGTGGGAGGTAAAGGTAAAAGTGAAACAGCTCTTAAAAGAGGAAATTAAAAATCTTGATATGCTTGAAAAAATGGCTGTTGAGTTAGCATCTGGATTTGCTGAAGATATTATCGATTCAGCTAATATGTATGTGCTTTTTAAAAAAAATAATACAGCTTTACTTACCGTGGACTTTCTAGAATATGAAGAACAAGAAGAAATTAAATGGTCAATCGTTGATAACGAAATTTTAATTGATGACTCGTTAAATAAAAAAATAAATATAGGTTCAGATAATAATAAATGGGTTTTAAAAGAAGGGTCTATCTTTCTTAAAGAAAAAAGCGGAAAAATCAATCAAAATATTTATCTAATAAAGAATTTTTAAAAATTTATTTTAAATGTTAAGCCAGCTTTTTCCTCTAGCCTTTTTTTCAGGGGATCACCTAGGGCTGTGGATGGAGTAAGGACTCCATAGATTTCAGGGGTTTTATCTAAAGCCAAACACACTGCACTTTCAGCTAACATTTTAGAAGTTGAACCATATCCAGGATCCATATCTCCAATTACTTTACTCACATATGTTGTATCATCCGTTGTTAGATAAAACCTAAGATTATAGTATCCGTTAATTCTTGTTTTCTCGGAGGGTCCTTCACCTGACTTTGGTAATATAAAATCAACAATGTTTTTTAACAAGCTACCTTTTTTTCTTGTTGCCAGAAAGATCGGAATTAGACTCATGTACCCTTTTATTTTTCCTGAAATTCCTTTACCTGAGATAGTGGCTTCATCATAAGAAAAGTCAGAGCCGTAAATAAAATCCATTAAGGCATGACTCCTCCTAACAATTTTTGTGTTAATCCCAGCCATTACAAAAGGAGCTATCCAAGAGTTAGATACTTTGTCAAAAATTACTTTTCTTAGATCAGGCTTATCAGGCCCAAATTGTTTTCCTTCAGGATTCAGACCATATGGGTTTGCTAAAGTTTTTCGGACATCTTTATCAACTCTTGCTTCCTCTAAAACATTGGAGAGGCTATTGTAAGTTCCACCACTAATACCTCCTTTAGCACCAGCTACTCTCATATTTATCATTTGTGCATATTTACCTGTTTTTTCAAAAACTTTTTTTTGAGAATAGTAAACACCCATATCCGATGGGACTGAGTCAAAACCACAGGAATTAACTATTTTAATATGTTTTTCTTTTGCTTTTGAATGATATTTGTCAATAATTCTTCTAATCCACTGAGTTTCTCCTGTTATATCACAATAATTTGTTTTTGCTTCAACACAGGCTTCTACTAAATATGTTCCATATTTTGCATAGGGGCCAACAGTTGTGCATATGACTTTTGATCTTTTAGCCATTTTTATAAGACTTTCCTTATCAGAACTATCGGCAATAATAATTCTAGAGTCATCAATTTTTAACTTTTTTTGAAGTTTTAAAAGTTTGTTTTGGTTTCTTCCCCCAATTGCCCATTTTAATTCATTGTATTCATAGTTTTTGCTTATGTATTCACAAACTAAATCTCCAGTAAAACCAGTAGCACCCCATATTATTAAATCAAAATCTCGATTATTTTCCATATTGATAATTAGATAAATTTATACTATTGATCGATCACATCAACCGAAAAAAATATTATTTCGTTATTATTTAATTTAATATTAAAATCAATTGGATTACAACACACTTCACAATCCTCAATAAAATTTTGATGGCTTATTGATGAATCAACCATTTTTAATTGATTTTCCCAGCAGTAAGGGCAGTCAAAATAAGATTCTAACAAAATTATTTAATTTTTATATTACAATGATATGATAAAGATTCGTATGATTTATTAAATTCATAATTAAATTAATAGAAGACTATGAAAAAAATATTTTTTGTTTTGTGTGTATTAGGAGTTGTATTACCATATTACCAGTTGTATTATTTTTTAGAAGGAAATAATTGGTCAATGGAGGGATTTTGGTCTGAAATTTACTCCAATCATGCAATTTCAATGATTACAATGGATATCACTGTTGCAGCAAGCTCTTTCTTGGTTTTTTTGATTTATCAATATTCACAAAAAAAAATTAAAACAAAGTGTTTTGTAAAATATATTGTTTCTCTATTTTTTGTTGGATTTTCTTTATCAATGCCTTTATATTTTTACGATAATTATAAAAAGTAAAAATTATTGCGTCAAAAACTCTTTTTCTTTAATAATATAGATTACATTTGCTGAAATTTATAATTTACAATGAAAGGAACAGTAAAATTTTTCAATGAATCTAAAGGTTATGGATTCATTACAAACGACGAAACAGGAGAAGACCTTTTCGTTCATTATTCAGCACTTGGTAATCTTACAATTAAAGAAGGTGATAAAGTAGAGTATGAAGAAGGTGAAGGTAGAAAAGGAAAAGCTGCTACAAAAGTAGAACTTGCATAGTTATCTCTATAGCATTTAACCCAACTAATATTTCCTAATTAAAACCAAAAAAGCTATTTATTTAGTTTTTTGATTATTTGCTATGCATGCATAGTTTTTATATTTTCGTTAAAAATTAGTCATGAGAAATTTATATATAATAATATTTGCTGTTTTTACACTAGTATCATGTGATGAGGATGATACCAATTTACCAGCACCATATTATCCGATTGAAGGAAAATGGTTATGGTCACCAGATCCTGATGACAGATCCTATGCAAACACTATGTACGAATATGTAGATGGTACTATTTACACATATTACCCTAACTGTTGGCCAGATCTATGTACTGATGATCATTTTAATGCATTAGAAGAATCAGATAGAATACCAGGAACAGACTCTTATGAATATGACGGGTATTCTTTGATTATAGATGGAATACAAGAGATAGTTACCTTTGAATGTGATGGGGGTGTAATGCTAAATGAAAATGGTGGGAAACTATGGAGATTAATTTCTGATTGTCAGTAGTGCTAAACAAAGAAAAATTAGAATCTTTTACCGATTGAAATACCCCCTTTAAATGAGGCTTCAGGCCTATAGTGACTTACACTACCTCCGTCAGGAACGTCATCATTTTCGTTACCAGCAAAAAGATATCTACCTAATCCTATCATGTATTCAAAAGTCCAACCTTTTTTGTTTACCCATTTTCTACCAACACCAACTCCAGGGGCAATATCCCATGCTTTAATTTCATCACTTGTTACTAGTGGCTCATTTGGAAATAAATCATAATTGTAAATATTTCTATCATATTCTACATTAGAAAATTTTATAAATACTTCAGCAAAATATCCTTCCCCACCGAAATCAGTTTTGTTTAAAAAATAAAATCTATAAAAAGGATTTAATGAAAATTTTTCAGACCAAGAGCTGGATAAATTATTATCATTAAAATTAAAAAATACATCTGCTCCATAAGATGAATACGAATCATTTATTTTTTCATATCCGATATTTAAAGCAGGCTGCGTTAAAAAATCTAAAACATCCAATTTAATTTCAGAATCTCCAAGTTCATCAAATAGTTCTGTTACCTGTCTATCAGATTTTATTACTTCTACTGGCTGAACATCTTGGCCATAGGTTTTAGTGAATAATAGTATAAATAATG
>Ga0208277_1001324_pt1 | contig 14457 bp, 11 predicted proteins | sample ETNtaG_5_FD_185782 | JGI IMG/M metagenome (GOLD analysis project Ga0208277, IMG submission 185782) | Marine microbial and viral communities from oxygen minimum zone, Eastern Pacific Ocean - ETNP201406SV205 (SPAdes) (version 2) | ecosystem: Environmental > Aquatic > Marine > Oceanic ...
GCTGGGTTTAGAACGTCGTGAGACAGTTCGGTCTCTATCCGCCGTGGGCGCAGGAGAATTGAAGGAATCTGCTTCTAGTACGAGAGGACCGAAGTGGACGAACCTCTGGTGTACCAGTTGTTTCATCAGAAGCACCGCTGGGTAGCTATGTTCGGAAAGGATAAGCGCTGAAAGCATATAAGTGCGAAACCTGACCTAAGATTAGTTCTCCCTATCATTTGATAATAAGACTCGTTGTAGACTACGACGTTGATAGGCCACAAGTGTAAGTGTAGTAATATATTTAGCTGAGTGGTACTAATTAGTCGAATGGCTTTATCAATCTTTTTTGATCACTTGAAGATCCGCATCAATTCCCTACCTTTTTCTTCGGCAACTATAGCACAGGTGTTACACCCGATCCCATCTCGAACTCGGCAGTTAAGCCCTGTAGCGCCAATGGTACTACGCGGGAAACCAGCGTGGGAGAGTAGGTCGTTGCCGGGAACTTTTAAAAACCCTCAATTATTGAGGGTTTTTTTTTATAAATATACCTTTTTTTATTTAAGTGTTGAAGGAGCCTTCTCTCTTCGGTAAATTTCAATAATAAATTATATGTCATTTAAAATAATGAAGAAAATTAAATTATTATTTTGCATAGCGTCAGCTACAGGGCTTCTATTATCTCAAAAGGTTTCTTTGAATGGTCAGTTCTATCCATATTCTACGTATTACATTAGTAGTTTCAATCTTGCAACCGGTGAATCAAATGTACCTATTTTTAGGTACAATGTATCATCCAACTCATATCCAGTATATGTCAAAGCTCGTTTTAAAGCCACTTTTCTATCTCCACAGTTAGGCATTAACAACAGAACGACATTGATAGATGTTGAATCAAATTCATTTCAAATGAAAGCAGGGATTGTGCTTGATAGTAAAAATTTTTCTGAAAATACAACTACCCTTCTTGATGAGGCGAATCCCCCTAACATTGTACCGGTATTTTTTAGATCACTTGAAACAATTGATGTTGGAAAATATGAGAATATTATTAGCAGTATAATGACTACAGGTAAACTACCTGATGGAGAATATAGATTTGAACTTAGTCTTTCAGCGGGTATTTCAGAATTTGATCTATCCTTTTCTGATGAAAAAATTGAAACTATCATTGTTGAAAGCCCTTCTGGTGTTAATTTAGAATCACCTGGTGGCTTGCTAGCTGATACAACATTTAACATTGTTTATTCAACTTTACCTTCATTTAATTGGAATAAGGGTTTTTGCACTAACTGTATTACATATATTAGAGTTTCAGAATTTAAGCCGGAGTTTCATTCTTCTTTGGAAGAAGCCCTTCAAGATGAACGCACACTTCCATTTAACCAATCAATGGAATGGGAGCAGCTATCTGATGTAAGTACATTTCAATATCCTTTAAATGGAGTTAGGCCGCTTGAAAATGGTAAAATTTATGTTTGGCAAATTAAAACAAGCATACCTACGACCGATGGAATGGAAGATGAAACATCGGAAATTTTTGCATTTAAAATATCAGACCCCTCTAAATCTTCTATTATTGGTATGAAAAATCCAATTCTTCAGCAATTAAAAGAATCTCTTGGGGCAGATAAATTTAATTCATTCTTTGGTGAAAATGGGTCTTTAGAGCAGTACAATCCTACTGGTGAATATTTAATTAATGGCTCAACTGTTGATCAATCAACGGTTAATAATATTTTGATAAAAATTAAAAATAAAAATATAAAAGTAAATTCAATTAAAGTAGAAAATGATTAGCGCTGCATTTAAAAGAAAGATTTTTGCTTTAGCTCCATTATTTCTGTGCTTTGCGCTAGCCGGAGAAAAAATAGCAATAGTTACAAAAATTATAGGTAAAGCTGAGTATGTTCGTAAAGAAAAATCTCCAAAAAGTATCAGAAAGGGATTTGTAATAGAAAATGGGGATGAGATTTCAACAAAAAGAGGGGCTTTTGTAGCGCTAGTTTTTATTGATGATAGATCAGCGCTTAAAATTAGAGAGAAATCGCAAATAACTATTACAGGAAAAAAGAGCGCTAAAAAAATCAACAAAAAGATAAATCTAAATAATGGCATTATACGAGCTCAGGTAAAAAATAATAGAGATTTTTTAGTTCAAACCTCTGTTTCAGTTGCATCGGTAAAAGGAACAGATTTTTGGATCATATCTGATGATAAAATAGGAGATTCAGTTATCGGTTTGGAAGGGTTAGTAACCTTGTCAAATAGAATTTCTGGTGAAAAAATAGATATAAAACCAGGAATAACTGGCATTTCTTCATATGACGGGTCGCTACAAACTTTTAAATCTGATCCTAAAGATACTCCGCTTGACCTAGTTCAAAATGAAGGCAAAGATAAAAAGCTAGAAATTATTTTTAACGACTCATCAGGTAAGCAGAAAAAATTAATTATCGACTATAAATAATTGCATTTTTTTTGAATTATTTTAGAACAATTAATATCCTAATACTTTTTCAGGTTGCATTTAGTCAGCAGAAAAGTTTGTATCATGTTCCTCCACCAAATGCAGTAAAAGGGAAAGATCTTGTTATTTCAGTTTCATTAATTGATATATCAAACCCTATTGAAGCTGTGCTTTATTACAAGACATCTTTAAGCGATTCTTATATCGAAACATCTTTTATAAATAAAGGGTTTAATTGGGAGGCAATTATTCCAAAGTTTGCAATTACAAATAATGGCTTAGAGTATGTAGTTGCATTTCGATTTTCACAAGACCGTATTCTTTCATATCCAAGAATAGATCCTTTTAATAACCCGTACTCTCTTCAGGTTGTAGAAAATCAATTAGATCGAAAATCAAATGCATCAAATGATGTTGCTGAAATACTAATCCTATCTCCTGATATTGGTGAAGTGGTTGAACCTGATGATGTGTTTATTGCAGCTTCATTTTTTTTAACAAATGATATTGATAAAAAATCGGTCAGGTTAGTAATAAATGATCAGGAGAAAACCTCAGAGATTATTTTTGAGGATGATATACTTAGTTATAGCTCAAATTCACTTAGCGTTGGAGATTATATCATTAAAATTTTGATGAAAAATAAAGAAGGTGATAGTCTTCGTCCATTTTCGTGGGGTTTTACAGTTGGACAAAAAATAAAAGAATCCAAAACCTTTGTAACCTATAAAGGTGAAGTTGTGAATAGATTATCTATGGAAAGGATATCTGGATCAGTTTTGAATGTTGCAGAGGTTCAAGGAAAATTTGATATGGACTTCGATTGGTCGCAAATGAATATTGTAAGCAGAATTACTTCAAGGGAAACACCTTACCTGCAGCCACAAAATCGTTTCGGAGGAAAATTTTCATTTGGAAACTTTTTAAAAATTAGCTTTGGTGATTTTTACCCAAGAATGAATGAATTTATGATCGATGGCAAAAGAGTAAGAGGGTTAGAATTAAATACGGACTTCAAATGGCTAAGGTTTAATTTTATTCAAGGTGAGCTTAATAGAGCAGTTCAGGAACAGCGATTTATTGATGGAGGATATCGCTTGAATCACAATCTATCTACAAAAAATAATGATGGATCATTTACATATTTTTTAGATAGATCAGGTTATACTTTTAAAAGAAATATTATTGCCGCAAAAATCTCTACAGATTTACTAGGCAGATTTAAGTTTGGTGCGCATTTAATGAGCGTAAGAGACGATACAGGCTCAATCAAGCTAAATCTTTCTAATGCAATGTTTTCATCTGACTCACTAGTTTCAGGTGTTCCGCCAGGACAATATAATTTTGAAACATTTAACACTACAATAAAAGGGTCTGGAAATCAATTGAATATTGTTTCAAATGACTGGTCTGGTAAGAGGCCAAATGACAATCTTTTGCTAGGCTTTAATTTTGGTACCAGCTTTGATGATAAAAAGCTGAATCTTGATTTTGATTGGAATCTAAGTCTCTATAATCGTAATACGTGGGGCGGTGCAATGTCAAAATCAAATCTAGATACTGCTCTTGATGATTCTCTTGATGGTTATATTGGACAGCAGTATGATGAATCTGGAGTTAAGATAGATGGAGGAGGTGCAATTAATATTAGCCAAATACCTTTCGACCCTTTAACTCTTGAAGATATATTTATTTTAAATACTAACATGACGCCACTTGTACCTTATGATATCAATTCAGGCTTAATAGCCGGTTTGATAAATATGCCCTCATCTGCATTTAGATTTTCGCTTAAGGGAAATTATACAAATAGCAAAATTTTGATTGAATATCGCCAGATAGGTCCCGAGTACGTAACCTTGGGAAACCCATTTTTAAGAAACAATACGCGTCAATTCACAATATCAGACCGCGCTAGTTTTTTAAAGAATAAATTATTTATTAATTTTGGCTTTAAGCATTTAGATAATAAAATTTTAAGAACAACCATTAACCCATTGAACACAAATACTTTTTTTGTGAATTTTAATTTTCTTCCTGGACCGGGCCTACCATCCTATGCTATAAGTCTGCAATCAATTGGAAAAAATAATGAAAAGACAAAACTTGATTCGATAGGTGGATCAATTATTGACCTAAGAGAAGATTCTAATATTTCAAATAATATGCTTGCGGTAACTATTCCTTTAAAAAGTAATGGAATAATACACAATTTCACTTTAAACATGGGAAATGTAACTAACTTGGATAACTTAGCTAGTAAGAGAAATATTAGTTATTTATTTCCTAAAACTGACACACGAACAATTTCACTTAATGTTGCATCTGAATTTTCTAGCACATTCAATACTATTTCTCAAGCGAGCCAAACTAAGCTTGATATACCAAGAATTTCTAATAATGTTTTACAAAAAACATCATATGTTTGGACAAATTTATCATCTACAGCAAATTATAGATTGACAGATGATAGGATTTTACTTAAAGGGACCCTAACATTAATTGACAGTAATAGTCAAATTAGATCCCAGCTTATTGGCCTAAGAGGAGGAATAGACTATAATTATAGGAACTATATAACAGCTTCACTGATGAGCTTTATTCGAATAAATTATATTGGTGATAATAAAGAGCGGTCCTATAAAGAAGGTTTCGATATAAACTCATCTGGTATAATATTTAACATTAATTATAATTTTAATAATGAAACTGATGCTAAATAAATTAAAAAAACTTTTTCAAGGCAATTGGGTTGCTTGGGTTATTTGCTTTAGCGCTATCATTCTAACATCTGCTTCTCAATGGATTGGAGTTTTTGACACATTAGAGCTTAAGATGTATGATTATCGTTTTAATACTGTTCGTGGACCGCTAACGGGATGGACAGCAATTGATTCATCTTACATAGATAAAGGAACTGATGTTGTATTAGTAGAGGTTGATGATGAGGCTTGGAGATTAGTTCCTGAAGAATGGCCTTATCCTAGAGGGAGTATATGGGCACGCGTAATTAGAAATCTTTATAGGGCTGGTGCCAAAGTTATTGTTTTTGATATTCAGTTTGATTCACCTGAGAGCAGATCTGAGATATATAAAGATTTAATTGAAACAACAACTGCTGATTATATAATTAATCAAGTTCCATCACTAAGAGACACCATTGAAGCAGAAAATATTTTAAAGTCATTGCCGATGCTTATACCAAGGCATGGTGATGATATGCTAGGTGAAGCAGTTGCTGAAGCTCAAATGTTTGGCACCTCAGTCATTATGCCAGCTAAAATGGTAACCGAACCCACTTCCGTTCCTCCTCAATATATAGCTTTTCCAGTAAAACAAGTTATGGATGCAAAGCCTGAGCTAGGGTTAATAAATGACCAGATGGACCTTGATGGATTTTCAAGAAGATATTCTCTTTTTGATATTATGGCTCATGAACCAAATAAATATTATCTCACTCTTGGAGTAAAGGCATTTAAATCATTTTATGGGATATCTGATACTTCGAAACCTTATTTTGATAGCGATAATTTAATTTGGGAGTATGGAGGTTATAAGATAAAAGCTTATGGTCAAGGAAACTCTTTTTTGGTTAATTACTATGGTCCTCCATCGGGATATAAAATAAGAGACCAGAGAAATCTTCCACCGTGGGCAACGTTTCCTAAGTATTCACTGGCATATATAATAGATACTGATGATGTAACCCTTAGGGACCCAATGGAAGATTTAGACTGGATGAGTCAATTTCTACCAGGTGAGATTCCGGATTGGATTAATGCTATTGAAGATAAAAAAGAGCGTCAAGAAATGATGGATGTTATGGGTATCGGTTCAGATAATGATTTATCTAATTCACCGTTTTTTAATAAAGTAGTAGTTATTGGCACATCTGTAGAAGTACACCATGATTACAAGCAAACACCATTCTATAATTATGCTGGTATACAGCAATTAACCCCTGGAATGGAGACCCATGCTAATGCAATTCAAACAATGATAGATAATAATTATATAAAGGTGTTGGGAGGTGGATTAACAGAATTTTTCAATGAATACAATAAATATCCATTCAGTCATTTTATTTTAATAGCACTATTGAGCTTGATAGCATTTTTTATTCTATCATTTACCAATCCTATTATAGCTGGATTTTTAATTGTATTTGAATGCCTTATGTATTTTGCTATTGTTTGCGGATTATTTATTGGTGATTTATTATGGGGAATTAAGGCAATTTCTCCAAAATTTTTAAGTGACTCTCAGTTTTTTCAATTACAATTACCTCAAATTGGTGAATCAATTATACTGCCTTTAGTAGCTCCAATTGCATCAGTAATAGTTACATACTTTGGTATAGTTCTTTATGATTTTATTAAAGAGCAGCAAGATAAAAAGTATCTAAAAAGCACTTTTGGCGCTTATATATCCCCTGATTTAATTGACCAAATGTATGAAGATAAGAGCGAGCCAAAGCTTGGCGGGCAGGCTGGATACCATACCGCTTTTTTCTCTGATATTCAAAGCTTCTCATCTTTTTCTGAAATACTAGAACCTGAGAAAATGGTTAGTTTGATGAATGAATATTTGACTGAAATGACAACAATACTTTTAGAACATAAAGGGACTCTCGATAAATATATTGGTGATGCTATTGTAGCATTTTATGGTGCCCCTGTTCCTCTTGACGGTCATGAATATCATGCTTGTATGACTGCATTGGAAATGGATAAAAAATTAAAAACAATGCGAGAAAAGTGGACAAAAGAAGGTGATTGGCCAGAACTTGTGCATAATATAAGACACAGAGTAGGTCTTAATTCAGGAAATATGGTTACAGGAAATATGGGTTCTTCTATGCGTATGAATTATACCATGATGGGGGATACAGTTAATCTTGCAGCTAGGCTTGAGCCAGCAGCCAAGCAGTATGGAGTTTATAATTTTGTCGCTCAAAATACTTATAAAGCTGTTGAGGATAAATTTGAATGGAGGTTGCTTGATTATTTAGTGGTTAAAGGCAAAAAGAAACCTGTTAAAGCCTATGAATTAATATCATTAAAAGATGAAATGAATAGCAATCAATCAGATTTAGTTAGCGCATTTAATGAAGGGCTTGAGCTTTACTTTAAACAGGATTGGAAAAATGCATTAATAAAGTTCAAAGAATCATCTGAGCTTGAAGAAGATTTTCTTTATAGGCCAACTACTCCTTCAAATATATATATAGAACGATGTGAATCTTTTTTAAAAAATCCACCTCCAAAAGATTGGAATGGTATTTGGGCTATGAAAACAAAATAATTTATTATTTTAGAAATGAATAGTTTAAAACCCAAAATACTTTGGATTGACGATGAAATTAATCTACTAAAACCCCACATTCTTTTTCTTGAAGAGAAGGGTTATAGCGTAACTGCATCAACAACAGGAAAAGAAGGTGTTGGTTTAATTAGGGCTCAAAATTTTGACTTAGTTCTGATTGATCAGTTTATGCCAGGCGATGATGGTATCGAAACATCAGTCAATATAAAATCAATTAATCCTTCAGTTCCCATTATTATGATAACAAAAAGCGAAGAAGAATGGCTAATTGATGAGGCAATTTATAAGAAAATTGACCGTTTATTAATTAAACCTATAAACCCAAATCAGGTTTTTGCAGCATGCAAGCAGGTATTAGAGGGTGGCTATATTTTTTCTGAAAAATCAAAAACTGATTACTTAAGTCAATTTCAAGATATTGAGCATCTAGCTATAGAGGCATCAACAATTGAAGACTGGTGGAAAATTTACTCTAAACTTGTTAAATGGCAGATAGATTTTGATACTCAAAAAGAAGAAAGTCTTATTCAGATATTGAGCGAACAATTTAGTTCAGTAAACAAAATTTTTTCACAATTCATAATTAAAAATTACCCAAAATGGTTAAAAACAGCCAATAGGCCAACCCTGTCTTGTGATATCTTTACAAAAAAAATAAAACCATTATTAGATAGCAATAAAAAAACATGCCTATTGGTTATGGACGCAATGCGCCTTGATCAGTTTGTAGAGTTAAATACAATGTTATCAGAAGATTTTGCAGTAGAAATGGAGCCAAGTTTTTCACTTATACCTACAGCCACACCTTATTCAAGAAATGCAATTTTTTCAGGCCTTTTTGCTGATGAAATGTGTGAATTATATCCAAATCAAAAAAAAGAAATGATTGAAGACAAAGGAAGCTTAAATAATTTTGAAAAAGAATTTTTAGCAGATCAAATGAACAAAAATAGATTATCTAATAAAAAAATGCATTATCATAAGATTTGGGTTGCTGATGAAGGTAAAAGATTTTCATCGAAGATTAAAAACTTTACAAACAATGATCTTTTAGCTATTGTTGTTAATTTTGTTGATCAGCTAGCTCATCGCAGATCGGAATCCGATGTACTTAAAGAGATGGTTCCAGATGAAAGCGGTTATCGAAAAGCTGTAAGTAATTGGTATGCCAAATCATGGATTAAGAATGTCCTCCATGAATTAAGTTTAGCTGGATATACTGTTATAATGACTAGTGACCATGGAAGTGTTATGGTTAGTGAGAGTGCAAATGTTGCTGCCGACAAAAGCTCATCAGATGGAATAAGGTATAAGTATGGTACAAATATTAATACATCAGATAGGAAAGCTTTAGATATTAGAGATCTTGATAATTATCGGCTTCCCGATCTAGGCATCAGAACCAATTATTTAATTGCGAAAGACAGTTTTTATTTTGTTTATCCTAATGAACAAAGAAAATATCAAAAAATTCTAGAAAATAGTTTTCAACATGGCGGTATTTCTATTGAAGAAATGCTTATTCCAATTTTAACAATGAAGCCCAAATGAAAAAAATCACGTTTAAATCACCTGAAGAAACGAAATCATTTGCGAGTAACTATGCGAATCAAATTCCAAATGGAAAAATCCTTGCGCTCATAGGAAACTTAGGTACTGGTAAGACTACTTTTAGTCAAGGATTTGCGCTTGGCCTAGGCATTAATGAATCTATTATCTCTCCAACATTTAAACTTGTAAGTGAGTACCATGGGCAAAGAACCTTAAATCACATTGATTGTTATCGTTTAGAATCATCAATAGATTTTCTGAATATTGGAGGTGAGAATTTTCTAAATAGCAGCGATGGAATCACTATTATTGAATGGGCTGATAGAATTAAAGATATTTGGCTTGATGATTGGATAATTATTTATTTTGATCGCGATGAGAATGATGAATTCAAAAGGCATATAAAAATCACAGGTAATAATTAATTTGAATATACTAGCTATTGATACTTCAACAGATTGGTGTGGAGTCTCTCTTTTTCAAGATGGTAGGTGCAAGGATATAATAGAAAAATATATACCTAAAAAGCATTCTGAATTCCTCCCGATCTTTTTTGAATCAATAATAAAAAACTCAAATTTTGATAAAAATAATTTAGATGCAATTGCTGTTACAATTGGACCTGGATCATTTACGGGTTTAAGAATTGGTTTGGGCTTTTCAAAGGGTATAGCATATGCATTAAATAAGCCAGTAGTGCCTGTGCCAACACTTGATGTTATTGGTAATGACCCTGATATTTCATTTGATGATTTTTTAGTATTGTTATTTTCACACAGAAATATTGTTTATGTTCAAAAATTCTTAAATAAAAAACCCAAAGGCAGCCCAAAAGCCTCTAATTTTAATGAAATTGATCTGAAAAGCAATATTGTTCATTATGGTTGCGATAAGCTTTTAGATTCTAGCTCTTATGTTGAAACTCATCCTTCAGCTGAAGTTGTTGGAAATTTAGCGCTTCAGAATTTTAAAGAATGGAAAATAGATGAACCGTATACTTTAGCTTCAAATTATATTTCACCATTTGAAATTGGTTGATAATGAAAATAAGAAATGCCATCATTGATGATGCGGTTACAATTTTTAATATTGAAAAGAGAGTCTTTAAGAATTATTGGTCTTTGAATTCTATAAAATCAGAAATTAAAGAATCAAAACACTCTTTAATTTCTGTATTAGAAATTAAAGACAATATCATAGGCTATATATTTCAAAGAGTTATTTATAATCAAAACCATATTATAAATATAGCTATAGACATACCTTTTCAGCATAGGGGTCATGGAAAATTTTTACTTAAAAGTATACTTGAAAAAGATACTAATGATACTGATGTTTTTTTAGAGGTAAAAGAGGCTAATTTCCCAGCAATTAAACTTTATACTGATTTAGGTTTTGAAGAACTTCAAAAAAAAGATAAATATTATTCAGATGGTTCGAATGCTATTTTTATGTTAAAGAAAAATAAAAAACATGGCTTGGTTTAGCAGAAAAGATAAAAACATCTCACCGGATGCTGTAAAAAAAGATATTCCTGGAGGATTATGGACAAAATGCCCCTCTTGTTCAGAAATTCAATATAAACCTGAATTAGAAAAAAACTTTTATGTTTGCCAGCAATGCCAATATCATTTTAGGATGGCTCCAGAAATATATTTTGATCTTTTAATTGATTCTAAATCAAAAAAAGATTTATTTACTAAAATTGGTTCCATTGATTCTCTAGATTTTGCTGCAGAAAAAAAATATTCTGACCAACTAAAGAGTGCTATAGAAAAGACTGGTAAGAGCGATGCAATCTGTTGCGCTCAAGGAAAGATAGATGGCAGAAAAGTTATTTTAGGGGTCATGAACTTTTCTTTTATTGGAGGAAGCATGGGTTCAGCTGTCGGTGAAATAATATCAAGATGTATAGATAAGGCAGGTAAAGATAAATTGCCATTTATTTTAATATGCTCCTCTGGTGGTGCACGGATGCAAGAATCTGCCCTATCTTTGATGCAGCTAGCCAAGACCAGTTCTAGGCTTGCTAGATTTCATAGTGATGGCGGACTCTATATTCCATTATTAACAGATCCCACAACAGGAGGGGTCACAGCAAGCTTTGGTATGCTTGGAGATATTATTTTAGCAGAACCTGGCGCTCTTATTGGTTTTGCTGGTCCTAGAGTAATAAAGCAAACTATCGGTGAAGATCTCCCTGAAGGGTTTCAAACCTCTGAATTTCTTTTACAGAAAGGCTTCGTAGATCATATTGTATCGCGAAATGAAATGAAATTTAAAATTTCAAGTATAATTAATTTATTGTCTTAATGTTGCCTCCATCAATTCTAATAGTTAATGATGATAGCATATTCTCTGATGGAATTAAAGCTCTATGGGAGGCTATGTCTGAAATTGGCAGTACAACTGTTGTTGCTCCAAAATCAGAGCATAGTGGAGCTGGGCACGCGATAACAATTTCACGCCCTCTTCAGTCTGAAAAAATTAATTTAGAATGCGGTTTATCGGGGTATGCAGTTAATGGAACGCCTGCTGATTCAGTAAAATTTGCAGTTAGCGTACTAATGGATAAAAAGCCAGATATTTTAGTTTCAGGAATAAATCCTGGTTCTAATGTTGGGCAAAGTATACTTTATTCTGGCACAGTATCTGCTGCAAGAGAGGGAACTTTTAGGGGAGTTAGCTCAATTGCAATTAGCCTTGATGGGGATGGCAACATTGATTATTCATCATCAAAAACTATATCAAAAAAAATTGTTAGATCTGTTCTTAAAAATGGATTGCCAAGTGATACGTTACTTAATATTACTATTCCTAATATTCCTAAAGAGCAAATGAAGGGATTTAAAATAACAAAGCAAGGTTCAATGTATTTTTCAGATAGTTTTGAGAAGATTGAAAATAGCAGAGGACTTGAAAGCTACTGGTTAACAGCTGATCATAACGATCCCGACCCTTCTGGGGATAATGATAGTGTTGCAGTTAAGGAAGGATATATTAGCATAACTCCTCTTCATTCAGAGCAAACTAATTTTTCATTTATTCAAGAATTAGCCAAATGGGATTTAAGATAGCGCTATGAAAGCTAACGGAGTAATGATTCTTGATTTTGGTTCACAATATACCAAATTAATAGCTAGAAGGGTCAGGGAAGAGAGTATTTACTCAGAGATTTTCCCCTATAATATCTCATCAGAAGAAATCAAAAAAGCAAAACCAGCTGCATTAATTTTATCTGGAGGGCCCTCCAGTGTCTTTTCAGACAGTGCTTTAAAAATTGATCCTGAAATACTGAATCTCAATGTGCCTATTCTTGGAATATGTTATGGCCTTCAGCTTTTGGCTCAATCCTACAACGGAAGCGTAGAAGAAAAAAATAGCGGAGAATATGGTCTATCAAAATTAAATATTGATAATTCTCATGATATCTTTTCAGGGGTTCCGGATGAAATTAATACATGGATGAGCCATATGGATCAGGTTACAAAAGCTCCACCAAAATGGAATATACTTGCTAGATCATCAAATAAAATTATTGCTGCAGTATCAAATGAAGATTTTTCTAGAATAGGATTGCAGTTTCATCCCGAAGTCGTTCATACGCAGTACGGTAAAGAAATACTTAGAAACTTTTTAATTAAAATTGCTAAATGTCCAGCAGATTGGAATGCAGCTAATTATGTTAGCGATCAAATAAGCAAGATAAAAGAACAAGTTGGCGATGACAAGCTTATTATTGGGGTTAGTGGAGGCGTTGACTCTACAGTGGCAGCAGCCCTAATACACAAGGCTATTGGTGATCAGTCTATAGCTGTTTTAATTGATCATGGTTTAATGAGAAAAAATGAAGCAGAAATATGTGTTGCAGCGCTAAAAAAAGGTTTAGGGGTAAATATTTTTAGCTATGATGAGTCTAGTGTATTTTTATCAAAATTAGATAATAAAAAAGATCCTGAAGAAAAAAGAAAAATTATCGGAAATCAGTTTATTGAATCATTTGAAAAAATTTCTAAAAAATTTGGAGATATAAAATTTTTAGCGCAGGGAACTTTATATCCAGATGTAATTGAGAGCGGGTTTGGTGTTGGCGGTAAATCGCATACGATAAAAAGCCATCATAATGTTGGTGGTCTTCCTAAAGATATGAATTTTAAGCTAATAGAACCATTGCGCGATCTATTCAAAGATGAGGTTCGCAAAGTAGGTGTAGAGCTAGGTCTTCCATTTGATCTTGTTCAAAGACATCCATTTCCTGGCCCGGGATTAGGGGTAAGGATTATTGGAAAAATTACCAAAGAGAGGATTAAAATTCTTCAGGATGCAGATCAAATCTTTATTGATATTCTGCATGAAGATGGTTTATACAATGATATTTGGCAAGCATTCGCAGTTTTAATTCCCATAAAAACTGTTGGAGTTATGGGTGATCAAAGAACTTACGAAAATTTGCTTGCCTTAAGAGCAGTTACCAGCACTGATGGAATGACCGCAGATTGGTTTAAAATGCCTGATGATACCCTTGCTAAAATCTCAAGTAAAATAGTTAACTCTGTTAAAGGGGTTAATAGAGTGGTCTATGATATTACCTCTAAACCGCCAGGCACGATAGAATGGGAGTAAGATAAGTGATTATTGATGTAAATCACATCAACTTAAGATAGTTATAAATAAATTAAAATTCTAAATAAGAAGAAAGAATTATGTGTGGAATAGTTAGTTATTATGGTAAAAAAGACTCAGTGCCTTTTTTAATTAATGGCCTTAGACGGTTAGAATATCGCGGATATGACTCAGCAGGTATAGCTTTAATGGAAAACGGATCTATAAAAGCTATCAAAAAAGCAGGAAAGGTAGATGAGCTTAACGAAAAAATTAAAGAATCTCCAATAAAAGGTTCTATTGGTATCGCTCATACCAGATGGGCAACTCATGGAGAACCAAATGATATAAATGCCCATCCGCATCAAGATAAGACAGGCAAGATTTTCTTAATTCATAATGGTATAATTGAAAATTACAACACTCTAAAAGAAGTTTTAATTCGAAAAGGATTTCAATTTAAAAGTGAGACAGATACAGAAGCACTTGTAAACTTAATTTCTGACATCTATTTTGCTGATGGTTTA
>Ga0208277_1001327_pt1 | contig 14447 bp, 11 predicted proteins | sample ETNtaG_5_FD_185782 | JGI IMG/M metagenome (GOLD analysis project Ga0208277, IMG submission 185782) | Marine microbial and viral communities from oxygen minimum zone, Eastern Pacific Ocean - ETNP201406SV205 (SPAdes) (version 2) | ecosystem: Environmental > Aquatic > Marine > Oceanic ...
AGCAGAATGATTCCTGAACTTTCACGTTTTATTGAAATTAACATGAAACTGGAAAAAACGGTTGGAGCAGTTGACATACGTTTTGGGCACAACGATCTGTTATTCGGTAATTTTATCGATGATGGTCTAAGATTGTGGCTGATTGACTGGGACTATGCCGGTTTTAACAGTCCTTTGTTTGACTTGGCGAACCTTGCCTCAAATAATGAATATTCCGAATTACTTGAACGGCATTTGTTAGGAGTCTATTATGAACGAGAGGCTAGTGATATTCTATGGAAACGTTATTTTGCCATGAAATGTGCTTCTTTACTACGTGAATCCATGTGGAGCATGGTTTCTGAAATTCACTCAACTCTTGATTTTGACTTCGTAAACTACACTAACGAGAACCTTGCACGTTTTGAAAATACATATGAAAACTTTAATAAATTATGACTGACAAATTACCAGACAGGGCACAAATCATTGTCATCGGTGGTGGTATCGTCGGCTGCAGTGTTGCTTATCATTTGGCCAGAGAAGGTGCTAAAGATGTACTTTTGCTAGAGCGAGGACAGTTAACTTGCGGGAGTACATTTCATGCAGCCGGATTGGTAGGTCAATTACGAAATTCTGCCAACATCACACGAGTCTTGAAAAACAGTGTTGAACTTTACCGCAGTATTGAGGAAGAAACTGGCCAGTCCACCGGATGGAAAATGAATGGTGGGTTGAGGTTGGCCTGTACAAAAGAACGTTGGATTGAGTTAAAACGCCAGGCGACAACCGCACATAGTTTTGGTTTGGAAATGGAGTTACTCAATAGAAAGGAAGCACAAGAATTGTGGCCCTTGATGGAAGTTGAAGACGTGATAGGCGCGGCTTTTTTACCTACAGACGGGCAGGCCAATCCTTCTGACATCACTCAAGCACTCGCTAAAGGAGCAAGAATGCATGGTGTGAAAATTCTGGAAGATATAATTGTGACTGGAGTCCGTCTTGATGAATCTAAAAAATCCGGTGCGTCTAATGTCGCAGCAGTACAAACTGAAACCGGAGAAATCCTTTGTGAAAAAGTAGTTAATTGTGCCGGACAGTGGGCCAATGAACTTGGAAAAATTTCTGGCGTTAGCGTACCTCTGGTTTCCATAGAACATCAGTATTTGATTACTGAACCCATTGAAGGAGTGACTCCGGATTTGCCGACCTTACGCGATCCTGACAAACTGACATATTGGAAAGAAGACATTGGTGGTTTAGTAATGGGAGGTTACGAGCCTAATCCCATTGGCTGGGCTGATGAAGGAATTCCTCAGGATTTCATATTTCAGTTGCTGCCAGAAAATTTTAGTCATTTTGAACAACTTATGCTCCCTGCCGTAGAACGTGTGCCGGCACTTGAAAATGCGGGAATCCGCAAATTTATTAATGGGCCTGAATCATTTACTCCTGATGGGAATTTTATTTTAGGTGAAGCACCGGAAGTCAATAATTATTTTGTCGGTGCTGGTTTCAATGCCTTCGGGATTGCAGCTGCAGGGGGGGCGGGGAAAGCACTCGCAGAATGGATTATTGGCGGAGAGCCACCAATGGATTTGTGGGTGGTAGACATCCGCCGTTTCAGCGACATTCACAGAGATAAAAATTGGGTTCGCAATCGTACACTTGAACTTTACGGTAAACACTATACCCTCAGCTGGCCTCATGAAGAACACGAAAGTGGACGTCCGTATTTGACTTCTCCAATATATGGAAAACTTAAACAACAAGGTGCTTGTTTTGGTTCCAAGCTTGGTTGGGAGCGCCCTAACTGGTTTGCTCCAGAAGGCATAGAGGTGCGTGACATTTATTCTTATGGTAGGCAAAACTGGTTTCAGTACGTCGGAGAAGAACACCGTGCGGTACGGGAACGGGTTGCTCTTTTTGATCAGAGTTCCTTTGCAAAATTTCGTATCATTGGTATTGACGCAGAAAAAGCCCTGTCCCGAATTTGTGCAAATAATGTCGCTAAACCTCCCGGAACATTAACCTATACTCAATTGCTCAATAGCAAAGGAGGTATCGAGTGTGACTTAACTGTTGCACGACTGGCGGAGGACGAGTTTTACTTGGTAAGCGGTACTGGATTCAGGACACACGATGCAGCCTGGATCCGGAGTCAATTCCATAGCGATGAAAACGTTGATCTGCATGACATTACGGAAGATTGGGCGACTTTCTCCATAATGGGACCACTAGCCCGTGAAGTACTTGGGCAAGTTACGGAAAGTAATTTGGGAAATGATCATTTCCATTTTGGGACATGTCATACAATAGAAATTAAAACTCAATCTGCTGCGAATACCCTGTCTGTTTTAGCTTTGCGTGTGACTTATGTGGGAGAACTCGGTTGGGAACTACACATGCCATGCGATTCAGCAGAAAAGATTTACGATTCTTTAATGAAGGCGGGAAAAGATTTAGGTATCTCAAATGCAGGATATCGCGCTATTGAATCTTTGCGTTTGGAAAAAGGCTATCGTGCATGGTCAACAGACATTACAGCTGACACCACACCTTTTGAAGCAGGACTTGGCTGGGCAGTCAAACTTAATTCCAGTACAGAATTTGTAGGACGTGAAGCTTTATCTTCACAAAAAAAAAGACCGCTGGGAAAACGCCTGACCTGTTTTACAATTGATGATCCAGATATAATTTTGCTGGGACGTGAAACCATTTACCGTAATGAAGAAATCGTCGGCTGGTTGACCAGTGGAGGCTGGGGTTACACAGTAAACAAAAATATCGGTTACGGCTATGTACGTAATCCGGAAGGAATCAACAATGAATATATAAATTCCGGTAAATATGAATTAGAAATTGCTACTAAACGTCATCCTTGTAAAATCCAACACGGACCACTTTACGATCCCAAAATGGAAAGGATAAAAAAATGATCCAACGTGGTTATTTTTATGTTGCCGGCTGTGCCTTTTCATTTGGACTGATAACTACTATAGCTAAACTGACCTACGATGAGGGGGCTTCTCCTCAAACCGTAGTATTTTTTCGTATCCTAGCAGGAAGCCTCATGATGGGAGTCTGGTCAGTCATGTCTCACAGGAAAAACCTCAAAAAAATAATACTTAAATCTCCACGTTTTTCTAATCTACCATTGGCATTTTTGGTTTTTGTAATTGGTTTTTGTATTGCGGGAATGAGTTTAGGATATTTAAGTTCAGTAAAATATATTCCTGTAAGCCTTAGTGTCCTACTTTTCTTTACCTTTCCTTTTTGGGTTTTAATTTTAAATTACTTCATTGACGGCGTTGTTGTAAGTCGCTTAAATTTTTTGTCGTTTGTCCTGGCATTTTTTGGTTTAGCAATATGTCTTGGCCCAAGTTGGGAAGTTCTTGACTGGCGAGGAATAGCACTTGTATTGGGTGGGTCACTATGCTCAGCCGGAATGATTATTGGTGCTTCCAAAGCAACTAAACTTGTTTCAATGACAGATCTTGTTTTTTTATCTAACACTGTGGGAGTTATCTTTGTGGGGCTTCTACTCTATCTCACAGACTCATTTTCTTTAAGCCATACAATTGACGGATGGTCAGGAATTGCTGTTATTTGTATCTTATTTATTATAGGACAGCTTTCTTTATTTGCAGCTACAAAATCTATCGGATCTACACAAACTAGCCTTATATTGAACATAGAACCGTTAGTTTCTATTGGTGCAGCAATTTTCTTACTTGGAGAAAATTTAGTGTTTTCTCAGTCTTTGGGGGTTGCTGTAATTTTGTTAGCACTCATACTGCCTAGTGTTCCTTTAGGTAGACTTAGTTTTAAATCTAGCAAAAATTAGATTATTTTGAATAGATCATTTTAGAAACAAATAACTATGCTAAAAACATCCAAAAATGCTGCCTCAGAAGCCAAGGATTTGGAAAGAAGCTACAAACTAGCAGATATTGTAAAACAACGTCAAAAAACACTGAGGACATTAGACTTGCAGCCTGGAGAAAAAGTTTATGACATTGGTTGCGGGGTTGGATTTCTAGCGCATGAGATGGCTCTTCTCGTTGGGGAATCAGGAAAAGTAATCGGTTCTGATCAAAATCCAGAAATGATCATCTATGCCCAAAAAAGATGTGAAGAATTACAGCAAACAGAATTTTACGAAGGTGATGCAGCTCATTTAAATGCGGAAGATCAACATTTCGATGCGGTTTCCTGCACTCAGGTTTTGCTCTATGTAGAGGATGTTCCAAAAGTGCTTTCGGAAATGCGGAGAATTTTAAAACCGGGAGGACGTGTTGTGATTGTTGAAACAGATTGGCGTGGCGTGGTATTAAACAGTGCCGATGATGCACTAACCAAAAAAATCTTTTCGGCCTGGGATTCTTCCGTTCCAAGTCCTAATCTTCCTGCATATCTAGGTCCTCTATTAAGAAAACACGGTTTTTCCAATACTGAGGTAGAAGCTGTGCCAATACTAAACACAGAATATACATCAAGTAATTTTTCGTACGATATGATGAAATGGATCAGCAAAAATGCAGTCAAACAACGTGTGTTAGATGAAACTGAACGCAGCAAATGGTTGGAAGATATTGAAGAACGGGAACGATCTGGAAGTTATTTCTTCTGTGTTAATCGGTTTCTATTTTCTGCTAGAATATAGTACATCTTATTCAACAGGCTTGTCCGCCATTTCTAGATGCAGTTCCTTGTCTGAGTATGGGTGTGCCAAGGCAACTTCTTCATTAAGTTCCACACCAAGTCCAGGATCTTTGGAAGGAATAACATATCCTGATTCCCACCGAATTGGTTTCTTGAGGATTTCCGCATGAAAACCATCCCAGCGTTTAATACCTTCTAATATAAGGAAGTTTGGAGAGCAGGTACTAAGTTGAATATTTGCGGCGCCTTCTATAGGACCACAATATAGGTGAGGGGCGATTTGAGCGTAAGACGCCTCTGCCATGCCTGCGATTTTTTTTGCTTCTAAAATTCCACCTACACGTCCTAGGGCAGGTTGTAAAATCGACGCGGCTTTGGTTTCCAACACACGAGAAAATTCATACTTTGTTGTCAGCCTTTCTCCGGTGGCAATCGGGATACATGTTTTTTGTGCCACTTTCGCCATTTCTTCAGGACGTTCCGGAGAGGTTGGTTCCTCAAACCACAATGGATCATAAGGCTCTATCTTTCTTGCCAATCTGATTGCACCAGATGGAGTAAACTGTCCATGAGTTCCAAAAAGCATATCTGCTTTTGAGCCAACTGCTTCTCGAATACGCCTGCAAAATAATTCAGAGCGATCTAGTGTCTCCTGTGAAGGTTGACGAGGATCAAAAACGGAGTACGCCCCAGCCGGGTCAAACTTGATCGCGGTGAAACCTTGAGCGACATATTCAGCAGCGCATTCTGCAGCAAGATCAGGGTCAGTGTATACATGCGGTTCGTCCTCTTTAAAAACTGTTCCGTCTTTTGGATAGAGATAAGTGTATGTACGAAGTTTTTCGTGCACACATCCTCCAAGTAATTCATAAACAGGCTTATCAACCGACTTTCCGCATATATCCCAAAGCGCAATTTCAAGTCCACTCAATACTCCAATCAGCGAAACATCAGGACGCAGAGTATATCCTCGCCCATAAACATTGCGCCAGAGTTTTTCAATGTGAAACGGATCGATACCTTCGACGTGCATCTCGAAAACATCTTCGATCATTTTCACAATAACATGCGGTGCGAAAGTAGAGCAGTAAACTTCTCCCACACCTTCGATACCACTATTGGTAATTAGTTTGAGAAAAATGAAATAGCGCCCTCCAAAGTGCGGTGGTGGATTTCCAACCACAAAAGTCTTTAAGTCTTTAATTATCATATTTCATTGAACAATTTCATTATCTCATATTAACTCAACTCACTAATTTGATGTTTTGTTTTTTCCAGAAAATCCGGATTTATCTCAACACCCCATCCCGGTGAATCTGGAATCTGTACTTTACCATTCACAGCAACTAGTACAGGTTCGTAAATATTGTATTGCCAAGGATAATAATCAGCACCTTCAATAGAAAATTCTACATAAGGTCCAGCATTTTCCAGAGCTCCCATCATATGCAGTGTAAAAACTGTAACCATCGAGAGATTGGCCGAATGTGGTGTGCAGATAAGCCCGGCCTGACCTGCCATTTTAGCAACCTTTAGGGTACGTGTTAAACCTCCTAGATAGCAGACGTCCGGCTGAACAACATTAACAGCCCGTATTTCGATCATTCTTTTCCATGTGGCTAAATCACAATCCTGTTCACCTCCTGTCACATCTAACGAGAGTGCATCAGTGACCTGTTTTGTCCATTCCAGTTCCCAATATGGACAAGGCTCCTCAAAGTGGCAGATTTTATTTTCTTCCAAAAGGTGACCAACAGAAATGGCCTTCTCCGGAGTGTAGGCACTGTTACCGTCAACAAGTAGGGCAACTTCATCACCGAGTGACTTCCGGATTGCAGGAACAATTTCTTCAGTACGTCCGGGCCATTCATCCTGGTCGTGTCCACATTCTTTTCCTACCCTGAATTTGAAGGCATCATAGCCGAATTCATCTCTCAAACGTAAAAATCGTTCTGCCTCAGCTTGTGGTGTAATCTCCCTTTTCATGCTTGAAGCATAAACCCTCAACGGTTTTGGTGTACCGCCAAGCAGTTCGCAAACACTTTTTCCTTCTAATTTTCCACGTAAATCCCAAAGAGCCGTATCAAGTCCAGACAGTGCCCTCCGCAAATAAGAACCAGGGAATTTATGTTCATGTTCCGGAATTTCCTGAACCAATTTATCGATGTCCAGAGCATCCTTTCCCAATGCATACGGTGCAATCTGACGGTGAACAACAAGTGATGTAATGTCAGCATTGTAGGGCGAAACCTGTCCCCAGCCTTCGGAACCATCTTTTGTAATAACCCGTACAAGACCCACATCGTTGTTACTGAAAGTCTCAATGCTACTAATCGTATGTGAAGTCATGAAGGATAATCGTTTAAGTTAATAGTTTTCACTGCTTCTTATGTTTCAATTATTTTGAAGTAGAACTTCGAAAAGTATCTGCAATTAAACAGACCATTTCGAAAAGGATTGCATTGGCAACATGAGCTGTTATTTGGTTTGGTGCATCCTTGGTTGGCATCAGGCAAACTACATCACCTCCAATGATGTTTTTACCTCGCATTCCCTGCAGCAATCTCAGTACATCCGGCATCATGAAACCTTCAAATGCCGGTTCAAGATTAGCCACTCCCGGCGCAACGGATGCATCTAGACAGTCAAGATCAAAGGTAATGTAGAGTGGTTTATTTCCAACTCGTTCGAGAATTATTTCAAGACATCGTTCCACACCATATTCGTCGTACTGTTCTTTGGTTATAACTTCATATCCCAATTCATAACTAGAGTCGAGCCAATCTAATGTTCGCGGATTACCACGTATGCCTATTTGCACACTGCTGGAAGCATCAACAAAACCATCCCTCACCAAATAGCTTCCCCAATGAGCAGCAGACTTTACTGCTCCAAGAAAATGATCCAGTTGGTCAAATGTGTCTGTGTGTGCATCGAAATGAAGTAACACGGCCTTCTCACCCCCAGTCAATTTTGAGTTGGATGACGCAATAGCCTGGAGAATACCTCCAGTTATCGAATGATCACCTCCAACTGAAATCGGGCGGGTTTTATTTTCAGCAATTCTCCTATAAAACTCAGTTATATGCTCAATACACTTTTCATTGTTGTTGGCTTCTGGAAGGGGAACATCACCGAGGTCACGGATATCACAAACATTCCACGGATCAAGTTCATACTTGAGATGAGTCCTCCTTCCAAGTGCTGAAATATTTCTTACTGCCCGTGGACCAAAATGCTGATCTCGTTCCGTGGTACCGTTTCCCGTACTGTGTGGAACCCCAACAAGGGCAATATCACAACCTTCTGAATCAGAATTATACGGACAACGAAAAAGCGTAGGTATTCCCCACCAGTTCAAACCCTCCATCATTGCTTCATGGTCCCGTGTTTTTTTATCCATATTTACCTATCTATATTATTTCTCAGTTTTTTTATATGTATTGCGGAATTAAAAAACAATCACATTACGCAGTGAATCACCCTTATTCACGTCAGCAATAGCTTCGTTTATATTCTCAAGGGGGTAACGACCGGAAATTAATTCGTCCAGTTTCAGTCTATCCTGTTGATAAAGAGAAATATACCAAGGGATATCTGTTTTCAACCTGGTTGAACCCATTTTGCTGCCGAGCAGTCTTTGCTCGACTGATGCAAAGGCACAGGAGTCAAATTCTATTTGTACTCCGTCCGCAGTCATTCCAACTATGACCAATGTTCCACCTTTACAAAGAAGTTTGAAGCCTTGTTCAAGTGCACTTTTGGCACCCACAGTGACAAATACATAATCGGCACCTCTACCGCCGGTCAAACTATTAACTACTTTTATCTCGTTTTCCAGTTCTACATTAACTGTGTGAGTCGCGCCGAATTGCTTTGACGCTTCCAGCTTTGTATCTGAAAGATCAAGCGCAATGATCTTTTCAGCACCAGCTATGGCGGCACCTTGAACACTGTTAAGTCCTACACCGCCGGTTCCAATGACAACCACACTGCTTCCGGAAGTAATCTGAGCCGTATTAACCACTGCACCAAAACCTGTAATCACTCCGCAACTTAAAATAGAGGCACTGTCCAGCGGAATATCTTTTGGAATTGGTGCAAGTTGAGAAGCATCCACCACTACCGATTCTGCAAAGGCTCCGGTACGCAGACCCTGCGTAATCGGCTTTCCGTCGAGAGTCCGTAGAGGACTTTGCTCATCCAGCGGGAAGGTGGTTTCGCATCGAACTTTATCACCTTTAGAACAGTAGTGACATGTTCCACAGGAACGGATCAACGTGACGAGCACATGATCTCCGGTTTGAACAGAAGTCACACCTTCTCCAATACTTTCCACAACTCCGGAAGCCTCGTGCCCATATATAGCCGGTAGCTCACCGCCCCATGCTCCTTCTGTGTAAAGGATGTCACTATGGCAAATAGCACATGCGGCTAGTTTTACTTGCACTTCTCCAGTTCGCGGAGGCAGAAGTTCAACTTCCTCGATTACTAGTGGTTTTCCAAATTCACGGCAAATTGCTGCTTTCATATGTTATTTCCCTTTCCAGACTGGTTCTCGTTTTTCAGAAAAGGCCAATGCCCCTTCTTTAAGATCTTCAGAACGGTTAACCGCATCTACTGTTGCACAGGCGTCATAAACTCCAAAAGCTTCGTTTTCCGAAACAGTTTCAGTCATCCGCAAAACCTGCTTTATGGCCGGATAAAGTAAAGGAGGACCAGCAACGAGTTTTTCTGCAATTTCACGAGCCTTGATCAGTCCTTGCCCTTTAGGCACAATGTGATTGATCAGTCCCCAGTGTTTTGCTTCTTCAACATCCATCCAACGCCCTGTCATCATAAATTCCACAGCCACATGATATGGAATACGACGTCTCAATTTAACAACTCCGCAATCTGGAACAACTCCTACTTTGATCTCGGGAAGTGCAAAAGTTGCATGTTCTTCTGCAACAATAATATCGCAACCCAGCATAATTTCGAATCCCCCGCCGCAGGCAATTCCATTAACCGCGCAGATCACTGGTTTATCGAAATTTCTAGGATAGTTCAATCCACCAAAACCACCTGAACCATAATCAGAGTTTGAAGCTTCTCCAGATTCGGCAACATTCTTCAAGTCCCAGCCTGCGCAAAAAAACTTATCCCCTTTTCCAGTGAGAATTCCAAAACGCTGGTCAGGGTTGTCTCGAAAGTCCTCCCACATTCGGTTCAGTTGTCTGCTATCTTCAGCACTGATAACATTAGCTTTTCCTTTGGATAGAGTGACTTCCAAAATCGAATCGCGAGTATTTATTGTAAATGGGGCGTCTGTCATCATTACTCCTTCAAAAATATTCAGGTGACATGTTCAACAGTTTTTCTCTTGAGAGAGAAAAACTATGGATTATACAAAACTATTTTTTACTTAAAATTAATAAGAACGTCCACGGCAACCACACCTTTCCCAGAGGGTCGCACGATCAAGGGATTTATCTCACAACCGAACAGAGAGTCGGCATGATGTTCTACAAAATCAGCAAATAAAATAACGGCTTCAACCAAAGCTTCAGTATCGCCTCCTGGTTTTCCGCGCCAGCCTTTAAGCAAAACATTTATTCGCAATTTTTCAATGTATTCCCTAACTTGTTTTTCAGAGACAGGGAAAAGTATAGCGACAGAATCTTTCATCAACTCCGTAAATATTCCGCCTGCACCCAAAGTCAGAGTAGGTCCAAATTGCGGATCAACATAAAGTCCAAGAATTAATTCCGCAACTCCATCAGTGATCATTTCCTCAACAATGAAATTTTCTGCAATTCCGGACATACCTATTGCAGCTTCAGAAACATCCTTCAGATTATTCAGGTTTAAAGCTACTCCACCACACTCTGTTTTGTGAGATATTTCTGGAACTACTGCTTTAAGCACTACTGGGAACCCAATTTCTTCCGCAGCATTAGGAACTTGTTCCTTAGGTACTAAACGGCTTTTGGGAATCGAAAACCCATAATCCGAAAGCATCTTTTTAGATTCACTTTCGGTCAATATCTTAAATGGCAAAGAGTCTGAAATTGGAGGAATAATTTTCGGTTGAGACCATTCTTTCCAGGTTTTCCTTATTTTTGCAGCATGATGAAGAGCTTCAAGGGATTCCGCAAGCCCCTGCAGTGGAACTACTCCGGCATGTAAACATTTTTCACGAGTTTTCCTTGACAAACTTTCCGGAAGTGAAGAAAGCAAGGCGGCCTGACCTGAATTAGGTTTTCCTTTTACTGCTTCTATCATTGTGTCAATCGCACGGTCAAAAGATTCAGTGTCAGCTTCTGTCTCATCCTGTGGATCAACCATGAAAGCAGTAACAGCGTAATCACAACGCAATAACACATCAAACATTTGCCTTAACTTGGGATAATCAAACCAGGTGGCAGTTTGAATATCAAGCGGGTTATCGATCTTTACGCGTTCTCCCACAGAGGCCCTCAGATTTCTTGTTTCAGCATCTGGAATAGGAGAACAAACCAAATCCAGTTTACTTGCAGAATCCGAAATCATGGCCATATCTCCTCCGGAAGCACCCAGAACCAAAATTCTTTTGGAAGGCAAAGGCCCAAAACAATGAAGTAGTTTGAGTGTTTCCAACAGAGAGCTCAATGTTTCGCATCTTGCGATACCCAAGCGCTCAAAAAACGCATCATGGAGTATATCTGAACCAGTCAAAGCTCCGGTATGAGTGTTTGCGATGCGACGTCCCTTTTCAGATCTCCCGGCTTTAATCAAAGCTATCGGTTTCCCTAATGTTCTTGCGTAATCAACAGCCTCTATAAATTTAGGCAAATCAAGGATCCCTTCCAAGTAGAGACCGATTGCGGAGACACGTTCATCCTCGGCACAGTATCGGATCAAATCTTCGGCAGCTAGGCATTGTTGATTCCCAAGTGAAATAACATAACCCAACGGGAGTGAGCGCCGCTGACTCATCATAGTAATAGATATTGTTCCACTTTGCGCTATGAAGGCTACTCCACGGTCAACCTTCATGCCCGTTACTTGATCCGGCCAGAGAGATACACGGTCAAAGAAATTGGCAAAACCATAACAGTTAGGACCAATAAAAGGTAAATCTCCTGCAGCTTTATCTAGTTTCCTGGCATATTGCTCTCCGTCTTTTTCCTCACTGAAGCCCGAAGCAAAAACGACCGCACCGCCCAAACCCCGCTGGCGTAGTTTGGATAATTCCAGAACCGTCAATTCCCTATTGATTCCGAGGAAAACCACATCCGGCGCATTGGGAAGTTCTTCAGTTGAACTGAAACAGTCAGGTCGTTTTGGATGCACGCGCCACAGTTCCCCAGGGAAACCCAGCTTTTTGCATTGTTCAAATACATAATCAGACCATTTACCACCATATACGGCCACTGTTGTTGGTCGGAAAAGTCTATCTAAATTCATTTTTCAAGTGGCCTGAGTAAACCACGCGAAATGATATGTCGCTGAATTTCGGAAGTCCCGTCCCAAATACGTTCAAGGCGGGCATCACGCCAAATTCGCTCAAGTGGCAGGTCTTCCATCAAACCCATACCACCGACGGTTTGAATCGATTGATCAGCAACACGTGAGAGCATTTCAGAACAGAATAATTTTGTCATTGCGCAATCCTCTGGTGTCACACTCCCCTGATCAATTTTCCAGGCTGTTTCCAAAAGCATCAAATTGGCCATTTTTATTTCTGTCGCCATATCGGCAAGCTCAAATGATATCCCCTGAAACTTTCCTATTTTTTGGCCAAACTGTTCACGGGTAGCTGAATAGTTCAAAGCAATCTCAAAAGCCCGCTCAGCACGTGCCACACATGTTGCAGCAACAGTTAGACGTGTCGGCCCCAGCCATTGGTTGACTATACGGAATCCATCACCTTCCGGTCCCATTATGCGCCATCGTGGAATTCTGGCGTTGTCAAAACGCAGGATATTGTTAGTGTAGCCACGATGTGAAACGTTCTTGTAACCTGGTGCGACCTCAACACCATGATCATTAAAATCTACCAGAAAAGCTGAAATCCTTTTTTTGAGACCTTTATCAGTTTCATCCTCCCCTGTCGCGGCAAATAAAACACAATAATCCGAAATAGACGCTTGTGAAATGAAATGTTTTTCTCCGTTGATGATCCACTCATCCTTTTCAAGCACAGCTTTACATTTCATCCCTCTCAAATCAGAACCTGCTCCTGGCTCAGTCATGGCTATGCAGTCACGTTTTTCTCCTCGAATAGTTGGTTCCAAAAACTTTGTTACCTGCTCACCTTCACAAGAAGCCAGTATATTTAAGGGGCGATGTGCACATTCCGCCAGAGCCAAAGAAGTACGTCCCAATTCTTTTTCAATCAACATTACTGACACTGCGTCTAACCCCCCTCCTCCAACTTCTTCAGGAAGATTGCAGGCATGCAGACCCAGTTCGATTGCCCTTTTTTTGAGTGATGCTGCCAGTTTTTGAGGCAAAGTATCTGTACGCTCCAGAGTTTCTTCGTGCGGTAACATTTCTTTTTCCACGAAGTCATGCGTCATTTGTATGAGCATTTGTTGCTCATCTGTCAGCGTGAAGTCAATCATGTGCGAGCCACAACTTCCGCCCCGGAGAGTTCCGGTTCATTGTCCACCATCTCGGCAGGGAATCCAGAAGCCAGAACTTGTGTGTCACAAGCCTCTTCCAGACGGCGAACAATGTTTGGTGACCATTCACGGGAGCCAAACCGCTCTTCTCCATCCTTAAAAATATCTATCAACAAAGGAGACACTTCCAGTGGAACTCCGTTTCGCTCTGCAATATCCTGAAACAGGCTAATATCTTTGAGAACTAAATCCATCGTGAAATTTATGTCCCGGCTCCCATTGAGGATGACTTGACTTTCCGTTTCATGAACAAAAGAATTTCCGGAAGAAATTCGGATTGCCTCATATGTTGTACTTAGATCCATCCCCGCCTTTTTAGCAGTAGTCAATGCTTCACAAAGTGTAACCAGATTTGCTGTTGCAAGGTAATTAGTCATTACTTTTAGAACAGAGGCAGAACCAAGAGGACCTGTATGAAGGATCCTCCTCCCAAGAACTTTCATGACTGTTAATATTTTTTCAAAGGAAGAACGTTCACCTCCGACAAAGATTGAAATGTTACCAGTCGCTGCTCGATGACACCCTCCGGAAACCGGACAATCCAGTGCTTCCCCGCCCATTACATTCACTTTAGAACCCAGTCGCTTAACTTCTTCCTCATCTGTGGTACTCATTTCCGCCCAGATTTTCCCTTTAGAAATACCAGCCAAAACACCATCATCTGCTTCAATCACAGCTGCACTTGCTGATGGATTAGGGAGACAGGTGATAATCAGTTCTACATTTTCAGCCATTTGTTTAGGAGACTCACCCCATTTTGCTCCATTATCCAAAAAAGGACGAGCAATTTCCTGGTTCAGGTCGCGAACCGTCAAATCATAGCCATTGCGTAACAAACTTCCGGCTAGCTTTCCACCTACGTTACCAAGACCTATAAATCCAATTTTCATCATGTATCTCAATACACTGTGTTAATTTTGTTTGTTTTTAGTATTATTTTATCCTATACAAAAAACTCTAAAGTCAAGAATTTACAATTTAGACTTAATGAATAATTCATGATTATACTAGTCCTATAGTTTGTGATAGATTTCTCACTGCGCTCAAATTGACCCCATTTCTTTACTATTTATTGTTTCACAATATTACTTTTTTAACCACCTTGTAATCCCTTGCAAACACTACAAAAGAACTTCCTCGGGACACCCCTTA
>Ga0208277_1001328_pt1 | contig 14441 bp, 4 predicted proteins | sample ETNtaG_5_FD_185782 | JGI IMG/M metagenome (GOLD analysis project Ga0208277, IMG submission 185782) | Marine microbial and viral communities from oxygen minimum zone, Eastern Pacific Ocean - ETNP201406SV205 (SPAdes) (version 2) | ecosystem: Environmental > Aquatic > Marine > Oceanic ...
GTTGCACGTCATACGAATGCCTTGTAGGCTGCCCTATGAGTCCGACGCGCTACCAACTGCGCCACCCCGGCTTGGGCTGTCGTGACGGCTGGACTCTTTGAACAATGCGGCTCTCAATAATCAAAATTATTCCATAATCGGCTCATTTTTCAGCCGTAGCATTCATGCACTCTCAGCCTTCCGAGTGAACATGGTCGACCTCCAAACTGCGATGGCTGCGGCTGCTGCTGAACGTAAACAGCGTTCCGGGGCTGCTAGTGAGGAAAGAAAGGTTAGAAGAAGTGGGCCAAGTCTTGGTCTAGAGCCGTTTGACCCTGTAAAACACGTCAGCAAAGAGAAAGCAGACACTGCATCTATGTGGTTAGTTATTGCATTTTCAGTAACTGTTTCAGTAATGATGCGCTATGTTTTGATGCCAAATACAACTCCTGAGAAGTCTGATATTCTGTACTTAATGCCACTAAGTGCAATTATTTTGATACCGCAAATTCATCGAATGGTAATGCCAAAGGATTTCCAAGAATTTTACGGTAAAGGAACCTGGTTCAAAGCGGGCTTCCTCCATACTTTTACTTTCTTAGCAATGTCATTTTTACTAGTAAACCCTCCTATGGGCGATATAGTGGCTCCTAAATTAGCAAGTCATTGGGCGATTGCTACAGATGATGGCGAGGTTTTGATGTTCAATGAAGATTCTAGTAAGGATGGCGAAATTGAATGGATTGTAAGTAATGATGGTAGACTTGAAGGCGATATATGGTTGTTATTTGCTTTGGCTGACAATGTTAATTCAGACGGTGCACAAGTGACAGTAGAACTTACTCACCAATCTGTGACTCAAGAGTTGGCAAGTGATGATGAGTTTTGGATAAATAATTCTGACCGTATTGCAAATGGAACCAAAACAGACAATTCTTCAGCACCTAATTTAGTGCCACATGTCAAAGACCAACCATTTGCAGTCAATATTGGCAGTGATTTAGCGGTAGGGACCCATGAAATTATGGTAACCATCACAGAAGATGGAGATCCTTGGGAAAATGAGCGAGTCTACAATTGGAAATTAGTAGTCGTAGAAGCGGTTGAATTAGCCGATTCAGGACAGTAAGTCGCCGTGTTGCATCATTATTTTGTTTAATAATTGGTCAATTTTCTTGCGGTCGTAATTTTCTCTAGCAGCCCGATTTATCTTAATCAGTCTAATTGCTCTGATTGGCTTTGCCAATGGCGTCCAGCACAGAATATTTAGTACAGTTTCAATCCTCATCGGTCCGATTCATCAGCCGTCCATAGTAGTCAGTTTTGCTAACACCTAAAGTGAAAGTGAAAGTGATTATCGATTCAGATGAGTTACTAATCTTGCTGTTAATGCATCTAGTTGTATTTGCTCACCGCCACCCTCGACTAATCGGTAATCAACTTCTGCCATCCATTCAGTAAGATCCAGTTTTGATTCTTCGGTCAGGAAGTCTGCTGAGTACAGTTCTCTATGCAATTGATTGACAAAGTCAGTTCCTGCGAGTCCATATTTGTCTAATACCTCGCGCAACCTTCTGCGGGCCGAATGAAAACCATCGTCACGACATGCCATGAGGTATTGGTGAAGACTTTCTGGCGGTGCAGTTGCTGATGTTTCATAGATTATTTCTCTAGTTACCGTTGTGTTAATTGCAGCGGAAACTTGTAGAGCTGTTAGGGCTTTACGCAAGTCACCTCTTGATATTCTAGTAAGTGCTTCTGCAGCAGCATCATCTAGGGTGATTTTTTCGAGTTTTGCTACATGGTGTACTTGCTGATTGACGTCGGAGTCTGCTAGTGGTCTAAATCTGAATACTGCACACCTAGATTGAATTGGCTCAATAATTTTTGAAGAATAATTACATGATAGAATGAATCTACATGTTTCTGCATATTGCTCCATAATTCTTCTTAGGGCACCTTGTGCATCATTTGTCAACGCATCTGCTTCATCGAGGAAAATAATTTTGAATGCAGCACCACCAAATGGACTAGTTCTAGCAAATTGCTTTACTTTAGTCCTAATGCTCTCTAACTTTCTTTCATCTGAGGCGTTCATTTCGAGTAAATTTTCCCGGTATTTTTCTCCAAATACATCCTTAGTTAATGCCATTGCTGCAGTCGTTTTTCCAGTTCCAGGAGGTCCAGCAAATAGTAGGTGTGGGAATTGTTTTTGCTCAGCATATATTGCCAGTCTTTGAACCACTGCAGGTTGGCCTCGAATTTCACTGACCGAACGTGGTCTGTGTTTCTCAACCCACAACTCGCTCATATGTTGATGAAGTTGCCGAACGCCCTTCAACATTTTTATTGTATATCTCTGCAAATTCGTTAGCAATCGGGTTAATTTTTGGCTTAATTAACCCATCCAAGCGAAAAGACAGTAAAAGGTGACGATTTGTCGTAGATGAGTCCCATGCTTTACGCGACCGAAAAACGGCGAGCCGTAACCGCGATTTTACTAGTTTTTATGTTCATTTTTGCAGAACTAGTAATCTATGATGAGGATTCAAAAACCGGACTTGAACACCGTGATATTTCAAACTCAGGTTCCTATATCTTACAACCGTCTCAAATAATGGATTCATATATTTCTGAAGTTGATCCAAATACTAATTTTGAGAATAGTAATAATATTTATGTTGGTGAATCTAATTTTCAAGAGAACCGAAGTATTTTGAAATTCTCTAATACCTTGCAGGGGACTTCTGATTCGATTATTCACGCAAACTTAACAATTGTTTGTGAAAAATTATCATCAGTCAACATAAATATTGAGCCAATGTTGTTTTCAGCCGGAATAAAATCGGCGTATACTGATAGTGAAGTAACTTGGAACAATATTGACAATAGTATTGCTTGGACTCTTCCGGGTGCAAAAAGTCTGTTGGACAGAACTCACTGGGAACTAAAGGCTGACCTTTCTTCAATCGGTAATAATCAGTATGAGGCCATATTCAATGTAACTAATATTGTTCAAAACGATCTGTTAAGTCAAAATTCTAATTTCGACTTTTTATTATCTGGAGTAGGTGGGCATTTTACCTGTGCAGGTCAAGGAAACCAAACACAATCTTTCCATCCCGTCTTGGACTTGGAGGTCATTTCAGGAACTAATTTAGGTAGCGGCGGCTCAGCAGTTGCTGATTTTGCCACAGATGGTCAGTCTTTAATGACTCAAGATTTTATTCTCACTCCTGACACAACTCCGACATTCTCGTACAATTCAATGGTTGGTACAGACTTGGAATTCCAATTTTCACTATCTAATGATTTTAGAAATTACAATGATGGTGAATGGCATTTTTCTTCAATGAATAATCAATTTATCACCAATGGAAACACAGGTGAATTTACGGTGCCAAGTACCGATTCTCTGACAGAAGGAAATAAAATACATTACCGTTATCGAGCATATGATAACACCGCAATGGCTGGTTCTTGGTCGTTTGGTGACTTTTTACTTCCATCATTCAATGTGACCGACAACTTAGATGGAACTGCAACAATAATTCTAAACAATGATAATTTTACACTAGGCGACCTGAAATTAATTGAAGACACCTATGTGGAAAATGGGCAAACAACACCACAAGGGGCAAGTCAATTGTTAAAACTGTCAACCTTAGGAAGTAATACAAACTCATTTTCCCATATTAGGGTTAATTCACAATTCCTTGGTTTACATTCTAACTCATCGATAATTGATGCTGATCTCAACCTAGTTAGGAGTACAAACAATCAATACCAGCAACAAATTTCAGTGCATACAACAACCAATAGTTGGGCCGAAGGACAAGCTACAATGTCCTCACCTACCACCGGGCAAACTTGGACTTCTGGAGGTATTTCAGATGTATCAACTTCAGTAGACCACAGCGTTTTATCAGATCAAAGTCAACCTGAGTTCGATTTCGATATTTCCTACCCAATTCAAAGAAGCCTATCCCATTCCCAAAATAATCCTCTAAACCTCGTGCTTCTTGGAGAGCCAACCTCGGAGTTGACAAATTCCCAATTAGCAGAGATAAACTTCCATTCAACAGAATCTACACTTGTTAACTCTCCATCGATTGAAATAACTTATCGATGGGCAAATAACGCATCTGTTGTACAGCCTGAACTAGTGTTTCCAATAAATAACCAAGCAACATGGAATGTATCTGGCGGAAATATTTCTGGTGACACAATGCCAAATATGCAGTGGAATAATAATGCCTCTCAATTTTCTGGTTGTGTTTTGGAGATATCCACAGATTCTTATTTCAAAAACGTGATTGTTTCAATCGATGAACGAACTTCACAAACTAATTCACTAGGAACCGGAGCATATCAGTTATCAGCCCAAGAGCACCTAGAAATTGGTAAGCAGTATTACTGGAGAATGTTAAATTTTGACAATGATTCGCTAACCAGTGAATGGGATGATTCCTCTTTCTTTGTTAGCAACCTTGTTTCTAGTTGGTTAGGTGGAGACCAACATAAATTGACTATATCTCCGGCGGATGAACCAGATTTGAGTAACATCCCAGACTTTGATCATTCAGTAATCAGCAGTGCATTCCCAGATACAAGTTCCTATGGATATCCATATCTCTATGTTAACGACAATCCTTCTCAGGGTGTTAGCAAAACTATTTTTGGAATTAGCTTGGATAATTATGTGTTGCCAAGCGGTCTTGCAGTTATTTCATCAGAACTATCTTTGGTTACATTAGCCCATACTAGCAACCCCGAAGTAGGCTTATGGGCTTTGAACAACTCCAATTGGGTTGCTTCTGAAGTAACTTGGAATCAATACGATTCCACTAATGCTTGGAATTCACCGGGAGCTTCTAGTCAACTAGACCGAACAAACTTACTTGACAAACAACAAATAAGTTCAACTGGACAAGTATCCTACAATATTACTTCTGAAGTGCAATCTAAAATTAGAAACTCACAACCATTGGATTTAATGCTTGAAATAATGCCGGGTTACAGCAACTCAAATGTACAATTTGGTACAAAATATTCGTCTTCAGCAAGCATGCCTACTTTGGAAATCATTTATGTCGTAGGTTCTAATCAAATTCCTTCAACTCCTGTAGCATTATCTCCATTTGATGGTCAATGGTTGTACAATGATTCATTTTTACTCGAACCCAATACTACTCCAGAACTTAACTGGACAGTAAGTGCTAACCCTCCAATCTCGGGATGGGCTGTGGAGATCGATAGTGATGCATCCTTTTCGTCAAACGACAAAATATCTGTTGAGTCATGGAACGATGTAGGTTTTGATGTGACTAATTCCACATATCAATTACAAACTAGCCTAGATATTGGTAAAACATGGTATTGGAAAGTTCGCGGATTGACTCAAACATATCAGCTTGGTGACTGGTCTCCTGAATTCATGTTCCATCTGGCAGATTTAAATTTGAATGTAATAAGCAATGATATTATTACAACTTCGTACTCAAATTCATCAGTTGTTGAAGAACTACAAGTCCCATATTTCGTAGATATGGATGTTGAGACAGGATTATTGCAAAACAATCCATCCTCGTCAAACATTCTCAGAGTTGGTACTACCAACAGCGCTACCGATAGTATGGCGCTAATAAAAATACCAATAGATTACAATCTAAATCCAAATAATGCTCGATTGACATCCGCAACCCTCGACTTGTATAGTGAATCTTTTTCTACGCCTGGACTGAATATAGCGTTGCGGGAAGTCTTGGTACCTTGGACTCTCGATGCCACTAGTCTGCAATACAATGATACAGGGAATTGGAGCCAAATTGCTGGCCGAGGAATTGGCACGGATATAGGTGCTCCAATTGATATACAGTCATCAGTTAATGGTTGGATGAGTTTTAACCTGACATACCTTGCTCAGCAAGCACTTCAATCTGGAAGTAGCCACATCTCTCTTGCCTTGTATGCAGAGTCAGCACAACCCGGAGACATTGTCTATTATCTGTCATCGGACTCAGCCCAAGATAGGCCTACTGTCAATTTCACTTGGCATCGAGGTGCAGTCACTCCTCCTGCCGATATTCCAGAAATCATTTCACCGGTGCCTGGAGACATTTATTTCAACGAAACCTCTCATGCTCTATTGCCAAGTTTGAGGCCAAGTTTTTCTTGGTCTATGCCGGCCAATTCAGTGTCAAATCCAGATAATTGGAGGCTTTTCATTATTCTAAATTCGACAAATGATATGGCAGGTCAACTGATGTTTGATTCTAGAACCAATCCGGAATATTTTGATTTAGTTAATCTCATTTTCATACCACCAGTTGACATTTCTCATGCTAACATTATCGAGTGGTATGTTCAACCAGTAGAAAGTGATATGATTGGTATTTCAAGCAATATCTCATCCTACTATATTCCTAGTTCAGTAGGTCAGGAATTGTCTTCAACAGATGCGTCATTGACTATACAGGACGGCTCTATTCTCGAGGAGTTAAATCTTCCAGAACTGACTTCAGATATTTATCTTGATCAAGGCAATCCTAATTCGCCTAATACCGGAGATGGTTTGATGATTGGTAATAGTTCAATCTTGAACACAAATACCTCGACTTCCAGTGCTATTGTGTCATTTAATCTCTCCCTATTACCGCAACTAGCAGACTTCCAAGTATTGAATGCAACATTGGTGTTAACTGCAGTAAATGGTTTTGGAACAGTGGATATTTCAGCATCTAGAATGCTTACATATTGGGATGAAAATTCTACTTTCCTCAATTCTTCTTCTGGCAACCCTTGGATAAACCCTGGTGCACTTAGAGGTGGAGACAGCGATATACCTGAATCACTCACACGAGTAACTAGTCTTGGACAACACCAATGGGACATAACGCACATGTTACAAATGCTGGTGGAATCTGGTTCTCCAGAACTGAGTATTCTACTACAGCCAGAAATCATACTTGCCACTGGTGGTTTGATTGATGGTAACTTCGAATTTGCTGGAAGTGAGAATTCTACAGTGTCACTGCGACCTAAAATAGAACTCAATTATCGAGTTGGCCATCAATGGCTTCCACCAGCTCCTAGTAGCCTCATACCGGCCAACAACGATACTGTTTGGAATCAAAATTCAAACCTCCCTTCAACGCCAGATGAGATAAATTACACGGTTGCTTCGTCGATTAGCAATGAAACCTCATGGACATTTTGTCGAGGATTTGATTATCGATGGCTTGATTGCGAGTCCACTGATGATTTGTCAACAGATGATTTCGCGTGGGATTCTGTTTCCAATACTTTGTCATTCAACAATACTAGTGAAATAACGAGTCAAGCAGGAGACGAGTGGCAGTATTACCGAGTAAGAACTAATCAAAATCACAATTTAGGATATTATTCGCCAATCAACAAAATAAGAGTGCCAACAAATCAGGGTACTGATGATGGTTTAGGCAATTATACAGTAGAATTCACTAGAGCGTCTATTTTTGACTTGACCGGGGTATTGCCACAAACAGAAGACTCTAGTGTCGACTCAATTGGCAATGCGATCACAGGCGGAGACAATTCTCTAATTATTGGTTACAATCCTTCAACAGGTGGGCAATCTGCCGCTTATGTTGAGTTTAATCTATCTTCAATACCGTTTATACCAAATGCAATGCCGACTTCTATGATAATCGAACTAACCTCGAAAAACTCTCTGTTCCAACAAAACCCAATCACCATCGGAATTGAGTCTTGCGAATCTACAGATGAATACTCAACAAATTATACCAACTCACCAAATTGTACAGGCACTGAATTAACTAGAACTACAGTATCTTCTAGTGCTAATCCAAAAGTTCAATGGGATGTTACATATCTTGCTCAACAAAATTTCCTTGCTCAAAATATGACTTTCTCTTTCAAATTAGAGTCTACAACTGTTTCTAGTACATATTTTGAATTCTTGTCTTCGGAAAATAATCTTGGTAAACCAAAATTAATTTTGACATATGTTGATAATATTGCCGGAGTGACGCCACCAAGTCAGCCAAACCTGATCTCTCCAAGTGATTCTGAAATATTGTATGATACTGCTGGAGTAACCCTTCAAACTGTGAGTCAAACCTCATTGACTTGGTCTCCAGTAACCTCAGCAACCTCTTACAAGGTATTTATCGATGATAAACAACAGGTAACAGTTTATGATTCTCTATATGATTCAGAGATTAATGGTAATACGTTAACTAGCTCCCTATTCATTGGTGGAGAAACCTATACATGGTGGGTTCAAGCATATACGCAAAACATTCCTGGACCTTCATCTGCAAGGTGGACATTTGCTTTGGGTGATCCTGTACATTATTCAAATAATGATGGTACATATACCTACGAATTTATTGATTCAAAAGAAGTTGCTGACTTTTCCCACATAAACGTCTATGATACAATGATTTCAGATGCTTTACCGGGCAATAATTTTGGCCAAAATCCTAACATTGTTGTTGGAAATGGTTGTTTACAAACGCAGACTTCTAATTGCGCAGGTATTTTCTCAATTGACTTTTCACAAATTCCATTAGATTACGTTGAACAATCCCTCCACAGTATGGATGTTGAATTTACCGTTCAATCATGGGACTTTACTGGTGGCGCCTATGAAATTGAATTTTCGGTTCATGAATTCCTTCATACTAGCTGGAACGAACTATCCTTGACTTGGAATTCAACGGGTTCAACACCGGGACTGATTGCTGGCGTTGATTATGTTGCAGCACCTATTGATGTAATTCGCTACTCTAACACTGATAATTTGCTTACTTTCAATATCGGTAGTGATGGTACACAGATCAATGATGAAAAGCACTGGGTGATAATTGGAACAGCAATAGGCACAGGTTCTAGCACAGATGGATTTGTGAATTTGTATTCTAGCGAAGCAAGCACTCAAGTTGATAAGCGACCAAAAGTAAGATTAAATCACACTGCAGTTGATTCTCTTACCATAAGTACTCAATCGACAGTATTTGATGCAGATAATCAATATCAATTTGATTTACAATCATTTGATTACCTGGGACAAGCAATAGCCAATAATTTACCTACTGGTGCGAGTATTGAATGGTCTACCACCACAGGCACAATACAGGAGTTATCAGAAAGTAGTATTATACTAAGTCCAACAACTAGCGGAACTCAAATCATTACTGCATGTTATGGATTGATATGTACTGATTATCAAATTATTATTGATTCTGGTTTGCCTGTACAATTATTTGCATCATTTAGCCAATCATCCAGTCAATCGAGCATCACTATTGATGCTGATGACGAAATAGATGTCTTTGCTTACGCAATTGACCAACACGGAAATCTTGTGACTGGTGAAACTATATCATTTATTACAACCAATGGGTCTATTGGCCAAAATAACAAATATTATCCTTACCTAGTTGGTAATCAAATCATAACAGCACAATGGATTGGCGTTTCCTCAACTTTAGCCGTTGACTTGTATGTTGAAGTTCTGCCAGGTGCCCCAAACATGGTCGAATTATCCGGTTGTGATTATGTTGTTGATGCAGGGACTTCATGTGATTTATTCGCTACATTGTATGACCAATTTGGCAATTTGGTTTGGCTCGATGCGGGAGGTCAATATTCGTTGTCTTCAACTAATGGAGAAACTGATACAGTATTGTTTAGTTCACCCAATGAATTACCACCTGTTTCCCAGATAAAAATTGGTGAATTTACTGGGGATAGTATCGGTACATGGTCAATAACAATAAATTCAGACAATGGTTTATCGGATCAAATAGATGTTATTGTTACCTATGGTGAGATTCAATCACTGATATTAGAAGCATCAGAAAGCACAATATCAGCTGACGATTTACTCTTCATAAACGCAACTAGAGTGGATGTGAGAGGGAATGAATTACTTGTTGAAATAATGGCAAGTAATTGGAGTGATATCTCTGATGGTCAAATTACTTCAGGCATTCCTTCGGTTTGGACTCCTAATTTGCAAGGAACAAAAACGATTACAGGAAGTTTTGAAGGGATTACCGAGTCTGTAACAATATTTGTTACCAGAGGTTCAGTCTCACAATTCCACATACTCGTAGATGATGAAGTTGCTAACAATCAATTATTCGAGATGACCGCAGATGAAAGTCTATCTTCGTCGTTAAGAGCCATTGACTCGAAAGGCAATACTTGGATTGTCGATGGCACTTGGGAAGTATCTCACAATGAGTTTGATACCGCAGGAATTATTTCAAGCAACAACTCATCTCAAACCACTTTCAATCCTGTGTTTGCATCATTCACAAGTTATACAATTACGGCAACACATATAGAAAATAGTATCACATTCACTGAAAGTTTCTCCGTACTGGTTTCGGTAGGCGACATAGAAGAATTAATTGTTACAGGAATTGATTCTAATGGGATTGAATACGACATTGTGGATGGATTTGTAATAACTGCTGATGAGTTCATACAATTTACCACAGATATGTTTGACGCTGATGGTAACGCCGTTGTAGTACCAATATTTTGGAACATCATCGATCTTGGTAATTCTGTTCAAACCAATATCACAGACGATTTAAATTCCAATATTTGGGATGCTACACTTGTTGGTGAATACTCGATTTCAGTCTACACTGTTAATCAACGAGGATTCAATTTGTCTTCCCAATTTGAAGTTGTGGTAAACCATGGAACTCCTGTTTATTTAGAGATAGTTCAGTCTACAAATACTCAAAATGCAGGAGATATTGTTTCTCTTCAAGTCACTGGTACAGACTTTGATGGGAACCAATTTGCTCAGCCAGTAGTATGGCTTGAAAATAATGGTCAAGCGAAGAATATTAATTCAACAACTAATGTTGGTGGATATGAGTTCAACGGCAGGTCTGCAGGGAACTACACCTTGACAGCAGAATATTTAGCCATATCATCTAGCGTAGAGGTTGAAGTTTTCGCCTTGAATATTGCTGTTAACCTCAAATATAATGTTAGCACAGAAATCTTGGAACAGTTAGAGTCAATTACAGTTTCCATAGAGGTATATGATGAATATTGGAATCCAATCAGCGTTCCAGAAAATTCACGAATTGATACAACCGACCGTGGAGATGTCACATACTTGGGTGATGGTGTGTGGGAATTAGAAACTCTAGACGAAGGAGGCCATTCTGCAACTATAGTTGTTGGTTCAATTACTGAAACTTTCACTTATGATGTTGAGGGTAATCTTGCCGGATTCTTCGCTGCAGGTGGACCGCTTTACTACGTTGGTGCAGGGTTAATCGGACTTATTGTTGTGGCTCTACTCGTGTTCTTGGTAAGATTAGTACGTGGGGATGGAGAATACTATGATGATGATGATGAGGATGACTACTCATATGGTCAAGATTCTGAACCTTCTAAAGATTTCACCCAAACCACAATTAGCAAAACTCCAGTTGTACCAACTCCGCCAACTAGACCTCCAAGCCAGCCTGAAGAGGAAGTCGTTGAATCTGAGGATCAGGATGATGAAGACCTAACTTGGGCTGTTGATTACCGAATAGAAGATGATGGTACAGAATGGGGTCAAACCGATGAAGATATTTGGTATTACCGCGAGTCAGGTAGTGACGATTGGGTTGAGTGGACTGAATAATTGTAGGTGATTGGTTTGAAGAGAAAAATGATTCCAGTACTCATTATTGTCTCAATGATGCTCAGCATGGTGCCTAGTGGTGATACAACAGCAGAGTTAGATGACCAATCAACAGTTTTTCATCAGGGCTCATCAGCAGTAAGAGTACAAATATCATCTCCAGCATTTACTATAAGTGCTGATGAAGTAATCACGTTTTCTGCAAGTTTGTATGATTCGGTCAATAGCGTAGTTGCTGGAGAAATTATCTGGTCAAGTTCAAATGGCACAATTACTGGTGATGGGACTTTTTATCCATGGACTGCAGGGGTTATCACCATACAAGCTAGACATACAAATCTTACAGATGAATTTAACATAACTGTAACTCCTGGAATCGGCCAATCAATAGAAATTTCAATATCTTCAGGGCAAGTTTTGCAAAACAATATCCTTACTGCTAACTTAATTGACGCAAGAGGCAATCCAAACCCTACTGATCAGGCTGCGTGGAGTATTGATGGCCAATATTTTGGTCAGGGTAATCCTGTATGGATTCCGTTAGATATTGGCCAGTATCACCTAACGGCCAGATTATATCAAATGGAGGTTACTGCTCCTATCGAGGTAGTTGCTGGGGACCCATATGAATTTGTTTTTGATCAAAATATAATAATTCAAAGTAATTCTGCGACCCAACTTGAACCAATGCTAGTAGATGCAAATGGATTTACTATGGATATTAGTCTTGCTGGATCAAAGACATGGCTTGTGGAAAATGGTTCTGTGAACTCGACAGGGGTATATTTTGCAACTCACCCAGGAAGTTGGAATATCACCGTGTCAGCTGGACCGGTTTCTGGCGCAGGGATTCTTACAGTTGTACCATCTGATGCAACTACTTCTACCCTAGCTATTATTCCAAATGAGCCAGTTTATACGGCTGGTGAACAGTATGAGATTGCTGCTTATCGAACAGATATATTTGGCTACTCAGGCTTGATTACTCCTCCATTAGCCAACTTCTCAGTTTCTTCAGGAACACTTAGCCAAGATTCTGGTAGAGTTTACTGGACTCCTATGACAATGGGTAGTCAATCAATAACTGTGATTGATTCAGGTTTTGAATCAACTGTTTCAGTTACTGTCGCCCATGGACTGGCTATCGACACAAGATTGGTATTTTCGCCAAATAATTTAGCAGTAGGTCAACAATCGACTATTGTAGTCCAAGCTTACGATTTAGCAGGGAATAGTTGGAATGTCAATGGCAGTATTGATGTTTTGATTGGTAATGTTTCTACTATCACTAATCATGATACCTACTATACCGTTGTTCCCGATGCAACTGGTGCATTTGCCATAAAGAGTAGTTGGTTTGACTCGATATCCGGTATAGTTTTCGAATCTCAAGATATTAAGCAAGTCGGTTTTGGTGATTTAGCTAGGATTGAGTTGGACGGTCAGGGCTTGAAAATTCCTATTGATGAGTCATTTAATCTAAATCCAAGATTCTTTGATTCATATAATAATGAGTTAACAGACATATTTGTTAACTGGACTATTGATGGAGAAGATCAAACATTGGCAATGTCTCTACTTGATTCCAACTGGATTCCTTCATCTATTGGCAGCCATGAAATTCAAGCAAATGCAGCTGGTATTTTCTCAGTTGTGTCTCTAACTGTTACGGCAGGCGATGCTCGTCAAATCGTTACAGATAAGGAAGCCGGCTTTGTAGTAAATTCTGGTGAAGAGGCGGATTTATATGTCGAAATCGCCGATTCTAGAGGTAACTTTGCTCCAGCAGAATCGGTAACAATGAGTCTAAATTCCTCAGTTGGTAGTCTTGAGCCGTCAATTGCAGGTAGGGGATATTGGACATTTACTGGTAAAACGGCTGGTGAGTTCACTATGACACTAACTCAAGATGATGCTGTGCATAGTATTGCTTTGACGATAAATCCTGGCCAACCAGTACAAATATTTGGAGAGGTTGAAGTTCGTGATTACCAGCAAGGAGATGTTGCATTACTCATTGTCTATGGTGTGGATAGTAATGGTAATATTGTCTCTGTCGAGCCTGAAAACACTTCGATAAGTTGCACCTCAGGATCAGATAAATACATCACTGCAGATACATGGGAACTGGAAATAAGTAAATCAGGCTTAGACAGGTCTTGTAGTATTACTTGGAACGGCCTAGTCACTCAAGCGTTCTTTGACGTTGAATCAGTATTACTTGGTGGTGCTATTGGCTCAACAAATACTGCAATGACTATCGCGGCAATTTTACTAGGCCTAATTCTTGTTACCATGGTAGTTTTAGTTCGTAAATCTAATTATGAAGCCGAAGAAACCGACGATTGGTTCGACGATGAATATGATGATGAATATGATGATGAATATGACGACGAATACGATGATGAAGATGAAGAACAACCAGTAGAACAAGAAGCAGTTCAACCAACAATTCCTGTTCAACCGCAGCAGGATTCTTCAACACCCTCGATACCAGCGATGTCAGACCAAGAAAGGTCAAGGCTAGCTACAGAAGCAGGCAAACTGGGAGTAATGCAAGCAATTGACCAAACTAAACAAGGTGCTAGTGGTTGGTATGTTGACGTTAGTGGAGAAATTCAATACTGGAATGTTGGCGATGATGGTTCATGGTCTAGAGGTCAATGAATAACTGAAAGACTACTCTTCTGACAATCCTTCAAATGAAGCAAAGAACTCATGGATGTCAATAACTCCATTTTCATCATCATCAGACTTATGGAAGATAGCACGTGATTCATCTACAGTGTAA
>Ga0208277_1001330_pt1 | contig 14419 bp, 14 predicted proteins | sample ETNtaG_5_FD_185782 | JGI IMG/M metagenome (GOLD analysis project Ga0208277, IMG submission 185782) | Marine microbial and viral communities from oxygen minimum zone, Eastern Pacific Ocean - ETNP201406SV205 (SPAdes) (version 2) | ecosystem: Environmental > Aquatic > Marine > Oceanic ...
GTTTGAAAAGATTTTTGACAGCAATTTAATTATGGTGAATTCGCTGCATGGTCAAGGTATAAAGGATACTGGTGAAGGTATTGTTATCGAAGGTTTTGCCCCAGACGGAACTCCAGAAGCTTTGCTCGTGGAAAAGTCTCCCGGATTTGCCATGGCCGTACAATGGCATCCCGAATGGAATGCAGAAAATGATGTTATTTCAAGGAAACTATTTAAAGCCTTCAGAGATTCCATAAAGATCTAGGTTCCTTCATGAAAATAATAAATAAGTTTTCCGTTGCACCTATGATGGATTTAACTGATCGACATTGCCGTTTTTTTCACAGAAAGTTATCGGAAAAAGCATTGCTTTATACTGAAATGATTACCTCCAAGGCCATTCTTTATGGAAATACTAGGGAGCTTTTGAAATTTAACCCTGCTGAAAGGCCTCTTGCACTTCAAGTGGGAGGTTCAGATCCAGCAGAGTTGGGTCAGGTAGCAAGTATTGCAGAAGAGCTGGGTTTTGATGAAATAAACTTGAATGTAGGGTGTCCATCTAGCAAGGTAAAATCCGGAAGTTTTGGGGCAATATTAATGAGAAATCCCGGCCTTGTTTCGAAATGCGTAGAAGCAATGAAATGTTCTGCGAAGAATATGAAGGTTTCAGTTAAATGTCGTATAGGGGTAGACCAACAAGACCCTTCGGTCACTTTACCAGCTTTTATTTCTTCTGTTTCTAATGGCGGGGCAGATTATTTTATAATCCACGCCAGGAAAGCAATACTTTCTGGGTTAAACCCTAAAGAGAATCGAACAATTCCTCCTTTGGATTATTCAATTGTTAAATCTATGAAAGAAAAATTTCCAGATCTTGCAATCTGTTTAAATGGTGGCATTTCCTCTCTAGATGCTGCTTCTGATTTATTTAGTGAAGGTTTTGACGGAGTAATGTTAGGAAGAGCTTCTTATTATTATCCAGAAATAATTTTATCAAGAGTAGATTCACGACTATTTGGCCTAGGAAAGCCAAAAAATATGGTTGAGGTTATTTCTGAGTTAATACCTTACATTGATGAAGAATTAGATTTTGGCACAAGATTATCCCAAATAACAAAGCATCTTATGCGGGCATTCTTAGGGTATAAAAATGCAAAAGAATATAGAAGATATCTATCTGAAAATGCTTTCAAAAAAGGAGCTGATTCAAAAGTACTGTTAAATGCTCTATCAATTATTGACCCTAATTAAATTTAAGGATTAGAGTAGTTTTGTAATTATTTTCAATCAAATTAAATACTAAGTGCGCTAGAAATGAGTGATTACTATGACAAAGGTTGGGAGCAATTTCCTTTTGATATTAATCTTTATAATTGGGCCATTAAGGGCCGGCAGATTGCTACGGAAAAAATACATTTATTGAAGGAATATAAAAAGGAACTTCGCTGCGGAGGAACCTGGTTTCCAGGAGTAAACTTTCTCAGCAATGATCTATACGGTAGTATTGGTAATATCCCTTTTTCAAATAAGCTTTTGAACTTTATTAAAATACATGAGCCTACATTTGAAGGTATGTTTGATAGCGCACAAGTTTCAATATGTTATCCGGGCTATCCAAAGCCAATGAATTCAGAAAGTAGGGCTGCTTTCAATTTCCGCAAGAATAGATTTGCAGCTCATATTGATGGAGTATTGCCTATTGGAAAACCTAGAAGAAGGTTTTTAAAAGAATATCATTCATTCATATTGGGAATTCCCTTAAACCAAACTGGGAAAGGTGCCGCTCCCTGCGTCGTATGGGAGGGTTCTCATAGTATTGTCAAAAATGAGTTCAGAAATTATGAAAAAGCCAATAATATAAAAGAGTGGAAGAATGAAGACATAACTGAATTTTATAACAGCTTGAGGAAGAAAATTTTTTCATCTTGTAAAGTGAAGGAAATTTGGGTCCCAATGGGTCATGCTTATATAATTAATCGATTAACATTGCATGGTATTTTGCCCTGGAAACATGAGGTTACGGACAGTGAAAATAGAAGAATGATAGCTTATTTTCGTCCAGATTTAAGAAATGGAGAGAACAGGTGGTTAGAGTAGCTTTATAATTTGTTAGTTATTCGGGAAATTTTGTTAGCTCGCCCACTCCGTTTTCTTGGAATAGCTTTGCTCTCTCTTAAAGGTAATTCGCGGATGAGCTTATTTCGTTCTTTTTCAGAATAGGAATTCCACAATTCAATTTCTTCTGCAGTGCGGTAGCAACCTATGCATAGCTCTGATATTCGATGAATAACGCAAATTTTTTTGCAAGGGCTGTTAACTTCCGCCCGTGCCCATATCTCATCTTTCTCATCTTTTATCAAAACTATTCCTGATACATAAAGGTTTGGAGTCTATCTAATGCAGCTTGCAAGATTAGATTAGCAGCTACTTGGTCTATTACCTCTTTCCGTCTTTTTCTGCTAGTATTAGCTTCAAGCAATATGTTCTCAGCTGCGGCGGTGCTTAAACGTTCATCCCAAAAAGCATTTACTGGAAGCCCGGCATCGGTCAATTTATTTGCAAAACTTCTCGTGGCCTGGCATCTTGGTCCTTCTGTCCCATTCATGTTTAAAGGGAAGCCAATAACAATTCCTCCAACGTTTCTTTCTAGACAGATAGCTTTTAACTCATTTATGTATACGGCAGTTCTCGTCTTTTGAATGGTTTTGAGGCTAGATGAAATTATCTTTCTTGTATCAGAAATAGCTAAACCAATATTTTTCTCTCCATAATCAATTCCTAATAGGCACATGCCTGTTCGCATAATTGGAGTAAGGATTTCTAATGAAAATTCGGTTATTTTTTCCTCATATGTCGCGTTTGGTTTCAGCTAAGGATCCCTTTTATTATTAAATATTATTCTAAAGAGTATTGCAATTTTGCTTCCCGAATAGTTTTTAGCAGTTTTTTATCGCCCTTGTAAAATATTAGCAATGATTGCCAAATTTTTTCAGCCTTTTCAAATTCTCCACTTTGGGCAAAAAAATGTGCATTGAACAAATTAGCCGTCTGATCCATGTTGTTAAATTTTAGAATCAGGTTTAATACCGTTTTAGATTTAGGCGATACATATCCTTTTGCAGCCTTAACCAAGAGTTCAAGAAGTAAGGAGTATTCAGAGATTGTAGCTTTATTCTTTAGGACCTCAATAACACGTTCCTGTGTAATTGCAGCCTCTGAAAAACTATGTATCTGGGAATTGTAATGAGTCAAAAGTTTAAGAATTTTGAGGTTCTGTGGCTGGGCATCCAATGATTTTTTTAATTCGGAAATAGCATCTCTATACAGACGTGTTTGAGAGGATTCATCACTTTTCTCGATTTTATTTTCAATCTGCTTGAAAAAAAGTGTGGCTGTTTTTTGTGATGGCTTGTCACTAAAGTTAGTTTTTTCGGCTTTTAAATTTTGAGCATAATGATCTGGGAACCCAATATATCCAACATTTAAATATATCAGAAATGAAGGAAATATTAATGCTAGAGGAAGTAAAAAGAATAAAATATTCTTTGGTATTATTGTCCTCTTTTGGGGATTTAATAGTTTAGAAGTAAGCGCTGGAGCCTTCTCAATTTTATGAGTCCCAACTTTATTTTGCTCTATTTTTTGCAAATCTTTGGTAAAATTGGAACGGTTCTTATCCAGCTCTACTTTATACATTTTTTGAGAAAGGGGCACCTTAATCAGAATAAAGACTACAAAAATAGAGATGCATGAGACTGCAAGAGAAAATGCAGGCTTAAGGAAAATGAGATTTTTAAGTATTTCAGTAAGTATGAAAAATTCTGGCATTTTTTTACATTTTCCGGTGAAAATTTCTTGAATTGATAATTGAAATATCTCCTAATTTGACTTGATTAATCCTTATAAAAGTGAATAACAAATACTTATATATATTGGAGTTCGTTTTGACAAAGAAGTATTCTTTATTTTCCTTGATTAAAGAAGGCCTGGGGCACAACTTAGGCTGGGAAAAGGCGTGGCGAGATCCAGAGCCCAAGAATGAATATAAGGTAGTTATTGTTGGAGCTGGAGGGCATGGTTTGGCTTCAGCTTATTATTTAGCAAAAAATCATGGGTTAACAGATATAGCCGTTATTGAAAAAGGTTGGTTGGGCGGTGGAAATACTGGCCGAAACACAACAATAATAAGGTCAAACTATTTGCAGGAACCTTCTATTGCACTGTATGAAAAATCGAGAAGGCTTTATGAAAACTTAAGTCAGGATTTAAATTATAACGTAATGTTCAGCCCTAGGGGAGTTATGATGTTGTGTCAAACTCATCATGAACTTAGAGCTATGAAAAGAACTTCTCATGCAAATAGAATTGCAGGTGTTGAGACTTTTATGAAAACACCAGAAGAGGTAAAGAGTATTGTGCCTATAATTAATATAAATGGGCCTCGCTATCCGGTTTTAGGGGGGCTTTGGCAACCTAGAGGAGGGACCGCACGGCATGATGCAGTAGCATGGGGTTATGCGAGAGCATGTTCTGATTTTGGAATAGATATAATTCAACAATGTGAAGTTACAGGTATTTTAACAAAGAACGGCAAAGTAAAAGGCATAGATACCACAAGAGGTAAAATAAAAGCAGAGAAATTATGTATCGTGGTTGCTGGACATTCAAGTAAATTGGCTGACATGGGTGGCTTTAGGGTGCCGGTTGAGTCGGTTGCATTGCAGGCTTTGGTGTCAGAGCCAATAAAGCCAATGATGAATTGCGTGGTTATGGCAAATACAGTGCACGGCTATATGAGTCAAAGTGACAAAGGGGAAATGGTTATAGGTGGAGGAGCCGACGGATTTAATAACTATACTCAGCGAGGAAGTTTTCACCATATAGAAGAAACAGTTAGAGCTCTTATCGAGACATTCCCTGTAATCAGTAGGCTAAAAATGTTACGTCAATGGGGTGGAATAGTAGATATGACTGGAGATCGTTCTCCAATAATATCCAAAACACCTATTAAAGGCATATACATTAATTGTGGGTGGGGAACCGGAGGCTTTAAGGCCATACCTGGATCAGGATGGGCAACGGCCGAACTTGTAGCAAATGATGATCCAGGAGATCTTGCAGCACCCTTTTCGTTAGATAGGTTCTCGGAAGGAAGAATGATTGACGAGAGCGTAGCTGCAGCTGTGGCACACTAGGGAGAGAAATGTTAATAATTAAGTGCCATAACTGCGGTGTTTTTGCTGATGAAACCGAACTTCAGCCTGGTGGGGAGGCTCATATAAGGAGATATAGATCTCAGTCTTCGACTGAAGATTTTTCGTCATATCTTTTTGATCGTTCGAATAAAAAAGGTGTTCATTTTGAAAGGTGGAGACATGCTTATGGTTGTGGCAAGTGGTTCCATGTTGCTAGGTGCACTGAGACATTAGAGGTTTTTGGTTCATATTCAGCTCAAACGTTAAAGCCACCAAAATCAATTTTAGATAAGATTAAAGTTATAAGGCCTGACTTTAAAGGGTGGAAAAATGAGTAGTAGATTAGAAAATAGGGGAAAACTCTTAAGTCGCCAGAACCGTCTAAATTTTTCGTTTAATGGTGAGAAATTATGGGGCTACCAAGGTGATACTATTGCCTCAGCACTTTTAGCAAATGGAAAAACATTAGTTGGCCGATCCTTTAAATATCATCGCCCACGGGGTATTGTCGCCTCTGGTGTTGAAGAGCCTAACGCCATCATGGGCGTTGGTGAAGGAAAATTTTTCCAACCTAATCAACGTGCTACTAATACATTGTTAAAGGAAGGGATGGTCGTTAATAGCCAGAACCATTGGCCTTCGTTAAACTATGATATTTGGTCAATATTATCTATTTTTTCTTCATTTTTCTCAGCAGGGTTTTATTATAAGATATTCATTAAGCCTCGCTTTGCTTGGAAGTATATTTATGAACCCTTTATTCGGCTAAGTGCCGGACTTGGAAAGCCGCCTCGTGATAAAGATGGCGATAAATATGAACAATTTTATACGCATGTAGATATCTTGATTGTTGGTGGAGGTCTATCAGGTTTGGAAATAGCACAACGCTTAGCCGTCTCTGGTAGTGAAATTCTTTTATTGGAACAATTGCCGTATATAGGAGGTAGATCAATTGTAGATCAAACTGAGATAGACGGAATGTCATCTCAAGAATGGGTTAAGAAAGTTCAAGAGGCGTTGCAGAAATATCCAAATATAAAAATGAGAACTCATACAGTCGTTGCTGGGATATATGACCATGGCTATGCCATAGCCAACGAGAGTATCACTAATTATAAACAAGGGGAAAATATTCCTAAGGAAAGACTTTGGCGTATTAGGGCAAAAAAGATAATTACTGCAACAGGTGCTATTGAAAAACCTCTGGTGTTTTCTGGAAATGATATTCCGGGGGTTATGCTAGCATCAGCAGCTAGAGATTACCTTTCCTTATATGGAGTATCCGTCGGGGACAGAACTATAATAGTAACTAATAATGATAGCGCTTATAAAAGTGCTGCCATGCTTCTTGAAGTTGGGTTGACTGTGTCACTCATAATTGATGTGCGGAGAGAAATTTCAGGAGATTTACCAAGATATATTGAATCTCTTGGTGTTGAAATAAAAACTGGTGCAGCTATTTCAAGGGTGATTGGGAAAAAGCATGTGGAAGCTGTTGAAATATGTAATCAAGCGGGAGAAGGTACCATTTTGAGTAGAGTTGAATGTGACGCTGTTTTAATGTCTGGTGGATGGAACCCAGTAGTTAACCTTTGGTCACATTGTGGCGGAAAATTGGATTGGGATTCTGATAAAAACATGTTTGTCCCTAATGAGCAGAAAGCCCCTATAGGATTTGACGGGTTGCAGAATGTATTTGCAGTGGGTTCTTCTAACGGCTTTTTATCTGATGAACTTGTCTTAAGGGATGCGGAACAGTTAGCCGGCGCTTTAGAGGAAAGAACAAAAAACAAAAGTTCTCGTAAAAGAAAAAAGAGAGCAAAGTGTCTTATTGAGGCACCTACAGTTAATGTTGTTCAAATGCCTCAAGCAGCGGGTGAAAAATTTATGCAAAAATCTTTTCTTGATTTCCAAAATGATGTCAAGGTTACGGATATTAGGTTGGCTGCAAGGGAAGGCTTTGAAAGTGTCGAACACACAAAGAGATATACCACTTTAGGAATGGCTACAGACCAAGGTAAGCTTTCAAACATAACTGGCATAAGCGTACTAGCCAAAAATCTTGGTAAGAGCATACCGGAGGTTGGAACAACCACCTTTAGACCTCCTTATATCCCTATATCTTTAGGGTCAATAGGAGGCGCTGAGAAAGGGAATCTTTTTAAACCCATTCGAAAAACGCCAATGGATTCGTGGCATGAGTCTAACGGTGCTTTTTGGGAGCCTGTTGGTGATTGGAGGAGGCCTTATGCTTATATAAGGAGTGGCGAGGATTTATCTGAAGCAATAAGTCGAGAAGTAAAAAACACGAGAATGAATGTCGGCTTATTAGATGCCAGTACTTTGGGAAAGATTTTAGTTTCTGGCAAAGATTCTGGCAAATTTTTAGATTTAATTTACACGAATATGATGTCTTCTTTAGCAGTTGGCAAGTGTAGGTATGGTCTGATGTGTAATGAGAACGGATTTCTATTCGATGACGGAGTTGTTGTCAGGTTAAGCGAAAATTCATACTTATGTCATACAACCACGGGGGGTGCTCTAAATGTTCATTCCTGGATGGAGGAGTGGCACCAAACAGAATGGTGGTCTTTAGAAGTGTTTATAACTGACGTTACTGAACAGTATTCTCAGATTGCTATCGTTGGACCCAAGGCCAGAGATTTAATCACTCAGGTTTCTAAAGCGGACCTGTCTGATCAGAAAATTCCCTTTATGACCTATAAATCTGTTGAGGTTGCTGGCATAACTTCCAACATATTTAGGATTTCTTTTTCAGGGGAGCTTTCCTATGAATTGGCTGTGCCGGCCAATATGGGGCTAAAGGTTTGGGAGGCTTTAATAGAAAAAGGGAAAAGTTTAAATCTTATGCCTTATGGGACAGAAGCTTTGCACGTAATGCGAGCTGAGAAGGGGTTCATTATGATTGGTGATGAGACAGATGGAACTGTTATACCACAGGATTTAAATCTTGACTGGGCGATTTCAAAAAAGAAAAAAGATTATCTTGGTAAGAGAGCACATGAGCGTCCGTTTTTTAATAATAAGAATAGAAAAAAATTGGTGGGACTTATTACTGACAAGCCTAATTTGGTACTTCCAGACGGGGCGCAAATTATTGCCAGCAATCATGAGGAAAAAATATCCATGCCTATTGGGCACATTACCTCCACTTACTTCTCTCCATCCTTAGGCTACTCAATAGCTATGGCATTAATTGAAGGGGGTTTAACTCACTTAGGTGGTCGCGTAAAAATTTCTTTAGCTGAAAATAAATTTGCTTATGCAAAGGTGGTGAATCCAAACTTTTTGGATTCTAAAGAAGGGTAGTTTATGGAAAATATTAAGGTAAATGTGGTCCGCAAATTTAAGAGTGACATAGAAGTTAAAGAGCATGAAAATTTTGGAATAATTTCAATTAGGCATAAGATAAAGGGATCTTTATCTAAAAAAAATTTAACCGATATAATAGGATCAAAATTACCTAAGACTAATGAGATTTTCTTTCTCAAAAAAGGGTATCTAGCTTGGATGTCTAATGATGAAATGTGGTTTATATTTAGCAAAAGTGAGCCAAAAAAAACTATTAATGTATTAACTGATGAAATCCAAATGCTCAATGGTTTGACAGTTGATATTTCAGATTCCAGAATTGTATTTTCCTTGAGAGGGGTCTTGTGGCGCAACGTTTTGGCAAAGGGTTCACCAGCAAATCTGTCAGAAAATTCTCTAAAATCTGGCATCATTCGAAGAACAAGGTTAGGTCTTGTCCCAGTAGCAATCTGGTGCCAAGATAAAGAGAATGCATTTGTAATCTGCAACAGATCTGTAAGAGATTATGTTTTTAACTGGCTAGAGACTGCATCACTTCGAGGAAGTGTTCCTGCTTTTCATTAGGGGATATTTTTAGTCCATTTTTTCTCTAGCTTAGCTATTTCGGAAATTCTATCTTTAGAGCTAGGATGGCTCATTAGCCACGGTATTTGTGGCAACTCATTTGAATTAACGAGATAATCCAATTTATTTAAAAGGCTTATCTGCGGTTCTGTGCCAATATTTGATTTTTTTAGTAAAGCTGCGGCATAAGCATCTGCTGCATATTCATCAGTTCTTGAAAGTTTTGCCGATATGAGTTGTGCTAAAGTATTCGCTAAATACAGTCCTACACCTGGTAAAAATCTACCAAGAATAAAGCCTAAGCCAACACGAATGGCCGTTTGACCCGAAAAATCTATAATCCTCTTTTTTGTATGCCCTAATGCTAAATGTCCAAGCTCATGTGCTACTACTGTACTTAATTCAGAAGCGGTAACCTTTCCAGAATAATAGGCATTAAGAAAACCTTCTGTAAGATAGATTTTTCCATCAGGTGATGCTATGCCATTTATCTGCCCAATCTTGTACACGTAAACATTAATGTTACTAAGGTTGATCTCCTTCGCCATTCTTTGAATTAGCGCTATTAATTGTGGTTCATTTAATTTGGAGGATGACTTTTTTAGGTTTCTAACCGTACTCTTTGCAGAGAATTTGAATGTAATTATTGCTATAATTACGGGTAGTATAATGGGAAGAATTTTTAATAGCATAACATGTTCACCTAGTCGTTATTGTTCACATTAAAAACTATGTAAGAGCTTTCATTCCGTCCTCTAAGCCCTTCAACGTTAAGGGAAACATCTTTTCTTCAAATATTTCATTTATAATGTTAGTTGAATGCGTATATCCCCAGTATTTCTCCTTTACAGGATTTATCCAAATATTTGAGGGCCATTGTGTCATTGCTCTCTCTAGCCATACTTGACCGGATTCTTGATTGTAATGTTCATTAGCTCCTCCAGCCATCAAAATTTCGTATGGGCTCATCGAGGCGTCTCCTACAAAAATACATTTGTAATCCTTTCCAAAAGTTCTCATAATTTCTGATGTGGGTGTTTGCTCTGACCATCTTCTTTTATTATCAAGCCAAACGCCTTCATATAAGCAATTGTGAAAATAATAATGCTTAAGGTGTTTGAATGCACTTGTCGCTGCAGAAAATAATTCTTCTACCCTTTTAACGTGGCTATCCATTGAGCCTCCTACATCAAGAAAAAGAAGCACCTTGATAGCATTTCGTTTTTCCGGCCGTGTTTTAATATCTAAATAACCGTTTTTAGCAGTTTCGGAAATAGTATTGTCTAAGTCCAATTCTTCTTCAGATCCCTCCCGTGCCCATTTTCTTAGACGTTTAAGTGCTATCTTCATGCTTCGTGTTCCTAACTCGATCTGATCGTCAAAATTTTGAAATTCTCTTTTATCCCACACTTTAACTGCCCTTTGATGCCTGCTTTCATTTTGACCGATTCTTACACCTTCAGGATTGTATCCATAAGCACCAAACGGAGAAGTTCCCGCGGTGCCAACCCACTTATTGCCTCCTTGATGCCTTTTCTCTTGCTCGGCTAACCTCTTTTTTAGGGTCTCCATCAATTTTTCAAAACTGCCTAATGCATCAACTTTAGACATTTCATCTTCCGTTAAGATTTTTTCTGCCAATTTTTTTACCCAATCTTCTGGTATTTCCGCAGATTCAAATAGATCTTGCAAATTAATTTTTTCTATTCCTTCAAATGTGTAAGAAAAAACCTTATCAAACCTATCTATATGACGCTCGTCTTTAACTAAAGATGCTCGTGCTACATAGTAAAATTCATTTAAATCAAATTCTCCGAACCCATGATTCAAAGCTTCCAGAAAACTCAAAAATTCTTTTAACGTTACTGGTATCCTGTTAACCCGTAATTCGGTAAAAAAATTAATAAACAAAAACTATGCTCCCAGTCTCAAAATAAGTATTTCTAAAAATAAACAAAGTATCGTGCTTGCAATCCCGAAAGAGGTTCCATATTGGAGCTGGTCAAGTTTAGATCCCTTCATTCTTTTTGATTTTAGCAAACCAATCACAAAGCCGATAGAAAAGAAAATTAAAAATAACATAATATTTCACTCTTTATCAATGTTAGCTATCTCTTCTTGCTAAGAAAGCCATGCGCTCGAATAAATGAACATCTTGTTCGTTTTTTAGAAGGGCACCATGCAACTTAGGAAGTAAATCTTTTCCGTCATTATTTAAATCAAGGGGACTTATATCTTCAGCCAAAAGTAACTTTAGCCAGTCTAATGCTTCTGAAGTGGAAGGTTTTTTCTTGAGCCCTGGAGTTTCTCGTATTTCAAAAAATTTCACCAATGCCTTTTCAAGAAGTGATTTTTTTATTTTGGGAAAGTGAACCTCAATGATTTTACCTAAGGTATCAATATCAGGAAATTTAATATAATGAAAAAAGCATCTCCTTAAAAAAGCATCTGGTAGCTCTTTTTCATTATTAGAGGTAATTATTATAATAGGTCTAGTTTTAGCCTTAATTGTTTGACCGGTTTCGTAAACATAGAAATCCATTCTGTCCAGTTCCTGTAGTAGGTCATTTGGGAATTCAATGTCAGCTTTATCTATCTCATCAATTAATAATACGCATTTTTTTTTGTTTTCAAAAGTTTCCCAAATTTTTCCCTTTCTAATATAATTTGAAATATTTTTTATTTTTGCATCTCCCAACTGACTATCACGTAGTCTGCTAACTGCATCGTATTCGTAGAGACCTTGCTGGGCTCTTGTCGTGGATTTTATATTCCATTCAAATATGTCAACGCCCAGGTTTTCAGCTATTTGCCTTGCAAGTTCAGTTTTTCCTGTTCCTGGTTCTCCTTTCACCAGTAATGGCCTTTCTAATGTTATTGATGCGTTGACCGCAATTGTTAAGTCTTCTGTAGAGATATAACTTTTAGTTCCACTGAATTTCATTTGCCCTCCTATTTTTAGATTATATAACTATCACTAAACATTTCTACTGCAAGAGGATAATGTTTGTAGTGACAATATCTATAAATGATATTAGTAAAAGGCTGATAGAATATTATTGATTCTAAAAATTGGGGGTATTTATGGACGGTAATAATTTTGATGACACAATTTATATTCCTAGTGACGACGAAGAGTTTATGAATGAAAGACAGGTGACCTTCTTTAGAACTAAGCTAATTGAGTGGAAAGAATCTATTATGGAAGGTACTCGTAGTACTATTGAAGATATGCAGGGTACTACTAGGAGCATACCAGATGCAGCTGACAGAGCTTCCGAGGAAACTGATCGAGCTTTAGAGCTAAGGACGAGAGATAGGCAAAGAAAATTAATTGGTAAAATAGATTCGGCGTTAAGGAAAATTGAAGACGGTTCCTATGGGTTTTGCGAAGATACAGGAGAGCCCATCTCACTTAAGCGTTTGATGGCTAGGCCTATAGCTACGCTTAGCTTGGCAGCACAAGAGACACATGAACGTAAAGAGAGGGTTCATAAAGAGAATTAATAGTCTGAGAAATTCCTAAATTTATAGCAGCTCTTATTTATAAATCGAGAATTATACTTATTGGCACATGATCCGAAGGTTTTTCAGCGTTCCTAATTGAAGAGTAGATACGAATTTCTTTCAATTTATCTGACGCTTCTGGGGAAAGTAGGGCATGATCTATACGAACCCCTTGATTTTTCTCCCAACTTCTCCCTTGATAGTCCCAATAGGTAAAAATTTGATTGTTCAGGCTTGATATTCTAATAGCGTCCGTAAAACCAAGGTTTAAAATATTCTGAAATTTCAATCTAACCTCTTGCTGAAATATTGCATCATTTTTCCATTTTTCGGGTTCATGACAATCCACTGCTTGAGGAATAATATTGAAATCTCCCAAAACCACTAGTGGTTCTTCCATATCTTTGAGCTCTATAAGCTTTTCAGTCAAACGATCAATCCAATCCAGCTTATAATAATATTTTGAACTTCCAATTGGATTGCCATTCGGCAGGTATATATTGCATATTTTTATATTTCTTACATGAAATTCTAGCCAACGGGCCTGTTCATCAGTAGGATCTCCTGGAAGTTCTGAATTCAACCCTTCTATTGGAAATTTTGAAAAAACTGCCACGCCATTAAAACTTTTTTGACCAGCTAGTTCTATATTGTATCCAAGACTTTCAATTTCTTCCGTAGGAAAATGCTCAAGCCTAGATTTTATTTCCTGTAATACTATTACATCTGGCATGCTGCTTTTAATCCAATCTATTAACCTTGGCAGCCTCGCTCTAATGCCGTTAACGTTGTAGCTAGCTATTTCCATTTGCTTCATATCTTAAAGATACAATTAAATAGAAAAACTTGTGCCACAGCCGCAAGAAGATACAGCATTGGGGTTTTCAATTACAAAGCGTGAACCTACTAATTCTGATTTATAGTCAATAACGGAACCATTAAGGAACTGTAACGAAATGGGATCAATTATTATTTTTAGGGTTTCTTGACTAATTACAAAGTCATCATCATTTATCTGATTATCATAATCTATATTGTATTTAAAGCCAGAGCACCCCCCCCCTTCAACGGAAATTCTCAATGCTGACTTTTTTCCTACTTCTTCTAGTTTTGCAAATGCTTCCTTAGTAGCTATAGGTGGTATTTTTAATTCCATAGAATTCTCATTCTTGTTTTATGATAAAAATTTAATACTATATTTAAACAGTATCAAGGGAATAAGTGGTTGCTCAACAAATTTGCGTCTAATTCAAGCTTTTCAAAAGGTAGGTTTTTTTACGAAAATGAGTCAGATATTCGCACTCCCTTCCAGAGAGATAGAGATAGAATAATTCACTCAAGCGCCTTTAGAAGGCTTAAACATAAGACACAAGTTTTTATTGAACATGAGGGGGATCACTATAGAACACGCCTCACGCATTCCTTGGAAGTTTCCCAGGTCGCAAGAACAATAGCAAATGTGCTTAGGATTGATTCTGATTTAACAGAAACAATTGCTTTGGCACACGATTTAGGTCATACACCTTTTGGTCACACAGGTGAGGAAGCTTTAAATGAGTGTATGAATAACTTTGGTGGCTTTGATCATAATCTTCAAACCTTCAGAATAGTAACTTTGCTGGAAAAGAGTTACGCTGGTTTTAATGGTCTTAACCTCACATTGGAAACCTTGGAGGGTATCTTAAAACATAGTGGACCGTTAGATAGTAATTTAGTACATAGTTATTCATTTTTTGATAAAGTTTTGGAACTGGATTTATATAATTCTCCTAGCCTAGAGGCTCAGGTGGCTTCCATAGGGGATGACATAGCTTATAATAGCCACGATTTGGATGATGGTT
>Ga0208277_1001331_pt1 | contig 14414 bp, 13 predicted proteins | sample ETNtaG_5_FD_185782 | JGI IMG/M metagenome (GOLD analysis project Ga0208277, IMG submission 185782) | Marine microbial and viral communities from oxygen minimum zone, Eastern Pacific Ocean - ETNP201406SV205 (SPAdes) (version 2) | ecosystem: Environmental > Aquatic > Marine > Oceanic ...
TCGACAAGATTTACCACACTTGAGTGTAAAGATGTTAGAAAGACTTCAGGATACAATCCAAGATAAAGCGTACCGATTATTAAAGGCAAAAACACAAAGAATTCTCTCTTGTTTATATCGGAAAAGTGATCTATATATTGCAATTTTAGATTACCGTAAGATATACGATTAAATAACCATAAAGAGTAAGCACCTCCAAAAACCATACCTGTAGCTCCTAAAAAAGCCCCAGTCGTGTTAGCTTTAAACACACCGGCTAAGATCAAAAATTCACCCACAAAACTACTTGTACCAGGTAATGCTATATTTGCCATGGTAAAAAGAAGAAATATTGTAACGAATAAGGGCATAGTGTGAACAAGACCACTATAATATTTCACCATTCTTGTATGATGTCGATCATACACAACCCCTATAACTAGAAAAAGTGCACTAGACACAAATCCATGGCTAATACTTTGTATAATAGCACCTTCCAAACCAACAGTATTAAAACAAAAAAGTCCCATAACAACTAGATTCATATGAGCTACAGAAGTATAGGCAATAATTCTTTTTAAATCTGTTTGTCTAATGGCAGTTAAAGATGTGTAAATAACACCAACAATAGATAAAGTATACACCAGTGGAGTAAAAAAGTACGAAGCCTCTGGAAAAATTGGCAATGAAAAACGTAAAAATCCATACGACCCCAGTTTTAATAAGATACCTGCTAAAACAACGGAACCCGCGGTTGGTGCTTCAACATGGGCTTCCGGAAGCCATATATGCGCAGGCAACATAGGCACCTTTGAAGCAAAAGAGGCAAAAAAAGAGAGCCAAAGCAACCTTTGTTCCAAACTATTAAAATTATAATTTAGTAAAGTTTCATAGTCAGTGGACCCTACTTGTACATATATATAAATAATACCTAAAAGCATCAACACCGAACCAAAAAGTGTGTAAAGAAAGAACATATAAGCCGCTCGTATCTTCCTTTCTCTAGATCCCCAGACCCCTATGATTATATACATAGGAATTAAAACACTTTCAAAGAAAATATAAAATAAAAGTAGATCGGAAACAGAAAAAACAAGTATCAATAGAACTTCCATTAATAAAAAAGCAATAAAATACTCTTTTACGTATATAGTTACGCTAGACCAACTCGCCAATAAGCAAATAGGGATTAGCAGCGTGGTTAATAATAAGAAGAAAATAGAAATACCATCTATTCCTAAAGTGAAATTTATATTAGACTGGGATAACCAAACAATTTCCTCCACAAATTGAAGTTTAGGAGTGGAGTCATCGAAAAGAACCCATAAAAACAAAGAAACGAAAAACGTAAAAAAAGATACGGAATTCCCCACAAAACGAATCAAAAAATATTGATGCTTGGGGATAAATAAGATGAAAAAGGATCCCGCTAAAAGAATCCCTACTAAAAATTTGATCATGATAATAAAAAAATACTGACAATGTTTTTTTTCTCTATTACGAAATAAAAAAGGTTTTTTTATTTTACGACGATATCTTGATTTGCTTAGAAGCAAAAGCTGTAGCTACAAGCAAGCAAATAATTCTATAATCAATTAAAGACAAAAGCGAATTATCTAAGAAAGAAAGACCTATTAAAACACCAGTACCTAAAAAGATGAAGAAAGCATAGTGATAAATATATCCTGTTTGCAGTTCTCGCATCAAATTAGCTTGTTTAGTTACCGCTGTAGATAACCCCATAGGACCAAAAATTTCAATAATACCTCTATCAATAGTTTTATATGATATATGATAACCAAAAAATAACATCTTTTGGGCTATGTGCTCATTGTAAACTTTGTCAAAAAACCATTTTCTGTTAAGAAATGTGTATAATTTTTTACCATACTCAGACATCTTTAAATCATACAAAGAATGACTTTTATAAGAGTACAAGACACATGCGGATGCAGCTCCGGTAATACTTAGCCCTACGGGCAATAATTTCATAGAATGTGGGATGAATTCCGCATCTATACTATTTAAATTTTTAGGGTGAACAAAAATAGCATTAGACCAAAAATCAGAACCTAAGCCTATTATAGCATCCCTAGCTATAAAACCTATGAAAATACTTGGAACCGCAAGTATGGCTAAGGGTAATGCCATTCGTATAGGAGAATCGTGAGCATTCGTTATTACTGGTCTATAACCATTTGGCTCAGACAAAAAAGTTAAAAAAGCCAAGCGCATTGAATAAAATGCTGTAAAGAATGCAGCAAAAGTACCTAACCAATATGCAAAATGCCCTGGTATGGTGTATTTGGCATAGGCTACCTCTAAAATAACATCTTTAGAATAAAAACCGGTTAAAAACGGCATTCCCATAAGAGATAAAGACCCGATTAACATCATAGCATAAGTAAAAGGCAGTAGTCTACGCAATCCTCCCATTTTTCTCATATCCTGTTCATCAGAAACTCCATGAATAACCGAACCTGCACTTAAGAATAGAAGAGCTTTAAAAAATGCGTGATTCGCTAAGTGGAAAACACCTACAGCATAGTTAGACACACCACATGCAAAAACCATATAACCCAATTGACTACAAGTGGAATAAGCGATTACACGCTTAAGATCATTTTGTAGTAGACCCGTGGTAGCGGCAAAAAAGGCGGTCATACCTCCAAAAATTGTAATTATAGAAAGCGCTCCGTTAGCATATTCCAAAAGAGGTGAACTTCTAGCCATAAGAAAAACACCAGCCGTAACTAAAGTAGCTGCATGGATTAATGCTGAAACTGGAGTTGGACCTTCCATAGCATCAGGTAACCACGTGTGTAAACCTAACTGTGCAGACTTACCTACGGCTCCAATAAACAACAGCACACCAACAACATTTAATAAATTAAAATTTAGCGATAAAAAGCAAACTTGCTGCTCGGCAAAAAAAGGAACCATAGCAAAAACACTAGAATATTCCATAGACTGAAAAAAAATGTATATCATAAAAATACCTAATGCTAGCCCGAAATCCCCAATTCTATTTATAATCATCGCTTTTATAGCGGCCTTGTTCGCCTGAAGACGAGTAAACCAAAAATTTATTAACAAATAAGAGGATAACCCAATACCTTCCCAACCTAAAAACATTTGCATATAATTGTCTCCGGTCACTAAAACCAGCATAAAAGCCGTAAATAAAGACAAATAAGACATGAATCTAGGAAGATGCGGGTCGTGTGACATATATTCTGTGGAGTATAAATGCACCAATGTTGAAATAAAAGTAACAACTACTAACATAACAACGGTCAAACTATCAAATAAAAACCCCCAAGGAACATTAAATAACTCTGAATCTATCCAAGGGGCTATTTTTATATAACAGGGGCAACCAGATAAGGCAACCTCGAAGAAAGCTACTAAAGACATTAAACAAGCAGAACCAATACAGCTTGTTGTAACAATAGCGGAACCGTGCGGTCCTAGGAATCTACCAAAGAAACCACCAATAAAAGACCCTAGAAAGGGTAAAAAAACGATATTTAAATACATTGTGCGTGGGTACTAATTGTATCAAATTTATAATCACTACTGAAAAATTAAAATATCTTTTTCCTTTTTTGAAGGAAAAAAATATATTCAGGGAAGGCGGGACTTGAACCCACAACCTTCGGTTTTGGAAACCACTGTTCTACCAAATTGAACTACCCCCCTTTAACGTAATTTTAAAAGCAACCCCTTTACAAGAGATTCTCTTTAAAAATTGTGAAAAAACAAGTAAATCAATTTTTTCTAATATAACTAATTTTCTATAAGTATCAATTCCAAATTGGTCACGAGCTTTTTTATTTACAAAAGGAGACTTCAAAACAGTAAAAACCCTTCTCTTAATTGGTAGAGATACAACTTTAACGCTTTCTCTGTTTAAGTTTGTCACTTCTAAAAGTTTTTTTACAAACTTATCTAATAAAAAACTTTTATGAGAAACCAAATGTAATTTTATTATCATATTTATTCAGGTAACCAATTAAAACTTATCAGACAAGCAACTGTGAATAACAACCACCCTAAGGACAATGGAAGGAATGCCTTCCAACCTAAGGACATTAATTGATCATACCTATATCTAGGTAACGCAGCACGAGCCCAAATGAAGGCAATAACAAAAATCGACAATTTTAGCGAGAACCACACCGGTCCAGGAAGTAGGTTGAAAGGCATGATGTTAAAAATAGGCAACCAACCACCCAAAAAAAGGATTGTTGTCATTCCGCTCATTATCAACATGTTAGCGTATTCACCTAAAAAAAATAAAGCGAACCCCATTGCGGAATACTCTACATTGTAGCCTGAAACTAATTCAGCTTCCGCTTCCGGCAAATCAAAAGGATGCCGATTCGTCTCCGCTAAAGCAGATATAAAAAACATTATAAACATAGGAAACAATGGTATTATATACCATACCTTCGCTTGTGACAAAACAATGGTAGACAAATTGAAAGATCCAGCACAAAGTACAACGGTTACTATGATAAATCCAATAGAAACTTCATAAGAAACCATCTGAGCTGCCGACCTTAAAGCTCCAAGAAAGGGGTATTTTGAGTTACTTGACCACCCAGCAGTAATAATTCCATAAACACTTAAAGAAGATATCGCAAAAAGATAAAGAATACCTACATTCACATCAGAAACTACAGCACCTTCACCAAACGGAATTACAATCCAACCCATTAAACTTAATACAAAAGTGATTATAGGAGCTAAAACAAAGAGAACAATATTTGCGTTGCTTGGCAGGACCGTTTCTTTAGCAAAAAGCTTTAATCCATCCGCTAGAGGCTGAAGAAGACCCATAAAACCTACAACATTTGGCCCTCTCCTTCTCTGCATAGATCCCATAAATTTCCTTTCAACTAGTGTAAAATAAGCAACTGAAATAAGCAATGGAATAACAATTATTAAGAGACTCGCTACTATAAAGCCAATATGATACATCATGTCAATAAAAAGTACTAATTTTTAAAATATTTATTTAAGTGTCAAACAAAAGTTTTAGAAGAAAGAAATTAATTGTCTTTTCTAAAAGAGGACACGGGTAACTTTAAAAACCGCCAAAAAAAAAATTGTTTAGCATTGGATGGCTGTTTTAAAGTAAAAATAACTTGAATTGGTGGTAAAAATTGAAAAAATTGAAAAAAATGTCTTAGTTCACTAAAAATGGAAGATGACTTTATAAAAAATTTAAAATCGCTATTCCCACTATGATAGAATAATAAACTAGTCAAATCTAATCCAGGCATTAATTTTAAAGTAAAAAAGCTTAGAAACTGCAAACCTCTACCACCGGTTAAAAAGGTTTTAGCACCCAAAGGCTGCCCCTTCCTAATTTTCATTAAAGAATTAGACCGTTTTGATGTAACTATCTTGGTTTTTCTATTACTTACTAATTGAAGAGAACTAAGAGTCATCAAAACATTTCTTATATTATTAGGGCTACTGGAAACACTAGTTAAAGATATCTTTTTAACGCAAGGGATTTCGTTAACATTTTTGCACAAAAAAACAGAGCCTACTTCTGACCTTATTGTTTGGGTATAAAAACGGTTATAGCTTTTCCACATTATAAAAACATTTTAAAAAATAAAAGGAGCTAAACTAACAAGTTTGGCAGAGTTCTTTTGTCTAAACTCGTTGCAAATGGGAATCAAGATCCTTGTAGACAACGGTTTTAAATTTTTATCTATAATTACAGCAGAGTTTTTAAAAGAATTGAAAAATTGACCATCTTTTCTTTTAGATTTCGACCGAACCTGGACCACTAAAGCAAAAACAAGATCCCCTTTTTTAAATCCCGATTTTTTATTGCTTTTGTGACGTAACTCTTGTATGGATGCTCTTATAACACTTCCTAAAACACCATACCGCTTTTTAAAACCTCCGAAAACTTTTATACACCTTAATGACTTAGCTCCAGAATTATCTACAACATCTACAATAGTTTGAGTTTGTATCATGTGCCAAAACTCTTATTAAAAAAATAATTTTTTCTACTACAAAAAACATTCTTGGAAAAGACGGGATTCGAACCCGTGGTATAAAATAAAGTATACGTTGATTTAGCAAACCAATGCTTTAAGCCACTCAGCCACTTTTCCTTTCAAGCAAAAGAACTCATAAGATAAGAGTTTCAATGCAAGATTTTTTTATCTATCAACTTCACCAAAAACAATGTCTTGTGTTCCTATTATAGTAACTACGTCAGCAACCAAATGACCTTTGCTCATAAAATCCAAAGCTTGCAAATGGTTAAATCCTGGTGCCTTGATTTTACAACGATATGGTTTATTTGAACCATTTGATATCAAGAAAACACCAAATTCACCTTTAGGTGCTTCTGTAGCGGAATAGGTTTCACCGGAAGGAACTGAGAAGCCTTCAGTGTGAAGCTTAAAATGATGGATTAGCGATTCCATAGAGTTTTTTACTTGAGATCTCGAAGGAGTCACTATTTTAGCATCAGAGGATTTTACTGGGCCTTCAGGTATTGTGTTTATGCACTGAGAAATGATCCTTAAAGATTGTCTCATCTCTTCAATTCTAATGAGGTACCTATCAAAACAATCCCCATTAGTCCCCACGGGGACATCAAAATCAATAGAAGAATAAACATCATATGGCTGAGTTTTCCTTAAATCCCAAGAAACTCCAGATCCTCTAAGCATAACACCACTAAAACCCCAATCCTTGGCATCTTTTGCAGAAACTACACCAATATCAACTAGTCGTTGCTTCCAAATGCGATTTCCCGTTAAAAGTTCCTCCATTTCATCTACCCTAGTGCTGAATTGTTCCGAAAACATGTAAATGTCATCCAACAATCCTAATGGCAAATCTTGACTAACACCGCCTGGTCTTATGTATGCAGCGTGAAGCCTGGCCCCTGAAACCCTTTCATAGAACTCCATTAGTTTTTCTCTCTCTTCGAATGCCCAAAGCATCGGTGTTGTCGCTCCAACATCCATAGCATGACAACCGACAGCAAGTAAATGATTCAATATTCGAGTAATCTCTGCGAATAATACTCTTATGTACTGACCTCTTAAAGGAACACGACAAGATAACAATTTCTCAACTGCTAAAGAATATGTTTGCTCTTGCGCCATCATAGAAACATAGTCCAATCTGTCAAAATAAGGTAAAGCTTGCATATACGTTTTATACTCTATAAGCTTTTCAGTACCCCTGTGTAATAACCCTATATGGGGGTCTGCTCTTTCCACAACTTCTCCGTCCAAGTCTAATACCAATCTCAACACACCATGTGCAGCTGGGTGCTGGGGTCCAAAGTTTATTGTGAAATTCTTCGCCTTTAGAGAGAGTTCACTTTTTTTTAATGCCATAATAAACAGAAACTTTTTTTGTATTTTACTAGCAACCCTAAACAAAAAAATAGGGTGAACAACGGGACTTGAACCCGTGTCTTTCAAAGCCACAATCTGATACTCTAACCAACTGAGTTATGCTCACCACACGGCTTTCAATCACCTAACCTTTTGTTAGAATTTTTTAATTAAAAATCATGTAATTCATTAAATATACATGATGAGCTTGAACAGATTTGAACTGTTGACCTTACGCTTATCAGGCGTATGCTCTAACCAACTAAGCTACAAGCTCTTAAATTCTTGAATTAATAATAAAAACAAGAATTTTAATTATTGTGTTTTAATCCCCAGGGATTCCTTTTGCTAACACGCTCTCCTTCTGTAAATGTTACATAAATAACATAAAAAAAGAAAATTGATGATAGTGCAGAAATATACGAACCATAAGAAGCAATAGCATTCCAGCCACTGTATGCATCTGGATAATCAGGTATTCTACGAGGCATACCAGCTAATCCTAAAAAGTGCATTGGGAAGAATGTAATATTTACTCCTATGAAAAAAGTCCAAAAATGAATTTGGCCTAATATTTCAGGGTACCTTAATCCTACCATTTTACTCATCCAGAAGTAAACTCCTGCGAAAATGGCAAAGACAGCTCCCATACTCAACACATAATGGAAATGTGCTACCACATAATAAGTATCATGTAAAGCGATATCAACTCCTGAATTCGCAAGCACAACTCCCGTAACACCTCCTACTGTAAATAAATAGATAAACCCTATAGCAAAAAGCATAGGTGTTTTTAAAGAGATAGATCCGCCCCACATGGTCGCTATCCAACTAAAAATCTTTATACCAGTAGGAACCGCAATTATCATTGTAGCTGCAGTAAAGTATGCACGAGTATCAACATCTAAACCTACAGTATACATATGGTGAGCCCATACAATAAAACCTAAAATCCCGATACTCAACATCGCATAGACCATACCTAAGTAGCCAAAAACGGGTTTTCTTGAAAAAGTGGACACAATATGGCTAATCATACCAAATCCAGGCAAAATCAAAATATATACCTCAGGATGACCGAAAAACCAGAACAAATGTTGATACAACACGGGATCTCCACCACCAGCGGGATCAAAAAAAGTGGTATTAAAGTTTCTGTCTGTAAGAAGCATTGTGATCGCTCCAGCAAGCACAGGTAAAGATAACAATAATAGGAAAGCTGTTATTAAGACAGCCCAAACCATTAGTGGTAATCTGTGCATAGTCATACCAGGTGACCTCATATTGAAAATAGTAGTTATAAAGTTTATCGCTCCCAAAATAGAAGAAGCCCCAGATAAGTGAAGGCTAAAAATAGCTAAATCGACAGAAGGCCCAGAATGTGCTTGAACACTACTTAACGGAGGATAAACCGTCCAACCTGTTCCTGCCCCGGCTTCCACTAAAGTAGATGCCAATAATAAGAATAGAGAAGGAGGTAACAACCAAAAACTAATATTGTTCATTCTAGGAAAAGCCATATCAGGAGCACCTATTAGTAAAGGAACAAACCAATTCCCAAAACCACCAATTAAAACAGGCATAACCATAAAAAAAATCATCACAAATGCATGACCTGTAACGATAACATTATACAGATGATAATTACCTGCCAAAATTTGATTACCAGGCTGGGCCAACTCCATACGAATCAGTACAGAAAGAGTAGTCCCCATTACTCCAGAAACGGCACCGAAAATTAGGTAAAGAGTACCGATATCTTTGTGATTTGTTGAGAACAACCAACGGGAAGCCCACGCGTACAACGCGTTATTCATACTTATAGATGACATGTAAAAAATAATTTTGTAAGATTAAAAAAGACAAGAAGTAATATTGAAAAAAAATGAATAAAAGAATTTTACTTTTTAATTCAAGCAAGCCACTTTCTTCTTTATATGAAATTTTATAGCTTTTTTTACGGCTTAAAACTAGAAATGTAATCACGATAAAAATAGAAGTTAACAAAAGATTCGATTTTTTTATCGTATTGAAGAAAAATCTCTAATAGCTCAGCCGGTAGAGCAAGTGGCTGTTAACCACTTGGTCGTTGGTTCAAGTCCAACTTAGGGAGAATTTTGTTTTTTGGAGTGTAGCCAAGTGGAAAGGCATCCGTTTTTGGTGCGGGCATTCAAAGGTTCGAATCCTTTCATTCCAGAATCTAGAAAGAGTTAATGTTTCAGGGACACTCTTAATAAACGCATAGTATTATTCTCTATGCGAAAAAGCGAAGTCTTTCGCTTTAAGAGTATATAGCTCAGCTGGTAGAGCATCGGACTTTTAATCCGCGGGTCTTGGGTTCAAATCCCAATATACTCAATACTTTCTTTTAGGCTTCTGTGAGTATTTTTTTAAAATAACTTAACCTATATAATGACTTCTTTCATGGGAGAGACTGTTATCGATAGAAAGATGAATACGGCGATAAAAGCGGGTCCTACCCCAGAAATTGGAAAATCCATAGGGGAACACACTGCTATCGAAATCAATTCTTCAAATCCATTCATCTTTACGATTAAAAACACTGTAAGAATTGAGACTAATCCGATTATGGAATAGGTTTTTGTTGCTCCCAGTGTCGCTGAATTAAGCCACTTAATAATAACTATTGCGGAAAAATGTAAAGCAACACAAAAAAAGATAATTTTGTGATAATCTTGGAGTCCACCCAAATCATTAATATTAAAAACTGACATTATCTCTCCGGACGATAATAACGTAGCAGATAACCATTGAAAGACTGGTTCGAACAGTCTAGAAGCAATTGCTCCTTCTATAAAGGGGACTATGAAAATTATTTCGGCAATGATAAACAATAAAATGCCTCGTCGTAGACCGATCGTGATCTCCGTAATGGTTTTTTTTTAACTAGCCAATTACAAAGAGATGCTAGACTGATGGTTGAGTAGGCTGCTAGAACGCTGTCCTTCAAATCCATGTATATAACAAAAATACTTGCCAATACTGAGGCTACAATTACCATAAAAACTACATTTAAAAACATTGTGGGTGTGTACTAATTATATGAAAATAACACTATCTTTAGTTAACTTTTAAAATGAAAGGTCAACAAAAGATCAGGGGGTTTCGAATTATTGTACAACACACAGAACCATTTCATAGGTAATCAACCACAATAAGTTTGGGTTAACGAAGAAAAAGAAAGTGAAGAAAAAAGAAAAGCCTAATACTAAAGAAATTTCTTTTGATATAGGCTTATAAAAAACCTTAGTCGTGATCTTTTCAAAGTAAACCGTTTTTATTAGGCGTATGTAGTAATACGTAGACACCACACTGGCTAATATAATTATAATAGAACAAACATACATAGAAGCATTAATGGAGGCTAAAAATACGCAAAACTTCGCATAAAAACCTGCTAGTGGGGGAACACCCGCCATTGAGAACAATAAAATGGAAGTACTAAAAGCGAGCACCGGATTAGATTTAGAAATCATAGCTAAATCTGTAAGGGTTCTCGTGCGCTTTGTAGGATGTTCCCTTTCTAAACAACTGGTGACAGACCAAATACCTACACTCATTAGCATATAGGTAACAATGTAAATAACGGAAGCATGAAACCCTTCCAAACTTCCTGACGATAATGCTATCAGAATATAACCAACATGTCCTATAGAGCTATAAGCCAAGAGGCGCTTTATTTTACGTTGTTTCAATGCTAAAAAAGATCCTGTAACTACAGAAGCAACAGCACAAAAAGAAACTAAGTACTGCCAATAATCTGGTTGGGTCCCGAAACAAAAAACGAAAAGTCTCAAAAAGATAACTATTAAAGCAATCTTTGGAACCACCGCAAAAAAAATTGTGCTGTTTAGCGGAGCACCATCGTATACATCCGGAGACCACACATGAAAAGGGCTAGCCGCCATTTTAAACAAGAAGGCACAACTTATAAAAATAAGACCAGTTTGTATCGCACGCTGGTTTTCCGTATCAAGAGCAAAAAGCATGTGAAGATCTTCAAAATTAGTTGTTCCAGTAAAACCATAAATTATAGAAATACCAAAAAGAAGAAGACCTGAAGCGAAAGCACCTAAAATAAAATATTTTAGTCCTGCTTCGGTAGAATACGCAGACTCCCTATTAAAAGCAGCCAAAACGTATAAACACAAACTTTGCAATTCAATTGCTAAGTACACAGAAATTAAATCAAAAGAACTGCATAAAAGCATTAAACCAAAAACACTTAACAAGATTAATAAAAAGTATTCAAAAGAATTAACCTTATAATTTCGAATATATGGAAGACTTATTAACAAGCACACTATGGTTGCTGCGATAATAAACAACTTGGAATTTTGGGAAAGTAAGTCACAAATAAAGGTTCCATTGAAGATTATTCCTGAAACGTCTCTAGTAAACACGATTAAAAAAAAAGTATTCACTAATGTAAAAACACTGGCCCAACAAGTTGAAACATTGATTAGAGGATAATTATGTTCTCTTGATACACTATAAAAGGAACCGTATAAAACGATTGTCAGAATAGCAGTAACAAGAAAAAACTCCGGTAAAAAAAGCTTAAAATCGTTTTCAAATAAGTTTACAAACAACATAATTTTAAATTTTATAAATAAGAGGGTTCAATTTTCGAATAGCAAATTGCTTTAGATTTAAGGCTAAATCAAAAATTAGCGGAAAGAGGACTTGAACCTCCAACATACGGATTATGATTCCGGCGTTCTACCGATTGAACTATTCCGCTTTTATTAAGGAGGAGAATACAGCACCTTAAAAAGCATTAGTTTAAGCTTATCCCTTTAACATTTGGATACTTTCAACAGCTATACTGTTTCTAACCTTATAATAGGCCACCAATATAGCAAGACCTATTGCGGATTCCGCCGCCGCAACAGTTAAAATGAATAATGCGAACATTTGTCCGATAAGATCGTCTAAGTACACAGAAAAAACAACGAAGTTTATATTTACCGCTAACAGCATAAGCTCTACAGACATTAAAATAATAAGGATGTTTTTTCTATTAAGGACTATCCCTAGGACCCCAATTAAGAAAAGTGTAGTGCTCACACCTAAAAAAGTTGTTATATATACCATTTTATTAAATAAGAGAGATTAAAACCATCGATAATGGGCAAAAACTTTATTTTGATTCGCGTATTTGTGTATTTCATTACGCTTTTTAATAAGGTCACCTTGACCCGTGGACGCTTGAATCAATTCTTTTGCTAAAGAAGTGCTTATCTTGGACTTAGATTTCTTGGCTGAAGAAACAAGCCAAGAAAGGGCCATTTTTAATTGTTGGTCTTCCTCTAAGAAAAAAGGTATCTTATAGGAAGAACCCCGCAATTTAACATTTCGAAATCCTGTAAGCGGCTTGACTTTATCAACAGCTTGATGTAGCGTAGTGTACGGAAATACTTTGTACTGTTTACGAAGTACCAAAAATAAATCTGACACTATTAATTCAGCAACATGCTTATTTCCTTTTTTTGTAAGAGAAAGAGTCAATAATTCTAACAATTTTTTATTAGAGACTTTAGTAACCATTGTTGTTATTTTCAAATATGCATTTTTGTCCCGTATTTTGAACGGGATGTTTTCCGTTTTTCTAAACCTGTTAAATCATAACAACCGCGAACTAAATGATATTTTACTCCAGGCAAATCCTTAACTCTGCCCCCTCGAACAAGAACAGAGGAGTACTCTTGTAAATTATGACCCTCTCCTGGAATATACGCGTAAACGATTTCGCCGTTAGAAAGGCGAACACGAGTGACCTTTCGCAAAGCAGAATTTGGTTTTTTCGGTGTTCGTGTAAAAACTTTTAAACACACACCTCTTTGTTGAGGGTGGCCCTTTAATGCCGGTGCAGAATTAGGCTTTTTTCTTTGTTTTCTTGTGTTTTTACACAACTGGTTTATAGTAGGCATATCGGAATGATATATATATATGAATCTAAAAAAAATAAAACTTTCAGAATGGCATGATTCGAACATACGACCCCCTATTCCCAAAACAGGTACGCTACCAACTGCGCTACATTCTGAAAAAGTGGAGATCCTTCTAAAAAAGGCAGCCTCAACTAAGCAAGAGGAGGTCATAAAAAAAGCTGCTAAAATAAAGCATTGTCAGTTTTGTTACTAAGTACAAAAAAGTAAATATGAAAGAAATGCTTTTTTAATTTTGATGATCTAATAAGAAAAGGGGATCAGCAAAAGTTTATGACGATATTAGACTAACCTAAAATTTTAAATACGAACGAAAAAGACGGGGCTTGAACCCGCAACCTTCGGCGTGACAGGCCAACGCTCTAACCAGATTGAGCCACTTTTCCTTCTATACAAGAAAAAAACAATCGCTTTCGTTGACTTCTGATTTTTTAGGTCGTCGTACAAACACTTACTTTTAAAGGAACAATGAAAAAATTAAAAAAGGGTACCCCATCGTTTTTTAAATGTTTTGTAATACGATAAAAGACCGCCGTGAAAAAAAACGCTTCCTTTGTCGCCGTTCCACGCTGGATCTTTTCCTGGGAGGGTAAGCCCTCTTGACCTAGTATGTATGAAGACGTCATCATTCTATCAAGGCACCGCACTGCATTATCATTCTATCAAGGCACTACTACTATATATATATTAGATACATATACATATTATCAAGGCACTACTATATATATTGTATATATACATATTATCAATACACTACTATATATGAATAAACTGTTCCAGTTTATTCATATAATGAAATTTTTCCGACTTTTCTTCCAATCGCGTGGACGCATGACCACTGGATTCGTCGTTTTTTTGCTTTGCTGCGCCGGAACGAGCCACTTTATCCGGGGCTGGGCGGTTCGGATACTTTTTGGAATCTTTCCACGAATCGCTCCTTTCGTAAAAAAATTTCATTCTATGAGGAAGTTTTACAAGGAGGGGCAAGGGGGGCCGGCCCCAGGCCCCCCTTGCCCCTCCTTGTAAAACCAATCCACCAAAAAGAAGCAAAGTTAGTTACGTTTTTTTCGAT
>Ga0208277_1001332_pt1 | contig 14409 bp, 14 predicted proteins | sample ETNtaG_5_FD_185782 | JGI IMG/M metagenome (GOLD analysis project Ga0208277, IMG submission 185782) | Marine microbial and viral communities from oxygen minimum zone, Eastern Pacific Ocean - ETNP201406SV205 (SPAdes) (version 2) | ecosystem: Environmental > Aquatic > Marine > Oceanic ...
AATGGATCAATTCCACCCAGCCCAATTGTGAGTTGCCTTGGGAAATTAAAAAATATCGATAATTCACTGCCTATGAATTTCCAAAAGTCAAAATCAGATGTACTTATGATAGGTGAAAGAAAAAATGAATTGGGTGGGTCAATATACTATCAACTGCATGGAGAATTGGGTGCTAATGTACCGAAACCAGATTTAATTGAAACAAGAAATCAAATATTTGCCGTAACAGACTGTGCGGAAAAGAAATTAATGCTTTCTTGTCATGACATATCAGATGGTGGAATAGCAATATCAATCGCAGAGATGACATTTGCTAATAATATTGGCTGCAACGTAACAATTCCTAGTGAACTTGAAATGAGTAAAGTACTTTTTTCTGAAACTGGAGGATTTGTAATTGAAACCGATAAAGATAAAACAATAGACGTTCAAAAAATATTTAAAAAATATAATTTAGAAATATTTAAAATTGGCGAAACTGGCGGCGGTCATATCAGGTTAAACAATTCGATTAACCTTGGTATAGAAGAGGCTAAAAACAAATGGGAAAACGGTCTTAGAGAAAAACTTTAATGATTTTAAATAAATAATAAATATGGCAAAAGTAGATTATAAATCAGCGGGTGTAAGCATTGACGCAGGAAATAAAACAGTAGATTTAATCAAAAATAGTGTTAAATCCACGTTCACAAAAAATGTACTTACTGGATTGGGTAGCTTTGGATCACTATATGAGCTAAAACCTATTCTAAGTGAATATAAAAATCCCGTTATGGTTCAAAGCATAGATGGGGTAGGAACAAAAGCTATAATTGCCAGAAAACTAAACAAATTTGATACGATAGGTGTAGACCTTTTAAGTGCATGTGCAAATGATATACTGGTTATGGGAGCAAAACCATTAACTTTCCTTGATTACATTGCAAACGACAAACTAAGACCCAATGTAGTTGAGAAAATAGTCTCTGGTATGGTAAAAGCATGCAAAGATACTGGAGTATCACTTGTAGGGGGTGAAACTGCAGAAATGCCAGACACATACCTGCCCGGTGAGCACGACCTAGTTGGCGTTATAACAGGAGTTGTAGAAAAGGATAAAATTATAACAGGAGAACGCATAAAAACAGGCGACCGAGTAATTGGCCTTCCTTCAAGTGGACTACATACAAATGGGTACTCATTAGCTAGAAAGGTCTTTTTTGATATTGGTAAACTAAATGTAGAAGATACATTTCCAGGAATGCAAAAATCCGTTGGAATGACTCTTTTAGAGCCACATATAAACTATACAAATCATATATCTTATCTTATTAAAAAAGGAATAAATATCCATGGCATTGCCCACATTACAGGAGGTGGACTTATTGAAAATATTCCGCGGATACTTCCTAATAAATGTGCAGTAGTATTAAAAAAAGATTCTTGGCCCACATTAGATGTTTTTACTTCAATTCAATCAATTGGAGATATTGCTGAGAAGGAAATGTATAGGACTTTTAATATGGGCATCGGTATGGTTTTAGTGATAGAAGATAAAGAATTAGAAATTGTTTCTAATACACTACAGAATATCTCACCAATATTTGAAATAGGTAAAATAGTACACGGAAACAAAGAAGTAATAATAGAGTAGATGTTATGCAATCCGATATAAACATAGGAATAATTCAATTCCCTGGCTCAAATACTGAGAGAGAAACCATCATGGCTTGTAATCGAGTAGGGATGAATCCTATAGAATTTTTATGGAATGAAAACCCAAAAAATCTCTCAAATTTAAATGGCTATATTATAGTTGGTGGGTTTTCTTATGAAGACAGATCTAGGGCTGGAGTCATAGCTGCGCTAGACCCAATTATGAAACAGCTAGCAATCGAATCAAATAAAAACAAACCCATCTTAGGAATCTGCAATGGTGCTCAAATTTTAGTAGAAAGCGGACTGGTCCCCGGATTCAAAAACAACCAAGTTGGTATAGCTCTTACTGATAATAAGAGAGTTAAAGACGGGCAAGTCCTTGGTGTTGGATATTATAATGCTTGGGCAAAACTCAAAATGAATTCTGAACCAAAAAGGTGCGCATTTACTAGGAGTCTTAAAAAAGACCAGATAATAAAAATCCCCTTGGCTCATGGTGAAGGGCGCTTTACAATGCCTGAGTCTTTATTAGATAATATTATCATGAATGACCAGGCTGTCTATTTATACTGTGATGAGGAAGGAAACACTCCAAGTGAATTCCCAATCAATCCAAATGGGTCTCTGTATAATCTAGCTGCAGTATGTAATAACAAGGGAAACATTATGGCCATCATGCCCCACCCAGAAAGAACAGAAAATGGAGATCAGATTTTTTCATCTATGAAAGAATTTATTAAAATGGGTAATCCCATTACCAATCACGTCTTAGTTCATAATCAAGAAAGCTACAGCCTGAAAAACTATTCAGTTGATGACTCCTGCACTGAGTGGTTAGTAAACATGATTATCTCCGACAATGAAGCCATCTCAGTTCAAAATATGCTTATTCAGCTTGGATACGATATTATCTTAACCCGCCAAACTCATTGGGAGATTAAAACAGTTGGTGAAAAAGAAAACATATTGAAAGAGATAGAAGCATCTGGAGAGCTATATAATTCAAATAAGGAGTTCATCGGTAAGCGTGAAGCAAATGAAGCAACCATATCGATTCTTGTGCATCAAAAAGAAGATATGCATGGTAGATTAAAACAAGAGTCATTAACTGATAGATTTCAGATTGGTGGATTGGTTAAAATAAAGCGTGGTGTAGTGTGGAATCTGTCCACAAAACGCGGTAATATCGAAACTATAATAAATGAAATTTTAGAAACAAACATACTATTTAACCCATTATCTCATGAATGCTATAGAATCAACTAAACACTATAAAGACCGCATTAAAGCGGAAATATCCAACACGCTAACCAACACATCCCTTGCAGGGGGAATGAAGAAAACTGGAAAAGTCAGAGATCAATACGACCTGGGTGAAAAAATTGCCCTTATAACAACTGATAGACAAAGCGCTTTTGACCGCGTCCTCGCATCAATCCCATTTAAGGGTCAGGTTCTGAACCTTACTAGTGCCTGGTGGTTTGATCAAACGAAAGACATAATCAAAAACCACGTAATTGACATACCAGATCCAAACGTGACTCTGGCAAAAAAATGTGATGTTTTCCCAATTGAATTTGTTGTTCGGGGCTACATAACAGGAAGCACAAGTACATCACTCTGGACCGTATATAAAAATGGTGACCGTGAATATTGTGGAAACGAACTCCCTGATGACCTAATAAAAAATCAGAAGCTTGATCAAAATATGCTTACGCCAACAACAAAAGAAGAAGACCACGATAGGCCTATATCACCAGAAAATATTATAAAAGAAAATTGGATGACAGAAAAAGATTGGGAATATTGTAGTAAAAAAGCCTTGGAGCTGTTTTCATTTGGACAAAAAAAAGCTGCTGAAAACGGTATGATATTAGTTGACACTAAATACGAAATGGGTCGTGACGCAGATGGGAACATTGTTTTAATCGATGAGATACACACTCCTGACTCTAGCAGATATTGGATTGCGGAATCTTACCAAAAACGATTTAATTCTGGTCTTGAGCCTCAAAATATTGACAAAGAGTTTTTACGATTATGGTTTGTTGATAATTGCGACCCTTATAACGATGATACTCTACCCGATGCGCCAGAGGAATTAGTTGCAGAATTATCTAGTAGGTACATCTATTTATACGAAACCATCACCGGAGGACTTTTCCCATTCCCAGATGCTGAAAAATCAATTCAAAACAGAATTAATGAAAACATGGAGAACTTATCATGAAAACTGTAATCATAATGGGCTCTGTCTCAGATGAACCTCATGCAAAAAAAATAACTGATAAACTTGATAGTTACAAGATAGAATGGGAGAAGCACGCAGCCTCTGCACACAAAGAACCACTAAAAGTATTAGAAATATTAAATGCTAATAAAGATAAAGAAAACATCGTATATATTACCATAGCAGGTAGATCAAATGCCCTATCTGGTTTTGTAGCAGCAAACTCAGAATTCCCAACACTTGGTTGCCCACCTTTTTCAGATAAGGCTGACATGCTAGTGAATATACATTCAACTTTACAAATGCCTAGCAACACTCCAGTCCTTACAGTAATAGATCCTGGCAATTGTGCCTTGGCAGTCAAGCGGATACTAGGTGCATAACGCACTTGGTGCATTATCTCCACTAGATGGTCGCTACAGTGGGAGTGTTAAAGAACTGAATGCATATTTTTCTGAAGCCGCGCTCATGCGGTATAGAATTTACATTGAGGTTGAGTATCTCATTGCACTTAGTAAAGAAAAAAAAGTAAAAGAGCTTCAAACTTTAAGCGAAAGGCAACAGAAAAGGTTAAGGAAAGCATATCAAAATTTTGATTTAAACTCTGCTCAAACTATAAAAAATATTGAATCAGAAACAAACCACGATGTAAAAGCAATAGAGTATTACATCCAGAAACATTGCAAAACTTCATTACATCCGTGGATTCACTTTGCACTTACATCAGAAGATGTAAATAATTTATCTTATACACTCATGTGGTCTCATGCGCTAAAGCAAATTTATACTCCAGCAATTACAAAAGTACATCGCAACCTAAAAAAAATTGCAAAAAAGTATCGTTCGGTATCTATGTTATCTATGACCCATGGCCAACCAGCAACGCCAACTACATTTGGTAAAGAAATCAGTGTGTTTTGCAAAAGATTAGAACGGCAGATAGTACAATTAAAAAAACACAAAACACTAGGTAAGCTAAATGGGGCGACTGGAAACTGGTCGGCCCATGTTAGCGCATATCCAAATATCAATTGGGTGAAATTTTCGACAAAATTCATAAAATCTATTGGCCTGCAACCTAATACTGTTACAACACAAATAGAACCACATGATAGTATGGCCGAAAGCTTCCACCAAATTATTCGAATTAATACAATACTAAAAGACCTCTGCCAAGACTTGTGGTTATATATTAGTCGCGGAATTCTTTCTCAAAAAAAAGTAGCTGGCGAAGTAGGTTCTTCAACGATGCCACATAAGATAAATCCAATTAACTTTGAAAATGCAGAAGGTAATATGGGTATTTCAAATGCTCTTTTAAACCACCTTTCCCAAAAGCTACCAATCTCAAGAATGCAAAGAGATTTAACTGATTCAACGGTTTTAAGAAATCAAGGCGTAGCCATAGGATACTCTTATTTATCTTTAAAAAATATCTTAAAAGGATTGTCACGAATCACAATAAACAAAAGCAAAATAAATCAAGAATTGAATTTTCATTGGGAAGTTCTAGGGGAGGCTATTCAGACAATTCTTCGTAAAGAAGGAAAGCTTAATGCCTATGAAAAGCTAAAGAAAATGACTCAAGGTGAAAAAATTGATGAAAAGTCAATAGTTCGATTTATAAAATCATTGAATATATCAGATGACAGTAAATTAACTTTATTAAGCCTAACACCAGAATCTTATATTGGCAAAGCATTAGATGTTGCTGGAGAGTTATAATGTGTGGAATTATAGGTATATATAACAAAAATAAAGATGTCTGTAGCGAAATCTACGATGCCCTTATTCAAGTACAACACAGAGGACAAGATGCTGCTGGGATTTCAACTTGGGATGGGTCCAAGATGCATCTACAAAAAGAATTGGGTCTTGTAACAGAGGCTTTCAAACAGGAGAAGTCGTACTCTCATCTTCTCGGAAATATAGGAATAGGGCATGTTCGATACCCCACAGCTGGGTCAGGCAATGTCAGTGATGCTCAACCTTTTTATACAGCAAACCCAGTAAACATAACACTTGGACATAATGGCACCCTAATTAACAGTGAAAAGATAAGATCAGAGCTTATCAAAACACACTTTTGCCAGTTCAATACAAATTCTGATTCAGAAGTCTTGTTGAATTTATTTGCTTATGAATTGTATAAAATAAATTTTAGAAAGCTAACTAATGAACATGTTTTCAAAGCTCTTAAAAAAGTTTATGAAAAGTGCCAAGGTGGATATGCAGTAACAATGCTAATTGCAGGCATTGGCCTTGTTGCATTTCGGGACCCAAATGGGATTAGACCTCTTTCTATTGGGAAAAGAAAAGACTCGCTCATGATTGCATCTGAAAGCAGTGCGCTTACCGCGTTAGAGTTTGAGGTTTTGTCTAACGTTGCCCCAGGTCAAGCCATTATAATTAATGAGAGCGGCGAATTGTTTAAAAGATGGATAACCAGAGGCAATGAACATCTGCCATGTTTGTTTGAGTTTGTTTATTTTTCTCGTCCAGATTCAAATATAGACTCTATTTCCGTACACAAAACAAGACTGCGAATGGGAGATTTTCTTGGAGAAAAAGTCAAAGGTGAATATAGCAATTTAGACATCGATGTGGTGATTCCTATTCCAGACACAAGCAGGACAGCCGCAATGCAAGTTGCATACAAGCTAGGCGTAAAATACAGAGAAGGATTTATGAAAAATCGATACATTGGGCGAACCTTCATAATGCCAGGGCAAAGTCTCAGGAAGCGTACAGTAAAACAAAAGCTGAACCCTATAGATATTGAGTTCAAAAATAAAAATGTGCTTCTAGTAGACGACTCTATTGTTAGGGGTCATACTTCAAAACGAATTATTCAAATGGTAAAAAATAGCGGTGCGAAAAAAGTGTTTTTTGCATCGGCTTCTCCTCCAATAAGATTTCAGAATATTTACGGTATTGATATGCCCGCAACCAAAGAATTGATTGCTCACAAACGAACCATTTCTCAAATAAAAAAGGCTATTGGCGCCGATGAGCTTATATACCAAAACCTTGAAGATTTAAAGATGGCTGCACACATTGGGAATCCAAAAATTAAGAAATTTGAAGATTCAGTTTTCACTGGAGAATATTCTGCTGGAAATGTTACTAAAGAGTTCTTAGTTGCTCTTGAGCATAAAAGAATCGACTCGATGAGATAACCAGATTTTTAATTCTAAATATGGAAAAAATATTAATAGTCGGTTCTGGGGCTCGTGAACACGCAATATGTCGTTCAATTTCTAAATCTAATAAACCACATGAAATATCTTGCCTAGGGTCAAATAATAATCCTGGAATAATCTCTCTATGTTCAACTTTCAAGGTTGATGATATTAACAATCCTGAAAGGGTGTTGGCCTTTGCTAAGGAGGTAGGATGCTCTACTGCATTCATAGGTCCAGAAAACCCATTAAGTGAGGGAGTTGCAGATTTTTTAAATAAACACGGTTTAAATGTAATCGGGCCCCAAAAAAAACTTGCACAAATTGAGACATCAAAATCTTTTACAAGAAACTTACAAAAGGAATTTGAGATTCCTGGCGCACCACAATATCAAACATTCAACTCTATGGTAGGAGTTAAAAACTTTCTTAAAGAACTGGGTAATGAGTTTGTCGTAAAATTTGATGGTCTAGCTGGTGGTAAGGGTGTTAAGGTGTCTGGTGAACATTTAAAATCGCATAAAGATGCTTTGGAATATTGTGAAGAATTAACACTTTCTGGCGGTCGGTTTGTTGTAGAAGAAAAATTCATAGGTGAAGAATTTTCTCTAATGAGTTTTTGTGATGGTAATACATTAAAACATATGCCGGCTGTCCAAGATCATAAGAGAGCTTATGAGAATGATACTGGTCCCAATACTGGTGGAATGGGAACCTATTCAGATGGTAACCACTCCCTTCCCTTTCTAAACAAAAACGACATAGAACAAGCTAAAAATATAAATCTAAAAACAGTAGAAGCCCTGAAAAGTAAATATGGAGAAGGATACAAAGGGATACTCTATGGTGGGTTCATGGCAACATCAAACGGGGTAAAACTTATCGAGTATAATGCCCGTTTGGGAGACCCTGAGGCAATGAATGTTTTATCAATATTAGATACAGATTTAATCGATATATGCAATGCCATAGGAGCAGGAACGCTTAATGAGTTAGATGTAATTTTTCAAGCAAAAGCAACTGTATGTAAGTATGCCGTACCTGAAGGATACCCAGATAATCCAACTAAAGGAAAAGTAATTGATATCTCATCTGTATCGAATAAGAATTCATTATTTTTTGCATCAGTTGAAGCTAAAGATAATAAAATATTAGAAGCTGGAAGCCGGACCATTGCTGCAATTGGAATTGCTGATTCAATAAGTGAGGCAGAAGAAATAGCTGAAGAACAAATTTCAAGAATTAAGGGCCCCCTTTTTCACAGAAAAGATATCGGCACAAAAAAGTTAATTAAAAAACGAGTTGAACATATGAAATCTTTACGATGATAAGATTAGGAGTACTTGGCTCAACAAAAGGAACTGATCTTCAATTTATTATTGATTCAATTAATACAAAAAAACTAAACGCAGTGGTTTCAATAGTAATATCAAACAAAAGCAATTCGTATATATTAAAAAGAGCAAAAAACCATAACTTGCCCCATGTTTTTATAGATCATAAAGGCAAATCAAGAGAACGTTTCGATTCTGAAATTACGTCAGCATTAAAAGAACACAATGTAAATCTGATACTTTTAATAGGATTTATGAGAATTTTATCATCAAAGTTTTGTAATGATTGGAGTGGTAAGATATTGAACGTTCACCCTTCCCTCCTTCCAAAATATGCTGGCGGAATGGATAGTAATGTGCATGAAGAAGTACTAAAAAATAATGAAAAAGAAACTGGGTGTACTATACACCTTGTGACAGATGAAGTAGACAGGGGACCCATAGTCATACAAAAAGTATGTACGGTTGATCCTGATGATACAATAGAGTCTCTAAAATCAAAGGTTCAAAATTTAGAAGGTGCTGCATTTTTAGAAGCTATACCATTATTTGAAAACAATGAATAAGAAAAAAATTTTAAAGAAGATTAATGACAAAGTAGAAAATACAATGGTCTCTACACTTGGAATTGAAATAACAGATTTTGGGGATCAATACATATCAGGTAAAATGCCAGTGGATCAACGAACGATTCAACCATTTGGTTTACTGCATGGAGGTGCTAGTGCAGCATTTGCAGAGACACTTGGAAGTATGGGGGCGGGGAGTCAAATTGACCTAGTTAAGTATTCTGTTGTTGGAATTGAGCTGAACTCTAGTCACCTCAAAGCCGTGAAAGAGGGCTGGGTTTATGGAAAAGCTACACCAATAAGAATCGGAAGAACTATTCAGGTATGGGATATAATTATTAATAATGAGAAAAACGATATCGTATGCAAAAGTCGTTTGACTCTAGCCGTGATAAAAAAAAATGATAAATAATAAATCGCTAAATGAAAAGTCAACTACAATACGTCGAGCACTTATATCAGTTTTTGATAAAAGTGGTGTAGTAGAACTTGCTAAAGAGCTAATTAAACTCAATATCGAAATAATGTCCACTGGAGGCACAGCAAAAGTATTAAGAAAAGCTAAAATAAATGTCACCGATGTAAGTGAGTACACGAATTTTCCAGAAATAATGGATGGTCGCGTTAAAACCATTAATCCCCTTATTGAAGGAGGAATACTTGGACTCCGGGACGACCATAAAGATGACGCATTAAAAAACAACATAAAATGGATAGACCTAGTAATCTGTAACCTTTATCCATTTTCAGAAACAATTTCCAAAGAAAACTGCAACCTTTCAATGGCATTAGAAAATATTGATATTGGTGGACCTACAATGATCCGGTCTGCTGCAAAAAATTTAGGATGGGTAACCGCCGTTGTTAATCCAAATGACTATGAAATGGTGTTGAACGAACTTAAAAAAACAAAAAGTATTTCATATGAAACTAGAAAATTATTATCTGCAAAAGCATTTGGTCATACTGCTCAATATGATGTGATTATTCATAACTATCTTAAAGAGGAGGAAATATCTGATAATTTATCATTAACATTTAAACAACATTCCAAAATGCGCTATGGGGAAAACCCACACCAATCAGCTGCTTCTTATATTATTCCACAAAATAAAGAACCAAATATATTAAATGCCGTGATTCATCAAGGAAAAAAATTATCCTATAATAATATAATGGATGCTGATGGTGCTTTGGCTTGTGTCCGTGAGTTTGATAAAACAGCTTGTGTAATTGTAAAACATGCAAATCCTTGTGGGGTTGCTACAGGGAATAACATTCTTGATGTATACGAAAGAGCATTTCAAGCAGATTCTTTATCAGCTTTTGGTGGTATAATCGCTTTCAATCGTATGTGTACAAAAGAGGTTGCCGCTGCAATATCAAAAGTTTTTGTAGAGATTGTTCTCGCACCAAAATTTGAAAATGAAGCACTAGATATTTTAAAGGAGAAAAAAAATCTACGTGTGTTAGAAATAGGAGAATTTGATAAAAGAAAAGATAAAATGGAAATTCGTAACATCGATGGCGGTATACTTGTTCAACATACAGATAACAAGATATTGACAAGGAATGACATATCAATCGTAACAGAAAAGCAACCATCTGATAAAGATATTGACACCGCGTTATTTGCCTGGAAAGTTTTAAGACACGCTAAATCAAATGGAATACTCATTGCTAAAAATGATACAACCATTGGTCTTGGAGCAGGACAAGTAAGCAGAGTAGATGCTGTTCACATGGCACTAAAAAAAGGTGGCGAGAATGTCAAGAATGGAGTTCTTGCTTCTGATGCTTTTTTCCCTTTTAGAGATAGTATTGATACCATAAAAGATTCAGGAATTAATACCATAATTCAACCAGGAGGATCAATTCGAGATCAAGAGGTCATCGATGCATGCAATGAATATGGGTTTTCAATGATTTTTACAGGAACAAGATGTTTTAAGCACTAATGAAATTTTCATTAGAAAGTTTCAATATATTTTTATCAATTTTTATAATCTAACACAAAACTAACATTCCAATCCTAATATCGTAAGTGTTAAAAATAAAACCCTTATAAATTGAACACATGAGCTCTGATTCAAAGAACATTGGATTTAAACTCTTAGGAATATTCGCTGCCTTATATCTTTTTTTAGTTGGGATAAAGGGTATGTCCTCGGCAATAAAGAATATGGGTTCAGATGTTGCGGAGTCCATCTTCACCACTACAAGTGACCCCTTAGTTGCGCTTTTTATTGGAATTCTTTCGACTGTTCTCTTTCAGAGTTCTTCGACTACTACATCATTAATAGTTGGTATGGTAAGCAGCGGCGTATTAGGTCTTGCTGGTGCAGTACCAATGATAATGGGGGCAAATATTGGAACAACAGTAACCAATACTATTGTTTCCATTGGGCATTTAAACAGAGGAAATGAATTCAAAAGAGCGTTTGCCGCATCAACTGTCCATGATTTTTTTAACATGATGGCAGTTATTGTATTATTTCCTCTAGAGATGGCATTCCACGGAATACAAAGATCTGCAGAGTGGATTGCATCTTTAATGTTTGGAAAAATTCAAAGTGTTGAAATATTAAAAGCAAAAAGCCCCATTAAAATTGCAATAAAATCAGGTGCTAATTTTGTAGAACAATTTACTTTTGATAATAATGTCTTTTATCTCACTTTAAGTGTTTTAATAACTTTTGCAATGCTCTACACACTTGTAAAAATATTAAGAAGCTTGGTATTAGAAAAAGTTGAGGCTTTTTTTGATGAATATATTTTTAAAACAGCATTACGAGCAATTGGCTTTGGTATTGTTTTAACCATTATGGTACAAAGCTCATCTATTACCACATCTTTGGTTGTACCGCTTGCAGGAGCGGGAGTCCTTACATTACGTCAGATATTTCCTTTCACTCTTGGTGCAAATATTGGAACTACAGTCACCGCACTATTAGCTGCAATAACGGGAACAGTTGCAGCACTCATTGCCGCAATCAGCCATTTATTGTTCAATATCTTTGGAATCTTAATAGTTTATGGACTACCTTTTTTAAGAGTCATTCCATTAAATTGTGCAGAGTGGATTGCTGATATAGCAGTTAAAAACAAATTAATTCCCATAATTTATCTTCTGGTGATTTTTTTTGGAGTACCATTGGCTATCATATTACTAGGAAGGTAGTAAAACAACTGGATTAAATATGTCACTATTTAAAGATATTGTTAAACTTTGGAATTCTGATGACCTTTTATCTCAAGCTTGGGATGAGTCATATGATATGATGGTTCTTTCCAACGAAATCTTTACAAAAGCTATAGGATATTTGCGAAATAATGAAGACATAGAAGCAATAAAAGCTCTTAAAAAAAGAGATTCTGAAATTAATTTATTTCAAAAAGATGTCCGACGAAAAGTTGTAACTCATTATGCAATAAGTAGAGATGTTGAAAACCTTCCAAACGGACTTGTACTTTTAAACATGGTGGTTGATGTTGAAAGAGTAGGTGATTATACAAAAAACATATTAGACCTGGCGCTAAACTATCCTGATACAATGCTCGCTGAAGACTTTTCTAAAGAGTTAGCAGAAATAGAAAATGAGGTGGTCTCTCGTTTTGAAAAGACTATAAACGCAATTAACTCACAAGATGAAGATGTTGCTAAATCCCTTATGAAAACCTACAAAGATGTTGTCTCTATTTCAGATACAATTGTAAACGGATGCATATCTGGAGATATATTACAAGGAAGTGAATACAAGTGTGTTTCGCTTGCTCTTTATGCACGATATTTGAAAAGAATAGCAGCTCACCTAAAAAATATTTCTACTATACTTGTAAATCCTTTCGAAGCTGTTGGCTACAAAAAGTAATGAAAAAGTTTATCTGGCTTTATCTTTCCTCATTTGGGATAATGTTTGCCGTACTTTCATGGATGCAAGAAGGTGGACTTTTACCATCTGATATAGGTTGGAATAAAGGTGTTTTTGCTTGTATTCTAGGAGCTTTCTTATATATCAGCATTCCTAAAAATATGAACTAAAATATGATGTTTTACAATTTTTTGATTTATACCTAATTAAAATTTTAATTCAAAATTCATAATAAATAGATAATCTGTATCTCCTTGATCTGGTTTTCTAATTCTTATCGTTGGTGCAATGATGACGCCTTTAGCCAAAGAATGATGTAGTCCAACTATAACCGCTTGTAAGCCATCTTCAGAATTAGATGTATTTAAACCTACTTGGTCCAATCTTCCCAATAATGATGTTTTATTCAGCACTTTATAAGTACCATAAATAGAAACAATTTGTTCTGTAATATTTTCATCTTTTTTGGTATTCAACTCTAACCCTCCTCTGAAACCTAAGCCTGAATATCCAGCAAAAATGCTCATTACATTTATATTTTCAGTATTGGAATCATTTACTTCATAAGGCTCCAAAGAAAAGCTACCACCAAAATTAAAACCATTTTCCTTATTTAACTTAGGTTCGCCATAAACCGCATGAATAGAAAACTTTTTATATTTATCATCTTCTGTTTTTTTATAGCCTCCGCCATTAGTAATCATTGCACTGGTAAATAGTTTATTAAACTTACGAGAAACTTTGATTCCAAGATCTGCAGATGGAGAAAAACGATAAGTCCCCATACTTCCTTTTGATATAAAACGATGTCCCCAGGTAGTCTCCATAGTCTTATACATATTCATACCTTGCATACCAATAGTCACGTTTGCGATAGAGGTTTTAAATTTTACCATTGCGACTTTTAAAAAAGCAGTATAAGCACTGCCTCCATCGTTATTGCCAACATCATAAGTTAATTGATAGAATACATTTTCATTTGGATTTTTCGCAAAGGTTAAATATCCTCTCTTAATATTAAAAGCATTGCTACCATCATCTAAATTTCTAGTATAATCATAAAAGACTTTTCCACTTACAACTCCCTCCGCAACTAAAAATGTTCCCAATAAAGGAATTAGCAGTAAAAGATTAAATAAATTTTTCATTGTACCCTTTTTATATCTTGTTTTTTTTGAACATAATTTCAATTGATTTATCCCTCAATCATACGAATAAAACTACATGTAATACCTATATCATAAGTAAGTACCTATGCTAGATTCTGTTAGTGAAAATAATTAAATATTATTAGGATTTAATTAGATTAAAATATTAAACGATACTGTATGCTTAGGCATCTTCCTTCTTCTGGCATGATGGATTTAATTCTTGAAAGATGATTATAATAAACCTCATCAAAAATATTATCTATTTGAAAAATTAACTTGTGTGATATTCTGGTTGAGTGAATCGTATAGCTGCCATTTAAATCAAACAAAGAAAAACCTTCTGTTCTGGTTTCAAATTCACCTAGTTTTGTTTGTGCAAATACTTTCTTGGCAGTAAAGCTTATATCGAAATGTTTAAAATCAAATTCTGTTA
>Ga0208277_1001335_pt1 | contig 14379 bp, 10 predicted proteins | sample ETNtaG_5_FD_185782 | JGI IMG/M metagenome (GOLD analysis project Ga0208277, IMG submission 185782) | Marine microbial and viral communities from oxygen minimum zone, Eastern Pacific Ocean - ETNP201406SV205 (SPAdes) (version 2) | ecosystem: Environmental > Aquatic > Marine > Oceanic ...
TCTGCGGGAGCAAGCCGTTACGGAGTAGCGGATTTAGAGGCCCTAGCTAAAGACACACACAAGTTTGAAGCAAGATACTTAGACCGTTTGATCGGATTATGGCCTGAATCTAAAGACATTTATGACTCGCGATCACCGATAAAACATACAAATCAACTCAACACTCCACTGCTATTACTTCAAGGATCGTTAGACCCGATCGTTCCCCCTAATCAAGCACACATGATGGCTGAAGCTTTAAAAAAGAAGAATCTCCCCTTCGCTCTTTTAGAATTTCCCGACGAAGGTCATGGATTCCGAAAGGCTGAGAATCAGATACGGGCACTCCAAGCAGAACTTTCTTTCTTTGCTAATCAGTTTGATTTCACTCCTGAAGACTCGCTACCTCCATTGACGATCAATTAACAGGTTGCAAACAGTGGAGTCAATAAGGTTAGAATGATCAACATGTATCAGGACTTTGACCTTCTCTTGCTAACTTAGGGCGAACGCCTAAATATCGCGTTTGTCCACCTCCTGTCCAAAAACAGGAGGTTTTTTTAATTTTCAGCAAGAAATCAAAAAACTGAACAACCAAAACAACAACAGGAGCAAAAATGGAAAACTCCAATTCCCCAGAACGAGTCGTTATTTTCGATACGACTCTACGAGACGGTGAACAGTCACCAGGTATTTCTTTAGATGTCGGAGAGAAACTAGAGATAGCTGAACAACTTGCGCGTCTAGGGGTTGACTACATTGAAGCCGGTTTTCCTATCGCAAGCCAAGGGGATTTTGATGCGGTTCATGCCATTGCCTCCACAGTAAAAGGACCGGTTATTTGCGGACTTTCACGTACTGCCCATAAAGATATTGACCGCTGCTGGGAAGCAATTGAACCTGCAGAAAAACGACGGATCCACACGTTTATTGCTACAAGCCCTACTCATATGGAACATAAATTACGTATGACCCCCGAACAAGTACTCAAAGAGGCCTCTTCAGCGGTAGCTCGAGCTCGAGAATACACCGAAGATGTGGAATTCAGTCCTGAAGATGCATCTCGGTCTGATTTTGATTTCATGTGTGATGTTCTTCAAGCAGCTGTAGACAACGGAGCTGGAACACTCAACATTCCAGACACAGTCGGGTTTGCAACTCCAATGGAATGGGCACAGCGAATAAAAGATATACGTGAGCGCGTAACTGGTGATTACATCATCAGCACACATTGTCATAACGATTTAGGGCTAGCGGTCGCGAATTCTCTAGCAGCCGTAGGAGCTGGAGCTCGCCAGGTTGAATGTACCGTCAATGGCATCGGTGAACGAGCTGGAAACGCCGCGATGGAAGAAATCGTTATGGCCGTAAATACGAGACCAGACATTTACACCGGCATTGATGTAGATATACGAACCGAAGAACTCGCGAGAGCTAGCCGAATTGTTAGCCGCTTGACCGGATATCCGGTTCAGTTCAATAAAGCTGTAGTAGGAAGAAATGCTTTTGCTCACGAAGCGGGGATACATCAACACGGAGTTCTTAATGAACGAACTACTTATGAGATCATGGACCCAGCAGCGGTAGGTCAAGGAGAAAGCCAGATAGTACTTGGGAAACATTCCGGCAGGGCGGCTTTCAAAGACACTCTTGAAAAGCTAGGTATCGACATCAAAGGCGATGCCTTAAATGCGGCCTTCACTCGTTTCAAAGAATTGGCAGATCGCAAAGTGCAACTCACTGACGCAGACCTTGAAGCACTAGTAGCCGAAGAAATGGGCGGCAACGTAGATCATGCATATGAATTTGTCAGCATTTCTGCTCGAGGTGGAAGTTCTACAACCCCCTCAGCTGATTTAGAAATAAAAGTTTCGGGTGAAGTAATAAGCATCTCGTCAGAAGGAGACGGCATGGTTGATGCGAGTTGTACCGCCATCAAGAAAGCCACAGGAGTAGAGGGGCGCCTCACTGACTATTCAGTTATGTCAGTGACAGGTGGAGTTGACGCTCTAGCCGATGTCACATTGTCTTTTGTAAGTGAAGACGGTTTAAAAGTGGCGGGACGCGGATTATCCACTGACGTGGTTGAAGCTTCCGCACGTGCGTTTATTGCTGCTCTTAATAAAGTTGCACATATACGTTCCACAGGCGACGATCCCAATGCGATTGAACGCCCTGGCCATATTGGATAGCGGAATTTAAAAACTAAAGTTTGACGACTTGCAAACGCTCTAAAGAATCAAGGTCGTTTAATTGAAGTCGGTCGTAGCTGTAAGACCAGAGCTGCTCTCCAATAACTAAAGTGCGTTCAATTTGTGGCATCCAAACATATTCTTCTGGATAACAGATAGTGATCATCTTGTTTTCTGGAACAATGTCGCTTCCGAAGCCTTCCTCTTCAGCCCAAACAGCCGCTAGATCGGAAGGATAATATTCGCACCAATGGCCATCCATTTCAGAATAGGTATCAGCTTCACAAAGCATGACTGTGCGCCCATCGACACTTCCAAGAAATTCAGCCAAGACTTCTTCATCAATCAAGTCACAAACAGGATCAACAGGATCCGAGCTCTCGTCTTGGTGATCTATCCGACCTACTTCAGTGATAGTTCCATTACTAATACGTAGAGCTACTGCGCCGGAGAAGTTTGAGTACCAGTCGTTGAATGGCAATACTGCTAATTCATTAGCTGGCCACCAGAGAAAAGATCGATGATCCCATTCAACTGATGAAGATCCGCCAGAAGTAATCCAAGAATCAAGAGCGACAGGCTGGTCTAGATTTGATACATCAAAAAGAGTCACTTTTGCGCCTGTAGTTTGACCCGTGTCGGTAGCATCCTGGCCGATTCCTAAGACAAGGTCATCGTTTAATGGGTGAAGGTAACCGCTGTATCCAGTTATTTTCAGCTCACCGCGAACCACAGGGTTAGTAGGATCTGATAAATCAACGGTGTAGAACGGGTCAGTTTGACGGAATGTCACGATGTAACCGGTGTCTCCGACGAATCGAACAGAGAAAATGCGTTCCCCTCGACCCATATCACCTACTTCACCAACAATTTCAAGGTCTGACCCGTTGCGAACTAAAACAGAAACTTTTGACTCGCTGTCGTCTCTGAACCCCCATGGCCCTCCGAGAGTGGTGGCAACTCTTAAATGGCCCTCATGTTCAGACATAGCAAATTGGTTTAGTAAATGGCCATCCACAGAACCTGACGCCATATAAGTCGTAGCATCTAAATCAGAGACATCAAATTGATGAATCGATGTTGCGTAGTTGTCTGAAGCATCTTCCCAAAGACTTTCGTCGTTTTCGAAAAGAATTGGGTCAAGGTAGCTTGTGGTCGCTACATAAAGATTCGAATTACTTGCATAAACCGTTTGCCCATCAGCTAAAACTCCGGTCGCGTCTGGCGTTTCGAGTGAAGAATCAAGATCAACTGTCACTACAGACAAGGTAGAGAAACCAGAGAATTCAGTGGGGTAATGAATGTTAGAGCAATCTGCAATTAGCCCCTGTGAAGAAGTCCCATTAGAACTTTCAAAAAAGTAGTTGGGAAGCCAATCTTCTAACGTTGTTCCTGAAATAACTTCTTTGTTGAACTTCTTAGCATTTTCTTCTCCGGCTTCATTTTGAGGATAGACGAAAGGAAGCTGGTTCATTGGAGTGGATATCACGATACGAGCAACTCCGTTGACCACACGTGCACTCACGTAGCTTCCATCCAAAGTAAGGGTGTTGACGATAGAGAGTTCATATGGATTCGAAAGGTCAATTTCAATAATGCTCGATAAGTTCCTCCAGTAACCGCCATACCCTGGTGCGATATCCGCAGATTCATCGGCTGCATCTTCATAATGAATTGTTTCTGCGTCTGCAGAAGCAAGTACAAAAGCCCGATCTCCTGAGAAAAGAATCTCCCTTGGCCAATGCCCTTCAAATGAAAGAGAATCCGTTAACTCTGGGGTGGGTTCGGATACGTCAATGAAATGGAATTCGTTACCGCTGAGAACCAAAATTCTGCTTCCATCAGTTTTTATTATGTCCGGTTCGTCGATTCCGACTTCTTGAACGTTAGTTCCGGAATAATCAACACCTGCAGTCATTGAAGCATCACTATCGGCGGCAAGCGCCATTTCTGGTTCAGCCATCATCATGCCCTCTTCCATACGCAGAATGCCGATAGGCCCATACCAACCTCCGGAGTCAAGCCCGTAAGGACCTACTCTGGCAATGGCTTGCTCTTGAAGATAGGAGAGCAGATCATCACAGGTGGTGAAAGACACAAGAGCTGAAACGAACTCAACATCGTCAAGATTGACATTCTGCAAAGTAGTTGTAGTTCCTGATGTTCCCGGTGAAGGGTTTTTGCTGCACCCTCCAGCGAATAGTGCGGCAAATAAGATAAGAGAAAGAATTTTCTTCATGATGACTCCAGACTAGTTGTTTCTAGTTCAGACGTCGGTTGAATCTATTTAGTTCCCAGTTTTCTAAAATTTATTTCTTGGTGGTTGGCAGCCACGCAGGTCGCGCTATCTCGTAATCCCTTATTTCCTGAGTGAACCGCAAACTCAATCCAATGTCGTCAAGGCCTTCTAAGAAACGTTCCTGGGTTGATGGTTCTAAAGGAAATGAACATTCAATAGAAGCTTCAGGGGCTTCAAGCATGAGGTTAGCCACATCAATTGTTATCACGAGATCTGGGTTTTGTTCTGTCGCATCAAGTAAAGCTTCTCCTACGTCAGTTGATACTTGAACTGGGATTAAACCATTTTTTGTACAGTTATTTCGAAATATGTCAGCAAATCTTGGTGAAATAACTGCTTGGAAACCATATTGTTGAATCGCCCATACGGCATGCTCCCGTGAAGATCCGGTGCCGAAGTTTGGTCCCCCGATAAGCACCACCGCGTCGTTGTAACGCTCATCGTTAAGGACAAAATTGCGGTCATCTCGCCATTCAGAAAAAAGGCCTTGTTCAAACCCTGTACGTTCCACGCGCTTAAGCCAATCTGAAGGAATGATTTGGTCCGTGTCAACGTCTGATCGCCGTAAAGGGACTGCAGTTCCAGAAACAATCTGTATGGCTTCCATGTCTTTCTCCTAATCTAAGTCTTCTGGAGTGGAAAACGATCCGGCAATAGCGGTAGCAGCAGCCACGGCAGGAGAAACGAGATGGGTTCGCCCACCACGGCCCTGTCGTCCTTCAAAGTTTCTGTTAGATGTGCTGGCGCAACGTTCCCCGGCAACAAGTTTGTCGGGATTCATGGCCAAACACATTGAACAACCAGGTTCGCGCCAATCAAATCCTGCTTCCTCCAATATTTGAGGTATACCTTCTTGTTCAGCTTGAGCTTTTACTGCCCAAGAACCTGGAACAACAAGAGTTCGTGTTCCTTCGTTTACTTTTCGACCTTTAGCTACTTCAGCTACAGCTCTAAGGTCCTCAATGCGGCCATTAGTGCACGAACCAATAAAGACCGTGTCGACTTTTATATCACGCATCTGGGTTCCAGAGGAAAGACCCATATAGTCAAGCGCTCTTTCAGCAGATTCACGTTGGACGGGGTCTTCAAAAGAATCTGGATGGGGGACTGAACGATCAATAGGTATTACTTGACCCGGGTTGGTGCCCCAAGAAACATGAGGGACAATATCTGCTCCGTTAAGTATCACTTCTTTATCAAACTTCGCGTCATTGTCAGTGGACAAGGAACGCCAATCAGCAACAGCTAAATCCCAGTCATCGCCGGTAGGTGCGTGTAGTCGTCCTTTGAGGTATTCAAAAGTTGTTTCGTCAGGAGCAATAAGTCCTGCCTTAGCTCCGGCTTCAATCGACATGTTGCAAACAGTCATGCGGCCTTCCATAGAGAGGCTCTCAATCACGCTGCCGCGATATTCGATGATGTAGCCAATCCCTCCGCCAGTTCCGAGCTCTCCGATGATGGCGAGAATCACGTCCTTAGCGGTGCTTCCTTCAGGAAGAGAACCGTTGACTGTTACAGCCAAAGCGCCGGGTTTTTGTTGTGGAAGAGTCTGAGTGGCTAGTACGTGCTCTACCTCACTTGTGCCGATGCCAAAAGCCAAAGCGCCAAAAGCACCATGAGTGCTGGTGTGGCTATCTCCACACACCACAGTCATGCCAGGTAGGGTTAGGCCTTGTTCTGGCCCGATGATGTGAACAATACCTTGTCCAGGATCACCCATAGGGAAGAGTTTTATTCCAAACTCTTCGCAATTTTTCCGCAAGGTTTCAATCTGCGTTTTACTAATAGGGTCAGCTATAGGTTGATCAATGTTTTCGGTAGGAACATTGTGATCTTCAGTTGCGATGGTGAGATCAGGACGGTAAACATTACGGCCAGCCATGCGCAGACCGTCAAATGCCTGCGGAGAAGTGACTTCATGGACAAGATGTAAATCAATGAACAGCAAGTCAGGTTGATCATCGCTGGAATGAACAACATGACGGTCCCATACTTTTTGGCTTAACGTCTTTGGTGACATTTGATTCCTTATGACGTAGGTATTTCTACTATTTAGGATACGTCAAAGAGGCTGAGAGTGGTCAGAGAGCTTCTAGGAAACCCAAAATTAGGGCACGGTCGCTAGAAGAAAGAGAAACATAGGCATCACGGGCAGATTGAGCTTCGCCACCATGCCAAAGAATTGCCTCCTCTAAAGTTCTGGCACGCCCGTCATGGAGATAATGCTCATGACTCACCGTGCCTGTTAATCCGATACCCCATAAAGGAGCCGTTCTCCATTCCGAACTTTCTGCACTATGTTGAGCTAAACCATCGTCTAATTCTGGACCCATGTCATGAAGGAGAAGGTCGGTGAAAGGAACAATCACTTGATGGGCGAGGGAGGTGACTTCATGAGGGCCGGTAACCCATGGTTCCGTACGGTGGCACCCAGAACACCCAATCTGTTCAAACCAGGCAGCTCCTTGTTGCACATGTGGGTCATCGTGACCACGCAAAGCCGGCACAGCGACAGTTGAAGTGTAAAAAGCGGTGTCTTCTAAAAAAGTTGATCCAAAAATTTCAGCAGCGAGTTGATGGTCAAGTGAAAGATCTTCAGTGAAAGCACCTTCGGTGAAACTAAGAATCGTGGGTTCTTGAGCTTTCCACCCAAACCTTCCAATTTGCCCTCCTAAATGATCTAATTCTGATACTCGGCCTGATATGCCATCAGTATCTAAATCATTAGGATCTGCTCCTAATGCGATATCAGAAGCGGGAATGGTTTCAAGAAGTCCTCCCCCGAAAACAGGAGGAGCGGCGCGCAGAGAGGTAAAGACTGTGTCAAGGTCCAAGGAATCTACTTGGATTATCGGTTTGCGCAGAGAAAAAGAAGTTCCGTCATCCATCGTTCCAGGGATTTCTTCCCAAGTCACCGTTAACGAACCTTCTTTGAAATCGCCTTGATCTTGGAGCTGAAATCCAATTTCAGGATGGGGAATCATCGCTCCCGATTCATCAAGCCCGAGACTCACCATGAGTGTTGGTCCTGAAGCATTCACCAGCCCATCGGGAGGCACAGATCGACCGTTGTTTATATGACACCCCAAACAACTGTTTCCGTTTCGTGGATCTCCTAATCCATCTTCAATACTCCAAATGTGTTCAAAAGGAACATCTCCGGCTGCGAACCTAATACGTTCTGGTAAGCCCATTGCACGATTAGAAAGACTAAAGGCTCGCTCATTTGTAGCCATAGTCGTTCCCTCTCCACCACTTCTTAAAAAAAGTTCAGGAGGCTCTGTAGTGAGCGAAGGGCTATCTGGTTGAGTTATCAGAAACCACAGCCCTACGGTTAGGGCTGTGATTACTGAAAGTTGTAATAGGCGGGTACCCGCCTGAGAGATCACCCGGCAGAAGGGACACCGATGCTATCAATATCAATTGATGGTGGCGGCCCTGCAGGTACTCCCTCAGCTGAGTCAGCATCTGGCATTGATGGCTGTTCGCCAGGAACCGGCATTGTGTCATGATCCACTACGCCATAACCGTCACCACCTGGTCCTGGGTTCGGGTAAGCAGTATCGGTAGTGTTAGTTGCTTCTCCATCACAAGGCATAAATGTTTCAATATCTGCAGGCGAAGAAGTAGCGAAGGTATTGTCGGAGAAACAGTTTCCTTTGGAACCATAGGTTCCGTCTTCTTCAACAATCGATACGTAAGCTAAATCAAATTCACTGCCAGAAACAACATTCTCTATAACAGTGTTGCCGTTAGCTTCCCAAAGATTTTGATCAAAGAAAATTGACAAAGCGATACCGGCATATGAGTTATTTTCTACCCGGTTACGAACGATCAGGTTGTCGTTACCTCCGGCGGCAACAATACCGACACCGAAACCAATATCCCAATCTGCACTACGCCTCGGAGTCTCTTCATTACCGTTATCAGTAACAAGGTTTCCGACAACAGTGATGTTTCCTTGTGGAGCTAACTCTTCTGAATCAAGAGTGTTAGGTACAACACCTAGACGGTTGTGTCTAAAAATTGAATTCATGATGACAATATTGTTACTGGCGTTAGTTCCTGAATACCCGAGAGCGTTATGTTCACTAATCACGTTGTCTATTACAGCATTGCAAGGGTTGCATTGACCGATGTAGAAGCCAGAGTCAGGGTGTCCGCTTCCGTAACTGTGTTCAAATACACCGTTTTGTGCATTGAAAGCATAAAGACCGTAAAGACCATTGTTGTAAGTCGTTACGTATGAGGCGCGATAACCATCAACAATGATGTCTGTTCCGTAGTCACCGGTAAAAAATATCCCATTTGAAGTGTGCGAATGAGAAGTCAGGTTTTCGATAGCTACACCATTTGAGAACACTATGAAACCATTCGGGCGTTCATGCTGTCCATCTATGATGACTTCGTTTCGGTCCAGCCCACGGATCACGATGTCGTCAGTTTCTACAATTACGGATTCATAGTAAGTGCCGGGAGCGATCAGAATCAGATCACCAGGTACCGCATCATCAACAGCGTCCTGAATAGTGGCGTAATCATCTGGGACCCTTAAAGCATCAGGTAAAGGATCTCCAGCATCTCCGGCGAGCATCTCAAACTCTTCATCGGAAAGAACCGAAATACATGCAATGGCAGCATCTTCTACTGCCATAGCGTAAGCATCATCGTCCGTCATAATAGTTTGCATCATGGTCTCGTAGTTATCGCCAGATTCCTCATGGACGGCATCAACTATGCACTCTGTGAAGTCAGAATTCACAAAACCCAAATCTTCGGTTAGGGCTTCGTCGAGTAAATTAATAATTGCTCGTCGAAAATCTGACTCGTCGTCATCGCCCGGTTCGCTTTCTTCAACCGCAGCAGCTGTGGTTTCAACTGCAGCAGCTGTGGTTTCAACTGCAGCAGCTGTGGTTTCGACTACTTCAGCTGATTCAGAGGAAGAGTCGCTTCCTCCACAACTTGAAGCTATAAAGGCCAATGAAAAAATGATTGCAAAAATTTTGTGAGTTTTCATGCCCTTTACTTTAGAGCATTGAGAAGAAAGAGAACGACCTCAGTCCGAAACTACAAAAATTTGACCTGTTTGCCCACGAGTGGCAGTGCCATGAAAAGTACAGAAATAAGGGAAGTAACCGGTTTGTTCAAATAAAGAAGAAGCGGAACCGCCCTCATCAAAGAGGCTTTCATTAAGGCTAGTAAACCATCCAAGTTCACCTTCTTCAAGTGAAGGCGTCACGTTATGTCGATTACGACCGGTATTAGTCCACGTGATATTCGTTCCAGGGGAGACCATGATGAAGCGGTCGCTAAACGAATTGTCATCAATACTGATAGAGACTTCTGACTGACCGGTGTAATCAATTGCGTTATCAGGTATTTCAACAACGGCAGGAGACGCCTCTTCAAAATTTTCGCTAATGGATTCAGGATCAGAAGAGATGTTCAAAGCAGCAAGTGTTCGCAACCAGAGATCATGACGCGGATTTAAAATATCAAAGTGAGTGGCGGTGTCGTTGAAGATGCCTTCAGCATCAGTGAGGAAATCACTTTGACTAATTGGAACAGTTAAGTCGTAGCGTCCATGAACCGCAATTATTCGAGCGTCCGTGGATCCTGGAGTCGCCACCCGATAGTTCTCTGGAACTTCATCAGGTTCACCACCTAAGAAACTTTGAACAGCGCCACCCCCAAGATTTTGTTCAGCAGCAACATAAAGATCAACAACTGCGGCTTGAGCAACAACAGTATGGGGAAGCACTCTTGGATTGCTACCAGGATCTCCATCGTTAAGGTCTGATCTGCCAGCAGCCCAAAGAGCTAAATGGCCACCAGCAGAATGTCCAACAAAGGTGACGTCATCAAGATCTAGAGGTTCATCTAATTCAGTTAGATGATCAATAGCGTTTGCTACATCTTCAAGAGTTCCGGGATACCCTCCGCCGGGAATCCCAACTGCCCGATAATCAAAATTCCAAGTAGCCACCCCTTTATTTACGGCATCGTCAGCGAGACCGGTCATGAGAGTTTCGTTAAATCCGGCTTTCCAAAACCCGCCATGGATGAAAACTAAAACTGGGAACGGTCCGTCTCCCGGAGGAACTTGAAGATTGCCGGCATTCCAAAGCCCGTCTCCGTATTGGATCCGCTCTACTCGCACTTCATCAAGCGGCAGAGTTGTAGTCATTGTTGTCTCACTGATTTGATTCGTGAGATTTCCAGATACCGATGTTTGATCTAACGGGGAATTGCCGCCACAAGACATAGCGATAAAACAACTTACAAGAAGACAACTAAGCAGACGCATGAAAGCAACCATAACAATAAGAAAGACTAGAACCGGATCAAATCAGGCTTGCCGATTATTCTCAACAAAGTTTTCAAATGCGTCACCAGTCAAATCCCCCATATGGCCAACTACTTCGCCATCAGTAGTCACTAAAACGGAAGCGGGCTGCCCAAATACTCCAAAGTGCTCCCACACCGACCCATCTACATCAACCAAGTTCACAAGCCCCGTTAATCCCCAGTCCGTCAACGTGGCAGAAACAACATCAAGCCCATCACCTTCGCGTGCAACACCAACGATAGTTAAATTCTTGATATCTGTATTTGCCTCAGCGACCGTTGGGGCTTCTCGACGACAAATCGTTCAATTTGGATCCCAAAACCAAAATAAAACATCTTCACCACCAAGAGTTGCTGCATCAAACTCGGACCCATCAACTAAAACTGAAGTAAATTTCAACATTTCAGGAATTGAAGAATCCAATACCTGAGATTGCTCAACAGTTTCAGTTTCACCGCAGGCAGTTAATGAGATAAGAAATACAAAGCAGACAAGAAAGCCTCGTAAACGCATACAAAGACTCTATGCCCGATACGGTCAAATATGTGAGTACACGGTTTCTAATTCTGACAGCACTGCTCTGCGGTATTGTGCTTCTCATAGCTTTCACTGTCCAAGTCTTGATCGCTAAATGACCCTTTCGAAGAAGATTCAACTATTAGAGCGAATGATTTAAATGATTGACCTTGATGCTGCAACAGTTTTGCTTCAATGGGCCACAGGAAGCCTCTTCTTTCTTTGGGTTACTGGTAGAAGACGCGAAGTGGGGATCGGATATGGCTGGACGATCCGCATTACTTTCGGAATTCTGACAGCGGGCGCCATTGTTGTCGGATTCACTCAAGGGCAGTTACTCATACGAGAGATCTTTTCCATAGCGATGCTGATCGCTGTTTTGGTTGCAATGACTTTTTCAATTACACGGCGAAAAGTTGGAGTGGCGAACCAGAGACGAACTGAAGAACAACGAACTGCTCGTGTTGCAGCAATGACAGGGATAGAAAAAGAGAAAAAAACATTTGAAGAGGGAGCAGAGTTCCCACCAGCGCTGGACCTTGTTGCTCCGATTTTAGGGTTAGTTGCGCTAGTGGTGGCAGGCATCGATGCAGGAGACCCGGCACTTTTAGCTGTGGCTCGCACGCTAGTCGGCGCCCTGTTCTTAGGGGCGATAACAGATGCCATGCTTCTCGGCCACTGGTACCTCGTTCAACCAGGACTAGTTCGCGGCCCACTAAACCAACTCGTACGATGGACCGGATACATCTGGCCATTTGAATTAGCGGTTCTGTTATGGCCAACGGGAATGATTTCAGTAATAAATGGAACCATTGATGACGGATATAACGGAATGTTGGGATGGTTTTGGATCGCCTGTGTAATTGCAACAATCATTTTAGTATTTGTCACTCGGGCTGCTTTAAAAGAACGTCAATATTCTGCAGTAATGGCGGCAACTGGACTGCTCTATTTAGCAATCCTTACCGGTTTCGGCATGGATTTAGTGGCTCGAGCGACTCTTGCTTAATGTCGCAAAACCGGAGTAGTTGACTTCCACAAACTATGCTTACAGAAGGCCGTGTCTCACTAGAAGACGACGGCCATATCGCTGCTATGGCAAAGTATTAGAGATAGGAAAATTGCGTGTGCGGATTACTCGGGGTTATCGCAACTGAAAATAAACACCTTTCATCAGAAGACATCAAGAAGGTGTTATCTATTGGAAATCTTGCTCAACGCCGTGGTGTTGATGCGAGCGGGCTGGTCTTGATTGAAGGCAACCAAAATATTCATGTTGTGAAGGCAAATCATGGCTTCGAAACGATGATTGAAACTAAAGCAGCTGCTGATCTTCTTGAAACAGGAGAACAAGCCGAATCCTTCGGTCTATTTGGTCATAGCCGGTTAGAGACGCACGGATACTCTGGATCTCAAGTCAATAATCAACCTGTTGTATTGGGCAACTGGGTAGTAGTGCATAACGGAGTGATCACTAATGCCAAAGAAATAAAAGATTCTCTTGGGCTTGATGACGGAGGAATTGAAACAGACTCGGTTGCAATAGCGCTTCTTTTAGAGGAATGGGATCGGTCTGGACGGGTAGTTGAAAGCGACGAAGTTTTTAGCCGATTACGTGGTGAATATAGCGTCGTCGCCGCTTCAGTTTTTGGTGAAGTGTTTTGCAGAACAAATGTCGGGAATCTTTATTCAGTTGTGGGAGACGAAGGACAAACTTATTTAGCTAGCGAACCTCGACAGTTCCCGAAGGAGATGCAAAGCAAATGTCAACGAATTGAACTTGATCAAACCATCCAGTTGCGCAATAAACGAGAAACCGCGGGGCAAGTTTCAGTTGTTGATGCAAGCAGGAAAGAAACAGGTATGGAAGGAGCTCAAGGGCTACACCTTCAATCAGACGAAGTAGGAGCAGATTTTTCTAGGAGAATGGAAAAGGTAGCAGAGCAAGCGAAAGCTTATTCCAACACGCTTAGACGATGCACTGCATGCGTTCTCCCAGAAACTTTTCCAGGAATCTCATTCAATGAGCAGGGAGTTTGTTCTATTTGTCAAAACTTTCAAGATCCGGAATACCCCGGCTTAGAACAGTTATCGAAAGATCTTCGAGACCGACTAACGCCGAACGGAAAAGTCTTAGTTTGTTTAAGCGGCGGGCGAGATAGTTGTTACATTCTGCATTTAATAAATGAACTCGGATTCGACATAATTGCGTATACCTACGACTGGGGAATGGTCACCACTGCTGCTCGAGAAAACATGTCACGGATGTGTGGAGACCTAGGAATAGAACACGTTCTCGTTTCTCCAGATATTCGACAGAATCGAGTCCGTATTCACCGTGCGTTAAGAGCTTGGCTAAAGAAGCCCAAATTAGGAACCATCCCCATTCTCATGGCTGGAGATAAACCTTATTTCCGGTGGGCTAGTCAGATTGCTCGAGAACGCGGAGACATACCCGCTGTATTAGCTGACCATCCGATGGAAACCACCGGGTTCAAAGCAATGCTTGCGGGCGCAAACTTTTCTCCTAATCAGGCCGGCGGAGTGTCATATCGTCTTGGCCCAACCGGAATGGTAAAAATGGCTCTCTCCTACGGTTTACATGCAGCGCAATCTCCAGGAATGTTTCCCGCGCTCTTCAAAGAAGGCTTAACGGGATTTGTCGACTACTACTTGAGAAAGCATGATTTTGTGCGACCGTTTTCTTATATTCCTTGGGAAGAAGAAGAACTGGAAGGGCTTTTAAGATCCCAGTACGACTGGAGTTCAGGAGAAGACCGTTCCTCGTCTTCATGGCGAATGGGTGATGGAACAGCTCCTTTCTATAACTTGATGTATCAAATAGGACTTGGGATGACCGAACATGACACACTCAGATCAAATCAAATCCGATTTGGGTTGATGGATCGATCTGAAGCGATGACACGGTTAGAAACAGATAATCGTTTCAATTCACTGGGGTTAGCGTCATATTTCGTAACAGTCGGAATTGATCTTGAATGGGCGGGAAACCGAATAGAAGAATTTGCTCATCAAAGCTTGAG
>Ga0208277_1001336_pt1 | contig 14375 bp, 5 predicted proteins | sample ETNtaG_5_FD_185782 | JGI IMG/M metagenome (GOLD analysis project Ga0208277, IMG submission 185782) | Marine microbial and viral communities from oxygen minimum zone, Eastern Pacific Ocean - ETNP201406SV205 (SPAdes) (version 2) | ecosystem: Environmental > Aquatic > Marine > Oceanic ...
TTCCGTTGATGACCGGAACAGAATACCTCACTATTGCTGCAGATGATTTAGCAGACTGGGCTACTGATTCCAACGGTTGGAACCTAGACTGTGCATTTAGTGACACCGGTTGGAGTGCAAGACAGGATGAAACTGGAAATCTACTGGTCACCTCTCCATCTGGAACCACTTCAACAGTGGCAACCTGTGGAATTGCCGACCCATTTGGCGCTGTAGCTGTAGAAACTCTCGATTTCACCTTTGGCCAACCATTTACTGCATCAGCAGATATCACCGATGGTGAAAACATCGACTTTACTGTGACACCTACTGGATTAGTGGCTGAAATGACTGTTAGTGCTCATGCCCACCAAAACGGAAATATGGGCTCCATGAGATCTTCAATGGCTAGTAACCAGCCGGTAACTATTGCCTTACCCATGGATGGGCTAAAGCCCGGAATGGTCATGGTAATGGGGTCTGCAAGTGCCAACAATATGATGAATTTTGACTATATGTTAGACTATGGATTAGAGAAACAAAGTCTTCCACCAACTGTAACGTTAAAGATGAGTTTTGATGGAATGAATGCTACTTGGGACGCCTCAGGATTACAATTCACTCTAAAGGGAACGGTTTCAGACCCTGATGGTGAGCAAGTTTCAATGTCCCTTCAACTATGTGGTGCTGAAGCAACAGATTTCACCAAAGTTGGTATTAATTGGGAGATTGACGTTTCAATAGCCACTTGTGTGCTTCAAGAAATTACCACATATGACATAATCATCACCGTCACAGATGAATCATCAGTAAGCACTACCCTAGAAATAAATGTAGCAGACCCTAATGCTGTTGATGATTCTAATGATGGATCTACAAGCGATAGTGATAGTGGAGATGACAGTAGTGCGCTACCAAGTGTATCGTTACTAGCAACATTGAGCGTCACTCTTCTTGGCGCCGCATTTGCCAGAAGAAAGCAAGATCTTTGATTAGACAAAGGATGCCTTATTATGTTCATTGGTTCAATTGACTCACATAGTCATGAAGGCGGTTTACTCGCCTCATTTACTGGCTCCTCACCAGCACTTGGTTCAATAATTGTTAGTTCTGATGACGGAACCTACATTGGTAAGATTGATGCTGTTTTAGGTGGTACTGAATCCCCTATCGCTCATATTGCCCACCTTGACCGTAAAATGGATGCTAGCCAATTCATAGGCATTGATGTCAAAATACGACCTAAAGCTGACCGAGAGGATAGATTTGACAGATCTCGGAGTGACCGAAACGAACGACGTCGTAATGATGACAGAGGTGGGAGAAGAGATGACAGAAGAGACTCTAGACGAGATAATCGTAGAGACTTTGGCAGAGACAACCGCCGTGGCAATGACAGGGATAACCGTTCTAGACGAAATGACCGCAGAGATTCTTATGGAGACAATGATTGGGATTGTCCAAAATGTAACAATTCCAACTTTGCAAGGAGAGTAGAATGTAACAGATGTGGTGCTCCAAAGCCAGGTGGTGGAGGCTCTGGCGACAGAAGAAACTCTCGGTATGACTCTCGCCCTCCAAGGAGAGATAATCGACGAGACTCTAGAGACCGTAATTTCAATAGACCTGAGCGCAAAACATTTACTGACAATGATTGGGAATGTAAAAAGTGTAATAACTCTAATTTTTCATTTAGAACTGAATGTAATAGGTGCGGAGAACCCAAACCAGGCGGCGGAAGGAATAGTAGAGACCGTGGACCGCGCAGAGATGACCGTCCAAGACGAGATAATCGAGGGGACGGCAGAGAACGCGGACAACGCAGAGAACGCGGACAACGCAGAGACGACCGTTCAACTAGAGATGGAGGCGCACGCAGAGAACGTGGGCCAAGAAGAGATGACCGTCCGAGTAAAGATAATCGTGGAAGCGACAGGGGTGGCGGACAACGCAGAGAGCGTGATCCAACCGTTCGTAAATTCCGTCGCGCCAGAGGCAAATCATCAGGTCATGCGCACAACAGAGGCCCCCAGCCCCTTGACACTCGCCCACTAAGAAGAAATAGAGATGATTAAGTGATTCACTCACAACCATCGGTATATGAGTGCTGAAGATCACTACCTTGATGCGTTAGAAGCCTTTGATAATGGTGACAGGGAAGAAGCTTTGAAACAAGCATACGAAGTAGTAAAACTAGATCCTGAACATGCTGATGCATGGCAAGTAATTTCCGACTCCCATCTTAATGCAAATGGGCAGGCTGAGAGCCTAATTGGTGCTTCAAAATCATTGAATGCCGTCAAGAAAATAGTAAATTTGGACCCTTCAAGAATAGATATGTGGGTCAGAGGGGGTAGATTACTCGCTGATGAATTAGGATTGATGATTGATGCTCTTGAATGGTGGCAAGAAGTTCGCCATCACGCCCCATATGAAGTCACTCCATTGATTGAACAAGCCACGATCATGGCTGATTTAGGGCTATATCAAGAGGGTAGAGAAAGAATTGAGACTATATTAAACGAAAATATGGATGTGGCAACCAGCCAATACGGTAGAGTGCACCAATTGCTCGGATTATTCAATTCAGCCATACAACAAGAACAAAATCAGTTTTTCAAACCATGGGAAAAGCGCCACCCTGGTTGGTTAGCAATCGAGTCAAAAATGCGTAAGCCGCCGGTTTCTGAAACCTTTATCTTCATGCTAGTCACTGTACCGATTCTATTTGGTGTTATTATTTTGTCAAACATGTTAGCAGGAGAAGGTTTTACTGCTTTTTGTCTTACTTCAATCGTCATCTTTGTTGCAGTGATTGCTGGGATGAGATTTACCAAGAATATGTTCAGAAGCATTAACCGGCCCGCTTTCAATCTACTTAGAGCCATGAATTTTGAGTCATCCACTGGCTATTCAATTATCTCTGAAGAGATTAAAACCTCGGTATTGTATATGTATATACTCCAGCGCAAGCCTATTGCTTGGCAAGAAAGAATGCTGTTGATTGTTGAAGAGAACACTTCACTACCTAAAAACTGGAAATTGGAATTGCCTGATTTTGAGTCGCACCTAGATGAGATAGGTTACATTGAAGATGGCGATGAACAATCACCATTCTGGGAAACTGGCGATGGCGCAGAACCACATGAAGAGGAATAATCACGTTCCAGCGTTGTAATCATCTAAGTAAGCAGCTTGCTCATGAGTTAAAGAATCAATAGCAAATCCAAGTGTTGCAAGTTTGGTAGTTGCAAGCCCTTGGTCTTGTTCTGTTGTGATATCATACACTATTGGTTGCATACCCTTACCTTCTTGTGCTAGACGACAAAGAGCCAGATACTGATTAGCAAACGACATGTCCATTACTTCTGATGGATGTCCTTCAGCCGCTGCAAGATTAACCAGTCGACCATCTGCAAGCAGGAAAATTTTCCTGCCATCCTTCATAGTATACTCGTTGTTATTGTCACGAATGGTTCGCTTACTTGCTGCTAACCCTTCTAACTCTTCGATATTTATTTCACAGTCATAATGTCCAGTGTTGGAAATTATCGCACCATCTTTCATCGAAGCAAAATGTCGCTCAACAATTACGTCTTTCATTCCAGTGGCTGTACAGAATATGTCTCCTAAGGCTGCAGCATCATCCATCTTCATGACTCTAAAGCCTTCCATTACTGCTCTTAGAGCAGGTAGTGGGTCTATTTCAGTAATGATTACATTCGCACCCATTCCTTTGGCCCTCATAGCAACACCTTTACCACAATGTCCATATCCTGCAACAACAAATGTTTTGCCTGCAATTAGTACTGAGGTTGCTCTGACTATTCCATCAATAGTTGATTGGCCAGTTCCGTATACATTGTCAAAATCCCACTTGGTAATAGCATCGTTAACTGCAATAACTGGGTATTTCAAATCTCCAGCCTTACCCATTGCCCGTAATCTGTGGACTCCCGTTGTAGTTTCTTCTGTGCCGCCAATAACTCCTGCTGCATATTCTTGCTTTTCGCCGTGAACACGAACGATTAGATCTGCACCATCATCAAGGGTTAAAGTCGGATTAAACTCTAGTGTCTTGTCGATACACCAATAAAAATCATCGACGCTTTGACCGTGCCAAGCATGGATAGAATATCCTTCTTCAGCAAGCCATGCGGCAACATCATCCTGAGTTGATAATGGATTACAACCAGACCAAGAAATCTCAGCACCAGCTGCAGCTATTGTTTCAATCAGAACTGCGGTTTCTTTGGTGACGTGAAGACATCCTGTAACTCTCATTCCTGCTAGAGGTTTGGTCTTTAGCGCATCTTCTTTTAGCGCAGCTAAAACTGGCATTCTAGCTCTTGCCCAATCTACTCTTAATGATCCGGATTTTGCCAGATTTATATCTGCTACTGTGTACTTGTCAGTCTTGTCCATGGGCGAGGCTACAACCAGTCACTTTTGAACTCATTGACTATTTGCCAAATCAGTTTCAAAAATGTTGTCATCCTTGTTGTTGAATGTATGCTGCTGCATATTGTTGTGCATAGGCAGCGGCAGTCTGCTCATCATACCCTTGAGTGACGAACTGCTGGTAGTATTGTTGGTATGCCGCCTCCATCGCAGGGTTAGTTGCAGCAGGAGTTGCCTGAACGGCTTGCTGTTGTTGTTGTTGAACGCCTCCGCTCGTGAGTCCCGCTTGAGCTGCATATTGTGCTGCATACGATCTTGCAGTTTCTTCAGGGTAGCCTTGAGCGATTAGTTGTTGCACATATTGCTCAACAGGGTCTTGTTCCTGGAAAGCCCCAGATAGGCTGAAGTCTTTGTAATCTCCATCCATACCATCTCCTCCGCTTCTTCTTAGGAATAATAGCGTTAAGATGACTATTAAGACCAAGATAACTGCTCCAACACCTATTAACATGATATTACTGTCAGACTGAGCACCATCTCCTCCATCATTGGATGATGGAGCAACCCATTCACCATTTTCTAGAGAATACTCGCCATCCCAATCACATTCACCATTGATGAAGACCCATTTGCCTTCAGGGTCTGCCAATATTACTTCATCTGGAACCGTTACTCCACGACATATTGGTAATGATAGCGTTATGGTACTTGGACTGTATAATTGCACATAATTTGGATCGTTTAGCGGAAGTTGTTGTTCTGCATTCCAACGCTTTTCTGAATCTTTGGAAGGATCAAATTCGTAAATTCTTATGTAAATTATGACATCTACCGGAGTATTAGAGTGGAATCTATCAATATCTAGACTCAACTGGAAAGAGTCGCCAGTTCCAACTGGATTCTTTAGAACTGCTAATTCTTTGGTTCCCTTAGCAGTTTCTAGCACTCTTGCGTCTGTTTCGTCTAGTAGAGATTCATTCCAAGTTATTTCCACATACGTATCGACCTCATCTGAACCTGACTGAACAAATCCTGAAAGGTTGTAGAATGAATTAGTGTAACCTTGTTGGTCATCCCAGTTGGTGAAGTCAATAACTGGAGGTTCATCACCAAAACCTTGTGGTTTCACATCGAAACAGAATTCCATATCATCATCCCACTTACCAGATTTATCGTAAACTGTTAATTTAATCTTAATTGGTTGGATTGGTGATTCTGTGTTAGGATTGTAAGTGAGATTTCTACCCGCATACGATTCTCCGTTTTCATCAACACCATATCCACCAAAGGTATATTGCCAAACACCCAAGCTTGATTCATATTGGATGTAGGTATTTGCATTGACATTAATTGCCTCATCCCATGGCTTATCAAACAGTACTTCCCATTCGTATCTCTCAATTCCGTTACCTTCTAATGCATCTGGGTCTGATGAATTAAAGGCATTGAAATCAATTGGTAGTTGGCCACTTTCATCAAGAGTAATCTCGTATTTAGGATAATTATCTAGACTAGAACAAGTTCCAACATATTCGATGTTGTCTGCATAACTGTCTTTCATAACCACATAAGCATCGGCAATTGGGTTGAATGCGTCAGCATTTGCATCATTAGTTTCGACTGTCACTGACAACATTCTTGAATGACCGTTATCATCATGCAGCCAAAGAGTAATTGTCCATTGCTCTTCTTGTTTACATTCTCCTTGAGTTCCAATTGACTTACAGAAATCCATAACTGGTGAAGATTCCGTTTCAAATAATGGGGATGTATAATGGTCGATTTGACCTGGAGCCATGGTTCCTAAATCCCAAGAAGTTGGTCCTGAAATCAGCCAATCAGTTTGCAAACTTACTTGTGCATCAGATTGGTAACTAAACGTTAGTTGTGCATTACTCTTCATGTACACTGTTGCATATCCAGCACCCAATGCAGGATCAGGAACTACTCCATCAATCAAGATATCAGTTCCATCTCTCATTTCACCAAATGGGTTTGGATAATCATTTACTTGATATGCCAGTACGTTACTAAGCAAAGCAAAGTCCGAACTTGATGCGTTACCTGACTTTGCTTCTAGGTCGATGGTAGAGATAATCATTCCACCTTGTCCATAGCTACAAATTCCCAACAGAACATCTTCAATGCTTGTTGAATCACGAATAATCGGTTGGAAACTTGCTACATTTTGGTTACCTGAACAAATCTTAGGAACATCAGAAGTAGCCTCACTACCGATGTCTAGTGCTGAATTGGCTACTGGAGTGAATACCTCAAATTTGGCCTCATCAATGTTATTCATAATTGGGTGGAATTCATCGTATACTTCCATGTCTGCATAGGTTATTTCCGCACCATTCGTTTTGTCATCTATTACTAAACCAAGAGGCAATCTTGGTTCAACATTTGTTTGAAGACCGTAGGTTTGAGCCCCATGTGGAGCCAAATGCGCTTGAATTGTACCGCCACTGCTCATGAAATTGACTAACACTTGCTTTCGGTCAACGTTGCTAACTGTATCAGATATAGTCTTGTAGTAGGCTTTCCCATCATCCTTTGCAGTGTTGAAATCTTGCCACGGCAAGATAATCTTATCAAAGTTAGTAAACCAGTTGGTCTTGAAATAATCGTCCCAATCATTCATTGCAAATTGAGTATAAGACATACCATTAGCAGCAATATCTTCAATGATTCTAGAGGTGCCGCTGGTCTTATCAGATAGTATTGCAATATCGACCTCATCGGCAAATGTTGCATGGAAATATACTGGATCTCCTGATGGAGTACCGTCATCTAGCTGAGCACGGTAACTGATGTTGTATGTGTGTCCATCTTGATATCCGGCCCAAGGGGTAAACGATAGAGAAATTCTTTCACCATTCAACAGAGATTGGGCAGGTCCAGCACTTACGCTGTGGGCAAGAGAGCCTGTGGTTTCGTCAAATATTTCCATGTAAAATACATAGTCCCCTTCAAGAACTCCATTTGTTGCTGTCATCTCCCAATTATGAGTCAAAGAACTATCAATTGGCAGAACACAATTTAGCCTAACCTCATCCAAACAAACTAATCTCTTAGGTTGACTCAAAACAATGTCTACTGATTTTACGTCAAATATAACACGCTTGATATTATTTGCAGTTGATAATTCATCGTTTCCATACCAGTTGGTACCAACTGTAGTGTTGTCGAAGATAGTCTCTACTTCAATCATGTATACACCGGACACGAAATCGTGCTCAGCAATTAGATCGGTTGAAGAATCTTCAGCGTCTACAGAGGTTCGGCTTATTGAATAAGAGTTGTCCTCGACGAAAGTAAATTCTTTCAATGTGATATTGTTTATTCCAACACCCTTGAAACCATCATTTATGCCATTTCTTCCATCATCATCTGAAAAGAAATCGAAGTTTAAGTCCACTATTGAGTCTGCTAAAGAGATACATTGTGTATCCCACTCGCCAGAGTCAGGAGAGGTTGTATTCAAAACATACAAATGAGTCAAATCAAGAGTTGTGGTTTTGACCAACCTGTCGGAATTAAAGAATACATTCCAATTACCACTTAGTCCATCAGTCGTTCTTGAATCTCCGATATATTCAATCTCCTCAAAGTCGATTGGATTAGTTTCGTTGACTATACCGTTTCCGTCTTCATCTATTTGGCAGGTTCCATCTTCATTGTAATCATTCCACTGCCCGTAAACAATAGCCGTATTATCAGTAGAATCCTTGGTGAAATCAACCGTCACAGCCATGTAATCGCTCGGTTCAATATTACCCTGTGAGTCTACTTCAAAGAAGGTATCAGCATAATACTCGAACGATAGAGATACGAAATCGCTTTCTAAGTCTTCTAAATTAATATCAGTAATGGTCATTGTTTCATTTTCCCATGCGTCACCGTATCCCAGTGTTGATGTTTGGCAGGGGTGTCCAAACCAGTAAGAGTTACTATTGAACACTAAATCAGATGGGCAATCTAAGGTGTCGTTGTAGGTTGTACCCTTTGGATTGTTACTCTGCGTATATCTGGTCCCGTCTGTAGAGTTATCGAACGTAATAATACAATCAGAACCTGGGTTTCCACATTGTACTGTATCAGGGTCGGCAGTGAATACTGTTGCAGTGACATCAAAGTCAACTATTGTGTTACCATAGTTGTTAGTGGTAGCAGAAATAGGATATGTTCCTTGAGCGTAAAGCTGACCAGGTTCGAAATAATCTATCGATTCAAGCGCCGGATCATACAAATTAAACGGCGTCACATAACCGACAATTTCGTCGTTTAGTACCTGTTCATCCCAACCGTTATTGGATAATGTTGCAGATATACGATAAGTCGTATCATTCAAAAAGTTGGCTTGCAAACTCGCAACGTATTCTTGACCCGGACCCAAATTATTGAGTTGAATTTGGGTTTGCTGATTTTGCACGTTAGGGAAGAATGCGGTATTCTGCTTAAAGATAGTCAAGTTATCGACTCCAAATCCATCATTTCCGCTCCATGTTGATTCATTATCGTCTGAAATTGAACCTTCAAAACCTGTTCTAAATCTAAAACGCAAATCAACAGTCTCTCCAGCCCAAGGGCTTAGATCAAAGGTTCCAAGTCCGTCATCAGTAAAATTATTCCAGCCATAGAAAGTATTGAAAGAATATATTCCATAATAGTATAGACCTTCAGCATAGCCGCCATATGCGTTTTCCTTGAAAGCTCTGTCTAAGTCAAATCCACCCCACATAGAAGTTCGAGACCAACATGCTCCTTCGATGTAAGCAGTAACTGGGCAACTGATAGTAGACCATCCAGTCTCTTCACTGCCAACCTCAATCATTGCTAAATCATCCCAAACATCACCAACAACAAACCCGTTGGTATCTGCACTACCAAGAGCACCAAAGCCAAGGTCTTGGAATAACTCAACACTCATGAAAGCACGGTCTGATCCTGTCAAATCAACATCTCTTAGCACCATTGCTTCATCCCAGTTGGCGCCATAGCCAGTCCATTCGCCACCAGTACTGTTGGTTTTGGTTTCACCAGACCACATGAAGTGGCTTGGGTTTAGATAATTGGCAGAGTAATCTGCTTGCGACTCATCAGGGTCTGTACCAGTTCCGCTAGAAGGAGTTGTTTGTTCGTTCCAGTGATGATTGCCATCGACATAATCGATGTAATCCCATGTACAACCAGAACCACACACGCCCATGTTTTCTGGCGTGTCCCAATCATTAGCATATACGGTTTGGTTAGTTGAATTAAGTTCATCAACAACCTTTAGTTCGACATCTAAAGTTGCACTTTGACCATTTAGAACATTCATTCCAGTGTTGGTGACTGTTACGTTTATGTCTCGAAGACCTTCACCAACTACGCCAAAAGCGCGGTCTACAGGAGATATCTCAATGCCAGAAACTGACAAGTCTTGGCTATCCATTTCAATAACAGAAATTGTATCATACTGGCCGTCCCAACCAAAGTTATCTCTCCAGCCACCAAATCTCCAATTCTTGTGTGCAACAACTATGTCTGGTGCAGAATTTGCCCCTCCAGCCAACTGACCTACTTCTGCTGTGTGGGGCCTTCGCCCTGCAGCATATGATAGAGGACTTAGATGGCCTCCGCTACCGTCTGAAAGAGTAACTTGTATGGTAGTAGGATAATTTAGGAAAAAGTTAGAGGATGTTCCTCCTGCTGAGTCGGTAGAATTTTGCTGATAAGCAAGAGTAGGGTTGATGAAATCTGGCTGTTGGTCTCCGTTCAAGTCAGCAACAGTCAACGACCAAGAGATATATGGGCCAAAATAGGCTTTTTGAGGAGAATTCCATGTGCCTGAGGTTGATGATGTAACGTAAGTCACATTCTCGATATCTGCGTCATTAAGTGCCAGCACATCTGCTACCCCATCTCCATCTAAATCGGCAACTGCCAAGTCTGATGATGTTGCAGTTTGCATATTTATTACGTGTTCACCAACACCAGGAGTTGTACTGAAAGTGTAAGTCAGTGGGAAAGTGTTGGTTTGGCAATTGAATTCAACAATGGAAACGTTATCGTCTTTACCCGGGTTGGTTACCTGGCCTGTAGCATAATCTAGACCTTCGCTTCTTAGCAACCACATGTCATTGTCAAAACAGGTTCCTCCGCCGCCTAAGCCACCGCCAACTTGTGATTCGCCCCAATCTCCGGCAGTAAATGCACGGTAGGTATTTTGTTGGGCTGGGCCTAGGTTCGTGACGATACCTTGAGTATTGGAAGTAATTGGGCCAAGATAAGTTACAACTCTTTGAGTAGTAATATCAGCTTGCAAGTCCAAAACCATAACGTCATCATTACCATCGTCATTAAGATCAGAAACTTCTAGGTCCCAAGCCCAAAAGTGAGTAAACCTTGCTCCAATAGACCAAGTCTTCTCATTACAGCCACCGTTTTCGATAATAGTTACGTTACCAGGTTCACCTGCTGGCGAGCCATCATCATTAGTTTTGAATGGATTGTTTCTTTGGAAGATAACTATGTCATCAACACCATCGTTGGTAAAGTCACCAACTTCGACAAATTGTACATTGGAAAATTCATCCCAATCTGCATTCCTGTCTTGGTTAGCAGTAACCCAAATATCTTGCCGCTCGGAAAAATCACCGTTGCCATCATTCCACAGAACTGTAATGGTATGAGTTCCATCTGTCGCAATCGCAATATCGTTGTGATTGTCACAATTAAAATCACCAATAGCAACATCGTGTGGGTCACGGTTTGTGGTATATGTTCTTGCTTGGGATGCACTTGCTGTTGTTGCTAAAGCGGCAGTTGTTGATAGTACCATCAGTAAACAAAGCAGAATACTTCTTGCGCGGGCCTTGAAGAGATTGTCTTGGGAAAACATCGTCATCACTTGTTAAGCCATATTAACTACCACTTTAATTCCTTTGGACTTTTGTCTTTGACAAAACGGCTCACATGCTCCGCAGTAACGCGTAAAGTAGTTTGCAAACACTATTTGGTCAAATTCAGACTTTACCTGCTAGCCAACGAGGAGATGGACCCCAACCCACGGCATCTCCGCCATGCACTTTGACCAATTTACCTGCAGTGAATAAGGATTCTAACCAAACCTCCAATGCAGTACCCTCGCGCTTGCCCAGTTTGCTACTGGCAATTTCTTCAATATCTGAAGTTTTCAAGGCAGTAAAACCATAGTCTCTGACCACTATATTCATCAATTCACGAAGCCAAGCCTCAGCCATTGGATCAATACTCATAGTCCCTTGAACTGGCAAAGGTTCGTCTAACTCTGAAAAAATCTCCATTAACTCTATTGGGTCGGGTTTGGTTAATTCATCCAGCCCCAAAGCGCGTAACTCTTTACTCAGATCAAGTTCACCAATCGGCCTTCTAACAATTGGTATTCTTGATGGGTCTGGCTCAGGGCCCATGTCTAATGGTTTCTCACCCAAGGAGTCATCATCCAATTCATTTGTCGGACCGGATTTGTTTTTGCTAGAAACTCCCGAGGTATTTGATGCCTTTACTTCTGATCCAAGCGGCATCATCCAGCCAACGCCTTGTAAACCTAGTTCAGATATTTTCTTGCGCACCCAATCAGCATCGCCACGAAGGAGAATCTCAGCATCATTTTCGTCGGAACGAAAACGATATTGAACAAATCCTTTCAACTCCGCCATAGATATACCTCAAACTTTCTTGTCTTCAAATTGGCGATGTTATTTTGCTAATTGCCTTAAAACAGTATGCAGTATGCCGCCATTACGATAATAATCAACTTCTACTGGAGTATCAAGCCTTACTTGTGCCTCAAAGGAAAGTGAAGTACCATCAAGTCTTGTTGCTGTAATTGTTAACATTTGTAATGGTTGAACATCATTTGTCACCGGAATATCATACATTTCAGAACCATCAAGACCTAAACTTTCATGGCTTTCACCATCTTTGAATGTTAGTGGCAATACCCCCATCCCAACTAAATTAGAGCGGTGTATTCTTTCAAATGAAGTTGCAATCACTGCTTTTACCCCAAGTAAATAAGTCCCTTTAGCAGCCCAATCTCTGGATGAACCTGTACCATATTGTGAACCGGCAAGAACTACTTTTGGACCATCATAAGCATTAGCTGCCTCGAATACCGAAACAATTTCTCCTGTTTGTGGGTGTTTTGCAAATCCACCCTCAGTACCTGGCGCCATTTGATTGCGAATTCGAACATTTGCGAAGGTCCCTCGCATCATTATTTCATGATTACCTCGACGACTACCAAAGGAGTTGAAATCGCCTCGCTCAACTCCTCTCTCGACCAACCACTTGCCAGCTGGCCCACTTGCCGGGAAGGAGCCTGCAGGAGAGATGTGATCTGTGGTAATTGAATCGCCAAGCTTTAGCAGAACTGCGGCTTGTTCAATCGATTCAATAGGTGAAGGTTCAGCAGATAAACCGGAAAAGAAGGTTGGTAAACGGATGTAAGTTGAGTCTGCTTCCCAAGGATATAGTGGGGTGTCTTTTGCAGGTATTGAATCCCACCTAGGCTCATTCATTGCATCTGCATAACGTTGCCTGAACATGCTTGGAGTAATGGTTGAAAGGGCCTTGGCCAATTCTTCATCTGACGGCCAAACTTCAGACATCATTACCGGTTTGCCATCATTGTCAAATCCTAGTGGTTCAGTAGCGAGGTCTACTTCCAAACTTCCCGCAATCGCATATGCAACAACTAATGGTGGGCTTGCCAAATAAGAAGCCTTGACTTTACTGTGCACTCTTCCTTCAAAATTCCTGTTGCCTGAAATTACTGAACCCACAATAAGGCCGGCTTCATCGATTGCCGTATCTATTTCATTAGGCAACGGCCCAGAGTTGCCAATACAGGTTGTACAACCATAACCAACTACATTGAAGCCCATGGCATTCAAATCGTCTTGCAGGCCTGTTGCCTCGTAGTATTCGGTAACCACCCGGCTGCCCGGCGCCAGAGAGGTTTTGACCCATGGCTTGACAGTAAGACCGCGTTGGCGAGCATTTCTAGCAAGTAGTCCTGCGGCCAACATGACTCCAGGATTAGATGTATTAGTACACGAAGTGATTGCCGCAATAACAACATCACCGTGGTTTAGATCAAAACGCTCTCCTTCAACTTCAACAATGGCACTTTTGGACAAATCACTTTCTGCCAAACCATGCCCTTGATGACCAACTTCAGCCGTTAAAGTCTCGACAAAATGTTGCTTCATATTAGTTAAGTCAACTCGGTCTTGTGGGCGTTTTGGTCCTGCCAATGCTGGCTCTATTGTTGTCAAATCAAGTTCTAAAGTGGCTGTATATGATTTCTCAGCATCATTTGAGTTGTACCATAGCCCTTGCGCTTTACAATACTCCTCAACCGCATTAATTGCCGAATCTTCACGACCTGTTAGCCGAAGATATTCTAGAGTTCGCTCATCAACTGGAAAGAATCCACAAGTTGCCCCGTACTCTGGGGCCATATTGGCAATTGTTGCTCGGTCAGCTAAAGTAAGCGCTGCCATACCACTGCCAAAGAACTCGACAAATTTTCCAACAACGCCATGTTCTCTAAGTATTTCCACAATCCGCAAAGTCATGTCAGTTGCCGTAACACCAGGATTTAGTGAGCCTGTTAATCTAACTCCGACTACATCCGGTGCTAACATGTATATTGGTTGACCAAGCATAACTGCCTCTGCTTCAATTCCTCCAACACCCCAACCAAGTACTCCAAGACCATTGATCATAGTGGTGTGTGAATCTGTCCCGACCAATGAATCGGCAAGCCAAATACCATTTTCTTGCCTTGCAACACTTGCTAAAAATTCAAGGTTAACTTGGTGAACAATACCTCTTGATGGAGGTACGACTTGAAAGTCCTTCAGTGACTTTTGACCCCACTTGAGAAATGTGTAACGCTCCATATTGCGATGATATTCGATATCTAGATTCATATCCAAAGCATTGCTATGAGAACC
>Ga0208277_1001339_pt1 | contig 14357 bp, 13 predicted proteins | sample ETNtaG_5_FD_185782 | JGI IMG/M metagenome (GOLD analysis project Ga0208277, IMG submission 185782) | Marine microbial and viral communities from oxygen minimum zone, Eastern Pacific Ocean - ETNP201406SV205 (SPAdes) (version 2) | ecosystem: Environmental > Aquatic > Marine > Oceanic ...
TGATCAATTATTTCAATCCTTAATTTAATAAGAAACACAGTAATCAAAAAACACATATAACCAAGAGTCATTATCAGAAGAGGAATTAACATATTAATATCAATACTTGGTGCAGATAATTTTGAAATAGTTGCAGGTTGATGCAAAGTATTCCACCAATCTACAGAAAATTTTATAATAGGAATATTTATAAAACCAATAATCCCTAATGCAGCTGAAATTTTTGCTGCAGTTTCTTGATTGGTAATTGATTGCCAGAGTAAAATATATGCTAGGTAGAGAAAGAAAAGTAGAAGCATAGATGTAAGTCTTGCATCCCAAACCCACCAGACTCCCCATGTTGGCTTCCCCCATATACTACCCGTTACTAAAGCAATTAATGTAAATGCAGCTCCAATCGGTGCAATTGATTTTGCAAACAAATTAAATATAGGATTCCTAGTAACAAACCAGACAATGCATGAAATTGCTAAGATAGTATAAGAAAATAATGACAACCAAGCAGATGGCACATGGACATACATAATCCGCATTGAATCGCCTTGTATATAATCAGGTGGAGATTCTAATAGAGAAAAATACAAACCAACTAAAAAAATTAAAAAAGTAGAAACAATTAAATATGAATTTGCTCCCTTTATGTGTTCGATTTGACTATTTGAAATTTTTAAATTCATTATAAAAAAATATATATCTTGAATTTATTGAGTCTATTCCCCATAAAGACGCAGACTATAAATAGACGCATACATTGAAACAACAAATGCAATCATTGAAAGGCCTATCAAAATTGGCCATGAATCAGTATCTACTCCAAATATGATAAAAGGAATATAAAGAGGAATAATTATAATTCCTTTTAAAAATGTAGTTCTTTTTGCTCCTAAGGTTAAAGCGCTAATGCAAGTTGCGATAAATACCATTCCAATAGAACCAATACCAAGATTAACCATAAGAGGTACGGTTTCCTGAAAAGTAAGATTAAATAATTGGCCTACAATTGGCACGAAAAGGACTAAGGGTAAACAATTTGTTATCCAGTATGCAATATACTTAGCACAAATAATTGATTCTAATGAACTTACAGATCGAATTATAATATCTAAATTACCATCATCATAATCAGAGTTAAATATCCTAGAAAGGGTTAGCAAAATAGATAAGACTAATGCTATCCAAATTAAACCTTTAAACATAATTTTTAATAAACCAATCTCGGATCCAAAAATAAATGGAATTAAAATTAGAATTAATAAAAAAAATGAGGCAGTAAATAAAAAGTTGGTGCTTGTAAAAAAAGCAATTTTTAAATCTCTAATAATTAAATTTCTAAACATTATAAACTTATTCTTTCAATAAAGGGAAAATCAATTTCTATATTGGAAGTAACAATCACAATTCCACCCTCTTGATTAAATTTTAAAATTTTATTGTTTAAATCAATTGTATTTTGTTCATCTAGAAAAACATAAGGTTCATCAAGTAACCAAACTGGCTTCTTGTCTAAAAATAGTCTTGATAAAGACAATCTTTTTTTTTGCCCATCACTTAATGTTGCAACATCTTGATTAATAAAACTATGGAGTTTAAAAATTTTAAGAAAATCATCTATATCTATTGAAGCATTAAAAAGCAAAGACCATAGAATAATATTATTTTTAACTGAGAGATTGTCTTTTAATGCGTTCTTTTCTCCAATGAATTGGATATGTTTATTGTCGTTTCTATTATCAAAAAATATTTCACCTTCATGCGGTTTAATAAATCCTGCTATAGTTCTTATCAAACTCGTTTTTCCAGAGCCATTACTACCTTTAATCAAAAAAGTTTGGCCCGACTTAATTTCAAATGAAATTTTCTCAAAAACTAAGTTAGATCCGCGTTTACAAGCTAAATTCTTAATAGTTAGTTTTTCCATAATCAAAGTTTTTAATTGATTGCTAATCAAATTAGTCTTATTAATACAACGAGTAAACCCTCTATGCATAATAGCTATAAAAGCAAAAAAACATTCAAAATCGGCAAAAAAATATATACATTTTTTAGTCTAAAAGCTGCTGAAAAAAATGGAATCAAGAATATTTCAAGTCTTCCATTTTCAATTAAAATTTTGCTTGAGAACCTACTTCGTAATGAAAATGGAGAAACAGTCCTAAAAGAAGATATTCAATCTTTTTCAAAATGGAAATCTGATAAAAAAATATCAAGAGAAATAAATTTTAGTCCTGCGCGAGTCTTGATGCAGGATTTTACAGGAGTTCCTGCTGTAGTGGATCTTGCATCAATGAGATCCGCAATGCATAAATTAAATGATGATCCAAATAAAATTAATCCATTAACTCCAGTTGATTTGGTTATAGATCATTCTGTCATGGTTGATAAATTTGGAAATAAATCTGCATTTCAAAAAAATGTAGATCTTGAATATAAAAGAAATATAGAGAGATATGAATTTTTAAGATGGGGACAAAAATCCTTTAATAACTTTAGAGTTGTTCCTCCTGGTACAGGCATATGTCATCAAGTTAATTTAGAATATTTAGCTCAAACAGTATGGTCAGAAATAAAAAATGATGGCAGAAAAAAAATAAATCTAGCCTATCCAGATACTGTTGTTGGAACCGATAGTCATACAACAATGATCAACGGACTTTCAGTGCTTGGATGGGGCGTAGGAGGTATCGAAGCTGAAGCAGCAATGTTGGGTCAGCCAATATCAATGGTTGTCCCTGAAGTAGTTGGCTTTGAAATTAGTGGAAAATTAAAAGAAGGAACAACTGCAACTGATCTAGTTCTTACAATAACAGAGATACTTAGAAAAAAAGGTGTGGTTGGAAAATTTGTTGAATTTTATGGCAATGGTTTAAAAGAACTTTCAACTCCAGACAGAGCAACTATTTCAAATATGGCACCAGAATATGGAGCCACCTGTGGTTTTTTTCCTATAGACAATGAAACATTAAGATTTTTAAAGGTCAGCGGTAGGCCAAAAGATAATATTGAACTTGTTAAAAAATACGCAAAAGAACAAGGTATTTGGGAAGATTATAAAAAAAACAAAAGAGTTTTCACTTCAAAAATTAAGTTAAATTTATCATCAATTGTTCCGAGTTTAGCAGGTCCAAAAAGACCTCAAGATAAAATTCAGCTTTCAAATGTGGCATCTTCATTCAAAAAAAGCCTTCAATCAGATTTTAAACAAGAAAATTTAGATAATGAGATAAAATTAAAAGGATTTTCCTTAGATCATGGTCATGTCGCAATTGCTGCAATTACAAGCTGTACTAATACATCAAATCCATCTGTGATGATTGGAGCGGGAATCTTAGCAAAAAAGGCAATTGGGCTAGGATTAAAAACAAAACCTTGGGTTAAAACCTCACTGGCTCCTGGGTCAAAAGTGGTGACGGATTATTTATCTAAATCAGGACTACAAACTTATTTGAATAAGCTTGGATTCCAACTAGTTGGTTTTGGTTGCACAACATGTATTGGAAATTCTGGACCTCTTGATACAAATATTTCAACAGCTATCGAAAAAAATAATCTAATTGTAAGTGGTGTTTTATCAGGAAATAGAAATTTTGAGGGAAGAATTAATCCACATGTGAAAGCTAATTATCTAGCCTCTCCTCCCCTTGTTGTAGCTTATGCAATTGCAGGAACAACAAAAATCAATCTTGCAAAAGAACCAATTGGAAAAAACAAAAAAGGAAAAGATATTTATTTAAAAGATATATGGCCTAGTTCTAATGAAATTAAAAAAGTTATTGATTCAACTATCAACTCTAAACTGTATAGCGCTAGATATAAAAATGTTTTTAAAGGAGATAAAAAGTGGCAATCAATTAAATCTCCTAAAGGGTTGACTTATAAGTGGAACAATAAATCTACCTATGTTCAACATCCGCCCTTCTTTGAAAACCTTGATCCAAATACAGATAATATAAAAAATATTAAAATTGCCCACATATTAGGAATATTTGGAGATTCGGTAACAACCGACCATATTAGTCCTGCTGGATCTATTAAGGGTGATGGCCCTGCAGGCCTTTATTTAAAAAAGAATAATGTAAAGGAAACTGATTTCAATTCCTTTGGTTCACGTAGAGGTAATCATGAAATCATGATGCGGGGTACTTTTTCCAATATCAGAATTAAGAATGAAATGGTTAATGGAGTTGAAGGAGGATACACGATCTGCTATCCATCAAAAAAACAAAAATCTATTTATGATGCAGCAATAGATTATCAAAAATCAGGAACACCGCTGGTAATTTTTGCAGGCAAGGATTATGGGATGGGATCTTCTCGAGACTGGGCCGCAAAAGGAACAAGCTTACTAGGCGTAAAAGCCGTAATAGCTGAAAGTTTTGAACGTATTCATAGATCTAACCTAATTGGTATGGGAGTACTACCATGTCAGTTTAAAAAAAATGAAAATAGAAAAAGTCTAAAGCTCATAGGTTCAGAAAAAATATCTATTACAGGTTTAGAAAAAAATATACACCCAGGAAAAGAACTAGATCTAAAGATTCAATATGCTAATGGTAAAAACATTAGTACAAAAATTAAGCTCTTAGTAAATACATCGAACGAAATTACTTATCTTGAAAATGGAGGTATACTCCAATACGTTTTAAAAAACCTAGTTAATTCTTAAAAGATTTAGTTTTTATAGTCTGAAATAAAGGATAAGGAATTTGATTGTCCTGCAATTGCATTTTCAACATTTGAAAAAATTTTGTTTCCAATTTCTATAAAATTTTCTCTGTCATGCTTATAATTATCTCCTTCAAAACTATAAAATAACTCAACGCATGATTCTTCACATAAAGTATATTGATAATTCATTGCAGTATTTCCAAATACTTGACCCACGTTCACAGACGGATCGGCCAAATTAACTCCGCATTTTTCTTCAAATGTTCCATCTGGCCTCTTATCAATTTTCATAATATCTGATCCAGCAAACCAATTCTGATCACATATAAAATATGATTTACGATAATCAGTTTCTTCAGAAGAAGAACCAAAAAGATTAATGTTCACAGTATCATTATATCTTCTCTCTTGGTCACTAATATTGGCTGGCATAAATGATGCATAAACAAAAAAATCTCCTGTATCGACTGTACCAACTACTTCTAGATCAAATATTTTCCATTTTCCTGGAGGAAGTGGAACATCTGTTATCCCATAAGCATCTTTAATTTTGGATTCATAAGTATCATCCAAACTAAATTGTTGAGCTGAAACAACAGCTATTGATGTAATAAAAATATACGCAGAAAATAGAATAGTTTTAATCATAAAATCAACCTCACTTAGTAATAATATAGTCTAGTAAATTAAAAGAAAAAACAATCAAAATTTATCAGGAATCTACTGATGCAGTTAATGTTTCAATTAATTTTTTAGAAAATGCTATAGGGTCTGATGGCTTATCTCCCTCAACAATTCTTGACTGTTCATAAAGCAATAGGGCTACATCTTCAACCTTGCCAAGCGAATCCTTGCTCTTTGACATTTTAGTTAATTTTTTAATCAACTTATGATTTGGATTTATTTCCATTATTTTTAAAGACACGCCTTGGTTTAACTGATTGTGCTGCTGAAGTATTTTCTCTAGTTGAGGATCCATCGCACTTTCATCAGAGACTAGGCAAGCTGGACTGTCTGTAAGTCGAGAAGATGTCCTTACATCTTTAACTTTATCTTTTAATTTCTCTTTAAGTAAAATAATCAATGGGTCTGCAGACTTGTCTTCTTTTTTATCTTTTTCATCTTTCTTCTTACCATCCATGCTTTCAAGATCATCTGCCCCTCTTGTTACAGATTTAAAATCCTTTTCCTTAAAGCTTTGAGTTGAAGATGTCCAAAAGCTATCTACAGGATCATCTAGGATAAGAACGTTAATATCTCTTGATTTATAACCTTCAATAATTGGGCTATTAACAATATTTTCGTAACTATCACCTGTAATGAAATAAATGCTTTTTTGTTTTTTAGGCATTGTTTCAATGTATTCATCAAGAGAAATCAATTTGTCAGACTTCAAATTTTTAAATAGTGCAATCTCCAAAAGACTGTCTTTTCTTTCAAAATCTTCATAAATCCCCTCTTTGAGCACTGGTCCAAAATTATTCCAAAATTCTTCATAAGACTGCCTATCTGCAGTTAGTTTCTTTTTAAGATCTGAGATTGTTCTTTTAACAAGAGCATTTCTAATCTTTGTAACAACAGGATTATTTTGAAGCATTTCCCTACTTATGTTGAGTGGTAAATCTTCTGAATCAATAATACCTCTTAGAAATCTTAAATAAGGTGGAATAAGCTCAGGGCAATTGTCTGTAATAAAAACTTTTTTTACATATAGTTTCAGTCGATTTTCTCTTGCTGGATCATAAAGGTCAAAAGGCTTAGTTGATGGAATAAAATTTAAAACTGTATATTCGATTTTTCCCTCAGCTTTATAGTGTGAGATCATCCATGGATCGTCGAACATTTGTCCAACATGATTATAAAACTCTTTGTATTGTTCTTTGGTAATTTTATTTTTAGCTCTCGTCCAAATTGCTGAAGCAGAATTTACCGGTTCGAGAGTATCATCTTTTTTCTCAGATCCATCAGTTACAAAAATTGGTATACTGATATGATCTGAATAGCGACGAATAATATCTTCTATTTTAATCTTATCTAAATAATCCTTGCTTTCTTTTGATAAAGTTAAATCAATTTTGGTTCCTCTATTGGATTCTAATAAATTTAGGTCTTCGGTTTCTTCAATTGTAAAATTGCTTTCTCCATCAGATTTCCAGATCCATATTTTATTTTCTCCAGCCTTACGAGTAGTAACTTGAGTTTCTGTTGCAACCATAAAAGCTGAATAGAACCCAACACCGAACTGTCCTATAAGCGATAGATCTTTATTTTTGGATTCTGACATTTCTTTGATGAATTGTGCAGTACCTGACCTTGCAATGGTTCCAAGGTTATCAATAAGATCTTTTTTATTCATTCCAATTCCATTATCAATAAATGAAATAGAATTTTCTTTCTTATTAATTTGGATTCTAATTTTTAGATCGGGATCATCTTGTATAAGCTTTTCTTTGGTGGTAGCTAAATAACGCAACTTGTCACAAGCATCAGATGCGTTTGAAACTAGCTCCCTTACAAAAACTTCTTTTTCAGAATATACAGAATTAATCATCAACTTTAAAAGCTGACTAACTTCCGTCTGAAACTCTAACTTTTCTGATTTTGCCATATAAATATCTTCAATATTTAAAATCTATATTGGCATTTAGTTTGCTTTTTCAAGGGTTTGGGTACGATGTTATCTTAAATAAATCTATGTTTTCCGCTTTTTTTTCTTAGATTCAAGATTACAATAGATAACATGGCGGTTCATTATCTGAAAATCCCCAACCAACAAAACCTCAAAGTATATACCTCATTTAATCGATCAGAGCTTAGTCTAATACTGGATATTTATGGAAAAAAAGTTAGCCAAGGAATCTGGAAAGATTACGCTATAGATCATTGTGCAAACAACGCTATTTTTTCTTTTTATAGAAGCTCTTTTGAAAAAGCATATTTACAAATTGAAAAAAATACTAAATCAACAAGATCAAAATTGAAGTATCGTCTCATAGACTCTGTAGGAAGAGTCTTAAAACAAGATAATGATCTAACAAAAGTTATTAGTTTTTTAAGTAGCTCTCAACTTAAGATTGTTTAGCTGTCTTACCTTCTTGCTCCAAAAAGTCTTAAAAGCATAATAAATAGATTTATAAAATCTAAATAAAGTGTCAAAGCTCCCATGATTGCTTTTTTTGCTGAAACTTCTCCACTATCATATGCCATATACATATTTTTAATCTTTTGTGTATCGTAAGCTGTTAGTCCCACAAAAATTAATACTCCAAGAACAGAAATCACAAAATACATCATTGATGATTGCATAAAAATATTCACAATAGATGCGATAATAATTCCAATTAGACCCATAAATAAAAATGAACCCATAGCAGTAAGGTCACGTTTAGTCGTATAACCATAAATACTCATAGCTCCAAATGTCGTTGCAGTTATAAAGAAAACTCTAGCAATACTAGCTTGTGTGTATGTTAAAAAAATAGTTGATAATGATAAACCCATCAAAAATGCAAAAACCCAAAACATAGTTTGCGCTCGTGAGGCTGACATATTACGAATACCAAAACTCATATACATAACTACTCCAAGAGGGGCAAGTGCAACAACCCACATCATTGGGCCTGTGTATAATGAAACACCTAGGTTTGTTAATCCAACGATATCACCTGTAGGTCCAGTTACAGCAGTAGCTTGAAATAACATATAAGCAACAAGTCCTGTTAAGGCTAAGCCCGATGCCATGTAGTTATAAACTTTTAGCATATAGTCTCTAAGACCTGCATCAATTGCTGGTGCCGCTTGTGCTCTACTTTGTTGGTAGTCCATAGTAAAAAATTCCTCTTGTATTAATTAATATATGTATTCTAATACATAATTATTGAGAGGATCAATACAAGTATTATTTTATTAAGATTTTATTAAGTAATTTCAATAAGATAGGAGATTTATATGCAAAAAGTTTTAGTTACCGGCGCCTCTGGCTTCATTGCAGAACACTGTATTATTGAACTACTCAAGAATGGATATGCAGTAAAAGGCTCGCTTCGAAGTATGAACAGAGAAGAAGAAGTAAGAAATGCTATCAAAACAGAAATTGAAGATAGTAACCTAGAATTTTGTAAACTTGATTTATTAGAAGATGCTGGTTGGGAAGATGCAATGTGGGATTGTGATTTTGTCATGCATGTTGCTTCACCTTTTGTAATAGAAGATCCAAAAGATGAAAATGATCTAATTAGACCAGCTAAAGAAGGAACGCTTCGGGCTTTGAAAGCAGCAAAAAAAGCTGGAATAAAAAGAATTGTCGTAACTTCTTCAGTCGCTGCTGTAAATTCACATATGAAGTCTGGTACGAGTGATCATACAACTTGGACTGATATAAATAGTAAATATGTTACTCCTTATCAAAAAAGTAAAACGATTGCAGAAAAAGCTGCTTGGGATTTTATTAATAATCAAGATGATAATAATAAACTTGAAATGGCTGTAATTAATCCTGGAGGTGTGATGGGTCCCCAACTTGGAAATGACCTAGACGGCGCTTCAACACAAATTGTTACTCAACTAATTACAGGACAATTTCCAATGATCCCGGCGTTATCATTTCCTTTTATAGATGTGCGTGATGTTGCAATTCTTCACTTAAAGGCAATGATTACACCTGAAGCTAATGGTAAAAGATTTATTGCAGCACACACAAAACCAGCGTGGATGTATGAGGTTGCTGAAGTTTTAAGTAAAGCTGGATATGATAAAATAAAATTAAAAAAAGCACCTTCTTTTTTACTCAAATTAATTGGCTTGGTTGATAAAAAAACAAAAAGCTTAGTTCCAATGCTAGATAAATATGTTCCAACTGATAACTCACAAACAGTTGATATTTTAAAGTGGGAGCCAATGCCTTGGGATCAAGCATTTATTGAACATGCTAAATCAGTTGAAGCAATAAAAAATAAATCATAATTATGGAATATAGAAAATTAGGACGAACAGATATTGAGGTAAGTTCCATTTGTCTTGGAACAATGACTTGGGGTGAGCAAAATACTGAAGCTGAAGCCCACGAACAGCTTGATTATTCCTTGGATCAAGGTGTGAACTTTATAGACACTGCTGAAATGTATGCAGTCCCTACAAAGAAGGAAACTCAAGGAAAAACTGAGGAACATATAGGAACTTGGTTTAAGGCAAAGGGTAATCGTGACAAGGTTATTTTAGCAACTAAAGTTGCTGGAAGATCAGGAATCTCTTACATGAGAGAAAATAACGAAATCACAAAATTAAGTAAAAATGATATTCATTATGCAGTTGAACAAAGTCTTAAAAGGCTGCAAACAGACTATATTGATCTCTATCAAGTACACTGGCCTGATAGGCCATTTGGTGCGTTCTCTGGGAAGCTAGAATATAAGCATATAGAAAATCCTGATGCAATTGATATTGAAGAAACATTATCTGCTCTTGGTGATTTAGTTAAATCAGGAAAAGTAAGACACATTGGCCTATCTAATGAAACACCATGGGGAACAATGAGATATCTACATCTTGCTGAAACAAAATCTTTACCTAGAGTTGTGTCAATTCAAAATGCATACAACTTAGTTAATAGAGCTTTTGAAGTTGGCTTATCAGAAATTGCTCATCAAGAAGCAGTTGGTTTATTATCATACTCTCCTCTTGCTCAAGGTATTTTATCTGGAAAATATTTAAATGGACAAATGCCAAAGGGTTCACGATTAGAATTGTTTGGAGACGGACCATTAATGAATCGATATAAAACTGAGAAGACCACTAGAGCTGTTGAGATGTATGTTGATATCGCAAAAAAATTTGATATTGATCCGAGTCAAATGGCTATCCGTTTCTGTGACATTCAGCCATTTATGACATCAACCATTATAGGAGCGACTAAAATGGATCAACTTAAAACATGCATTGATAGTATTAATTTGGATCTTACTAAAGAAATTCTTGCTGAGATTAAAAAAGTTCATAGTGAGATTCCGCATCCTGCTCCTTAATGAAAAAACTAAGCAAGGTAGAAATAAATAAAAAATTAAAGCGTCTATCGGGATGGAAAATGGTAAAAGGCCGAAATGCCATTACTAAATCCTTTAAATTTAAGAGTTTTCTTGCAGCTTTTAATTGGATGACAGCAATTGCATTCTATGCTGAACAAAAAAACCATCATCCTGAATGGTTTAATGTCTACAATAGTGTCGATGTAACTCTTTCAACGCACGATTCTGGGGGAGTAACAGAACTTGATATTAATATGGCAAAACAAATGAACTTATTGGCTAAGCAACAAGTCTAATTCTTATAAAAAGAAGTTGTTAAAGCAATTTTTCCTTTAGCTTTCCTTGCAAGTATCATCTCTAAAGCTTCTTTTGCTTGTTCTAGCGGCAAAACCTCAGTAACTGGGGCCTTAAGCTTCCCTTCCTCATGCCATTTTGTAAGCTGTTCCATGTTTGCAAGATGATTTTGTGGCTCTAACATTGTAAATTGCCCCCAAAAAACACCAACTGCAGAACATCCTTTTATTAAATATAGATTAAGAGGAATTTTTGGAATTGGACCTGAAGCAAATCCAATGACAAGGAATCTTCCACCCCATGCGATACTTCTTAAAGCTGGTTCAGTAAAGTTTCCTCCAACTGGATCATAAATAACATCGGGACCTTTTCCGCCTGATGTTTTTGCAATATCACTTCTAAATTCTTTTATTTGATCTTTATCAGTTAAATCATAACCACCGTAATTGATAACCTCATCAGCACCATATTTTTTACATACATCTAATTTATCATCAGATGATGCAGCAGCTACAACTTTAGCGCCGATAGCTTTTCCTATTTCAATAGCTGAGATACCAACGCCACCTGCAGCACCGAGCACTAGCAATGTTTCTCCTTCTTTTAATTGAGCGCGATCTTTTAAAGCATAGTGAGATGTACCATAAGTCAAAGTAAAACAAGATGCAGTTGTAAAATCCATGCTGCTTGGTTTCTTAAAAATTTGCATTGGACCAACAATAACTTGTTCTCTAAATCCTCCATGACCAACCATACCAATAACTTCATCACCAACGTTCCAACCTTTTACACTCTCACCCATTGCGCTGATGGTTCCAGAAATTTCACCGCCAGGTGAAAAAGGAAGTGGAGGTTTGACTTGGTACTTATCCTGGATAATTAAAGTGTCCGGAAAATTTACTCCAGCCGAATGAACATCTATTAATATTTGACTTGACCTCAGCTCAGGCACGTCAACATCCTCAAAAACTAAGGAACTAGGAGGGCCAAATTCTTTACAAACTATTGCTTTCATTATTTTGTAAATCTCGATATATAATACATTTTATGAAGTTCATTAATATTAAACTAATTATTCTAATTTTCCTAGCATCTTCAATCAATGCTTTTGCAGTAATTGATGTTGTTCATATTGGTTCATTTGGTAAAGGTAAAAATTGGCAAGCCAAACAATATAATGAAGGAGCTTCAAAGGTATGCTACATCGTTTCTACTCCTATTAAAACCAATCCTGACGGATTAAATCGAGGTGAGCATGCACTCATGATCTCTAACTTTGTCGGAGATAATACAAAACACGAACCTAGTGTTGATGCAGGATTTACTTTTAAACCTAAGAGTTCGGTTGAAGTAATTATTAAGGACAATAAATATAAATTTTTTACTCTAGAAAATAGAGCTTGGCTAGCTGATGGTCAAAATGGCAAGAAGCTTATTAAAGATATGAAAAATGGCGCTCGAGTTGTGGTTAAAAGTGTTTCAAGTCGTGGAACCAAAATTACGGATACCTATTCACTGATTGGATTCACAAAAGCACTTGAGTCTATAGACAAAGCCTGCTCATAAAAAATCATTTTAAATGACTGACAAACAAACAGATTTAATAGGTCTGACACAAAATGAGATTTTTGAATCTCTAATCTCAAATAATCTAATTACAGAAAAAGAAAAATTTAGAGCCAAACAACTCTGGCACTGGATTTATCATCATGGCGAAACCAACATCAATAAAATGACAACTATTTCAAATGAATTAAGAAATGAAATATTAAAGTTCTATAAAGTTCAAAGACCAATGATCGAAGATCATCAACTGTCAAAAGACGGTACGCAAAAATGGTTAGTAAAATTAGAGGATGGCAATCTCATTGAAACAGTTTTTATTCCAGAATCAAATAGAGGAACACTTTGTGTTTCATCTCAAGTTGGATGTACTTTAAATTGCAAGTTTTGTTTTACTGGAACACAAAAAATGGTACGTAATCTAACTACTCAAGAAATTTTATCTCAATTATTATTAGCTCGTGATCAATTATCTGATTGGCCTAACTCTAACCAAAGAAAAATTTCTAATATTGTTTTTATGGGAATGGGCGAACCCTTATATAACTATGAAAATGTAAAGCGAGCAGCTCTTATTATGGGTGATAAAGAAGGCATAAAACTTTCAACAAAGAGAATAACTTTAAGTACATCTGGTATCGTTCCTCAAATTCTTGATTGGGGTAATGAAGTTGATTCAAGATTGGCTATTTCGTTACACGCTACAAATGATGAGTTGCGTAATAACATCGTCCCCATTAACAAAAAATACCCTCTGAAAGATTTAATCAAAGCATGCCAGGATTACCCAAGATCAAAAAATTCAAAAAGAATTACGTTTGAATATGTCATGCTTAAAGGAGTAAATGATAGTGCTTCAGATGCCAAAAAATTGGTTAAAATGATAGCAGGAATTCCGGCTAAAATTAATCTAATACCATTCAATCCTTGGCCTGAATCACCTTATGAATGTTCTAATCCTGATCAAATTAAAAAATTTAGTGACATCGTGAATAATGCAGGCTATGCAAGCCCTGTAAGAAAAACTCGTGGACAGGATATTATGGCTGCTTGCGGTCAACTCAAGTCTACAAGTGTAAAAATAAAAAAAAGTGCATTAAGAAAAAGTATATGAAAAAAGTAGTCTTGGCATATTCAGGAGGATTGGATACCTCTGTCATTTTAAAATGGATTAAAGAAACTTATCAGTGTGAAGTGGCAACTTTCACAGCAGATCTTGGACAAGATGAAAATTTTGATGCTGTTAAGAAAAAAGCTGAAGCACAAAACGTCACTGAGATCTTTATTGAAGATTTAAAAGATGAATTTGTAAAAGACTATGTATTCCCAATGCTTAGAGCAAATCCTTTATATGAAGGATATTATTTACTTGGAACATCCATTGCACGACCTTTAATTGCAAAAAAACAAATAGAAATAGCAAACCAAGTAAATGCGGATGCTGTAGCCCATGGAGCTACTGGTAAAGGAAATGATCAGATCCGTTTTGAATTAGGATATTATTATCATAATCCAAATATCAAAGTAATTAGTCCGTGGAGAGAATGGGATTTAAATTCAAGATCATCATTGGTTGAATATGCTGATAAACATGGCATTGAAATAGCAAAAGATAAACGAGGGGAACAACCTTTTAGTATTGATGAAAATGTTTTGCATTCATCAGCAGAAGGTAAAGTATTGGAAGACCCTTGGACCGAAGCTCCCGAATATGTTTACACAAGATCAGTCTCACCAGAAGAGGCTCCAGATCAAGCAGAGGAATTAGTCATCGAATACAAATCTGGAGATGCATGTGCACTCAATGGCAAAGCC